>Ga0335072_10002288_pt1 | contig 29879 bp, 28 predicted proteins | sample Lox_Sample_21_FD_206725 | JGI IMG/M metagenome (GOLD analysis project Ga0335072, IMG submission 206725) | Soil microbial communities from Loxahatchee National Wildlife Refuge, Florida, United States - Lox_Sample_2.1 | ecosystem: Environmental > Terrestrial > Soil > Wetlands | place: USA... | reverse complement strand
AACCAGCCCTGTTCTTCAGGTGCCATCGTGCATCGAGACAGTGACATCATCAAGCGCGAGGATACGGACCTTTGGCAACTCGTATATCGCATGATAGGAGCGGCTGTTCAACGCTTTGCAGAAACTGCTGGAGGGAGCTACCTCTGGTGTCCGGACAACGCTGGGTTCCGTACCTGGATCTTAATACGTTCAATGATAGGGACTATTAACAAGCCAAAGGCATGTCAATGATGAAGTGTTGGAAGCGCGAACATGTTTACCACAGAAAACATCTCAGATTGGGTATCAAAAAGGTTTGCAGACTCTCACAAATCGCTGTAAAGGTGCAACAATTCGAAGCTCTGGCCAGCATCCCTGCTCCGCAAAACTGCCGTATTTTAAACTGGGAGCTTGAATTTCTTCCCTTGTAGGACTCTAAGTGAGAAGAGAACTAGTCAGTAGGTGCTCCTAAACGGAGACGAAGGGTGGTGCTCTTACTTCGTGTAATAGACCCAGAAGAAGTCCGAGTACAACACCGTCTGCACAATCCCTGCCACCACTGCAATCGGATCTCTATATGGAGGACTCTCCGTCAGGTATCTGTAGATCCAGTTGGGGATGTACAATGCCCTGTATACCCCCAGCGCAAAAAGGTAGTGAGTGGTTATTGTTTCTGCTTCCCCTGTTCTCTGCAGCAAGAAAAGCTGTGGCAGGATCGCAACACTTTCAAGCCATATGCTGAATGCCCATAAGATCTCAGCTGGGTTGTATTTGTATGGAAATAGCACGGCAAGAACTGCAGAGCCTCCGAGTAGGTACCCGACTTTGAAGGTGTCAAGATTGGGATCGTGAGTGGGTTTGTAGTCGTTCAGCATGAGGTACAAGGTGTAGGCCGAGGAGGAGATGAAGATAATCTTGAAGATGGTGTTCCAGGCAGATCCGGTAAATGACCAGAAGAGGTCTGCAGAGAGTTTGTCAGCGGATCACGTTGGGGCATCAGCGCAGGATTCCGGTGGCATACCAAGATATCTGGTAACATAGACAAGGAAGTATAAAGCTTGGGATTTGAACGATATTCCTGAGCATGACTGCACGTGTCACAAAAGTCAGCGGTCAGAGCCGAAGGGCCGGGACGTTGGGGCGCGGTATGGAACCCAAGGGGCGCTCATTGGCCTACATTTGAAGCTTTCATCTTCTGCAGGAGTATGAAAATGGAGAGAAGGTGGGAGAGGTCGGCTGGAGATATGTCAGTCCAACGTCTTCAGCGCAATCGCGACAGGAGCTCTGACCTAATAGTCTGAAGATATTCATTTTGGCGAAACTCCGGCAGTTCGATGCTGGTGAGGTTAAGTAAGAGAGACGACAGGATCTACTATCTCCAAAGCGGAGTTAGAAGTGGGTACAGATAGAAGTATAGGGAGTGAGATGAGCTGACTCCCATCAACAGATGTTTTGACCTCGCTCAAACGAGCGACGTAAACCTCAATTTTTGGTTGAACGCGCTCAGCTTGGCCTTGGCCTACGTTGAAGGCTTGGCATCCCTTTTAATGCAGCGCCACAAAGTTCCATAGCGTGCTCCAATATTTCCAGCAGCTTGACGGATGCTGAGGGGTGTGATGCCTTTGCGCTATACTGGCTGGCTTGCAGCAAGTGCTGCATGGACGTTCAAAGATCTACGGGTTGAAATATAACAGGACGCACACATTTGCCGCCATGGAACGCAGATGGGTACATCCATTCCGCCAACCTATCTATCCCGAAATGCTTTGCGAGCGCTCTGCTGCAAGTGATCAATCGTATCAAGACCTTGTCCTTTGAAATCTGCGACCTGACCCGCAGTCTCGCAGCTGAAGATAACTTTTCAGCCCCGGTATCCCGATTGAAAAACGCTATGTACATCTCGCCGAAATATGAGTGGCTGGAAGGATAGCCCGAAACTGTATTGGACATCGAAGTGATGTGTCATTGCACTGATGGCGAAGATTTTGGGCGCGAGATCCCCAAACCGCCATGCTGCAAATCATTTTAGATATTGGAGACGGATCGATCGTGGATGCAACCGGAGAGCGCTCTTCATTACTCTGATCGATTTGAAATTCCATTCTGTACACGAATCTAATAGGTTTGATGTCGCGCACTTGCCTGATTGCCAAAGTATGCTGTCCCCGGAACAGTATGACGTCCAGCCGCCGGTTGAACATTGCCAGCGGAGTAGCGGACAGATGGTGGAGTGTTGCTAGCCAGAGTATGCGACGGAGCAGGAATTGGCACATTGACCGGACCGGTGTGTGGTTGAGCCTGTGGTGCGGAAGACATCCATCTATTTTGCGACTGGAATGCCGAGCTGTAAGTGGCTTGCTGGACCTGAGGTCCGCTGCTCAACGAGCACTGTCGGCCGCCAACGTCGCTTCGGCGCGATTCACATGAAGACAGCCTTTCCGGTGGCGATTGTGTGTCCATGTAGTCCGAGGCAGAGTCTTTGTCCGAAACAGTGGGGGATGTGCGAACTGATCCTCGCCGCGCCTTGCAGGTGGGGCACAGCTTGACGAAACGGGATATGAGCTCTTTTGGGACCCTAAGGAATGCGACTCGTTAGCAAAATTGAGAGGAATTTTCGAAGTAATACACGTGAAGAAAACTGCCACAGAATGTACTGATAAAGATGAAAAGTGCTGTTTTCAGGAGCACGAACGGCCCCACCGTTCCATCGACGCACCATGAGTATATCCTTCGGACTTGCGCTGATGTTTTGTCTCGCCCACCATGTTGACACTGCTTGTGGGCGATGGTGAGGATCTTGAATAGCTTTTCTCTGACCGCGATTGGCTTTCCTTCGTGACAAATCTTCTTTTCCCACTTCCGGAGGTAACTTGTCAGTGTTCGAAAGCATGGACGAGATTGGTTCATTTTGCTCACATCAGGAACCTTGGGGTCATTCGGCAACAGTTGGAACATTTTCTTTACCCAAAAGCTAAGCTTGAATTAGCCCGTGAAAATTGACTGTACAACAAGGGGCATCAAATTTGCAGCGGCTGGGGTCTCACCGGAATTGGGCCGATTCGATGGCTGTTGTCTTCTTATCGATGAGAACTGCCCGGATGTTCGTGGCTCGTTTTGCATGTATCAATGCTTTATCTTGTTTCTTCGGCGACAGGTCGTGAACGTAGCTGCGCATGTCATGATCAGAACCTCGGCGTATTACAGATTGGCGCTAGTCTTACCTTGCCATGAGTGCATCGAACTCATTGACATCCGGATATCCCTCAAGAACAGGGGAAACAGGCTCTGAGAGCATGGTCACTCTGTTGACGGAGTCTTGATCTTCCGTATCGGCCAAGGAATAGGAGTCTCGCGAAAGAGCAGCTCGATTGGCATATGAGTATTGCTGCATTGATGATTGAGATGCCGGATACTGGGGTTGAGCAGCAGAGCTTCGCTGAGACAAGCTTGCGGCCAAAGTGGTTGAATTTTGTTGATAGTGAATAGCCATCTGGGAACTCTCTGGTGTGAAATGCGTTGTATTGTTATTTGGCGAGTATGTGGTGGTGTAGGTAGGATAAACTGCGTTGACAGCTGTGTAGGAAACTTGGCCGGGGCCGTAAATATAGCTTGCGCCACCGCTGCTTGAGTAATGTGGCATGACCATATGTGCGTTGGGCAGGAGGGAATTTGGTTCCTGACCGTTTCGCGGGGTGTGTTCAGTCATCCTGAAGAATATCGTTGAAGCCCACTCAAGTGTGCGACGATGGGGGAACGCAAGGAATTGAATGGCGAGAATACGGCGGTAATTTGGTGAGTCACGGGTTTCGTAGGCACTCCTGCTTAGTCTTGTTAGATTGGCAAGAGTATGTTTTTGGTGGCGAATGCACCAGGTGTAACGTGGAAGCGTGCAGCCGGAGCACTGTTGATGCTCTCTGAATTCCCCGTTGCCGATGCTTTTTTGGCCTCCTCTTTAGGGACCCTTCGAGTTTGTAGAGACTGACAAGGCAACGAAGTCGAGGACGAATAAGCCAAAAACAATAGAATTAGCTAGAAAACAAGCCTCAAGCTCATCCAAGAAGAAGCGAAGTCTGCACGGTTGGAAACTTCTCAGGAAAGCCGATGCGTCGCTGAGAATTGACGCAGAAGCAACTGGATAGAGGCAGCAGGCGGCTGATTGCTTTATGAGATGAGAATGTTATATGACATACACACATTAGGAGTACTGAAGATTGAGTCGACGGGGAGCCCGCTTAAGAAGATGGGGCCCCAGGGATCTGATGAATCATTGGGCAAGGAAGAGGTGCAGGTGACCAGCAAGGGAAAAGCATGCATCGGCACCAGCTGTGCAGCTTTCCTGCAACAATACGTGGGACTCTCGTGTAAATTCCAAGTCGAGACACGAGTGAGCCCACCAATGGCGGATATAGTGACAATTTCCTGCTGCGGGTTGGCCCCCGTTCTTCATGCGAAAGCTGCAGTCACCGTCCTCATATTACGACAACGGCTAACCGGCTAGCAGAGCACATGGCTAGAGCTAGCACTTAGTTTGAACATTCACGGTACCTGTGGGCCTCTTCCAGACAATACTTCGCAGTGCGCATTCGTCCCCATACATCAGCAAATACTGGCAGGCGGGAAAACCCAGATCTGCCGTGCCAGCTGTTTGATGCTGACGTATCAGCCACCTCTTCCATCTCTACGTTGGGGTCTTGCAGAAATTGATTCGTTTAATGGCAAGATTTGGACGATGCCTGCCAGTCTCTCGAGGAGTGATTCTTTCACGTACTAGACCACCCACTTGAGCGGCATCCCATCCCAGGGTGACGTTCAAGCAAGTCCTTTGTCATTTGCTCATTGAGATACGCCGTTGAGGAAACTTATGTCAGCTCCGCAGAACGTTGTGTTCGATCTTCTTCAGAGGGTGTTGAGTTTTCCAGCCAAACACCCAAACGTGAACGGCTATCGCCAAGCCTACGGTCTCGATTATTCCGAGGGCCTGAAGACACGTCAAAAGTGACGTATCTAGTTCTGGAGACCTGAATCGAGTACTCTACTATTAATTGCTCTAGAAATCCTGGTTTGTTTGCTCCTATGCACATCCGAATCCTGGACTTTGGTCAGAAGTTCTGTTCAGTGATCTGACAGAGCATGAAGCAAACACCCGGTTAAAGTACCTCAGACTCCAATCGCCGAAAATTATGCAGCTGCTAACGGAGACTACTGCGCTTAGCCTTGGCTTTCTATTGAATCGAATATCTTTTCTGCACCTTTCGGCTTCTACGTTAGAGCTATTCAGGCTTTCGGTTGTAATTCTGTCTAGATCGTCTGGCCCTCAGTTGAAAAACCTCGTTCTAGACTTCATCATTCTGTGACCCGCCGGGACCCTGGAGGCTGATACTCCATCGCGTAACTGAAAAAAACGCTGTCTATTCCACATCAGGGACGTGCTTCACTTGTCATTCTTGTCAAGTCAGCCGCGTCGAAAATATGCATGGGACATGCTAAGAACCTTAAATGGATGGAGTGAACAAGCTAGGCTGGAGAGGACTGACCAGGCTGGGAATATTCGCTATCCGGTATTGCCTGGTCTCATTAATCGTTTCATTAGCCGCGGTGTCCACGACCGCGATCCCCGAGAGCTTCAAAAGGTTTATCCGCCACAACCAGCATAGGTCTGCGTTGGCATCCCGGAGGTCGGTTCGCGACAGCTGTCGACACCTTATTTGCACACAGACCATGACCGGTGACACTGCATGAATTGTGGTGGGAAGTGCCAGCCAGTCAAACATATCAGCAATCATGAATCAAGCCTCCACTTCTCGTAGGACCTGAGACATGGCGGGAAGATACTTTGGCCGCTACTGCTGTCGGCGGCCTCCTCTTGCGTTAGGATGTCTCCCACAGTGAGGGCTACCAAAAGCTAATGTAGGAGTATTCCGAATGACATTCTCTGTCCCTTGCTCACATCTGAGCAGATATCAAGACCTCACTATCTTTATACCGAGACAAGCTGTTCCGGAGTGAAGACAAGGATATCAGCCCTGTGGTGCAGCTTAATCACCATGGCCCTGTGTACGGCTTTTGCTAAGAAATCGCTACGATGTCCTACGCCACAAGTGTCCTGTTCCAAGATGGATATCGGCAAGGTTGTTCCGTCCAATTATCCTTGCTGTCAACCTTGCACTTGATCGGAAATTGAGGCCTACATTTGCGGCGATATCACCAATAGATTTTCACCATGATTCCGAACCTGCTTCAGACTAGACAACAGGTATCCCAAACAAAGCGATCGTTGACAATTGATTTCTTTCATCACATGGCTACCGCTGCATCTCGACCTCTCTCAAGATTCATCTCGAAGTTTGGGTGAGACCGGGTCTCCTGTAAGTGTATTTGTCGAATCATCGATCACTCCTTTTCGTCCTTGAGTGCACAGCTTATGCGTCTTCAAACCCCACATGCCCTACCTTTGACAGTTCCGGCTGCAGACTCCACGGTCATACCCGCATCCGCGAGGCTGTGTAATCGTCTAAGGTCCTTTGCCTCTTAACCATGTCATTGCTTTCATCGGAGGCGCCCGCCGTGTCACAAGCGCTGGTGATCCGCCAGTCATACCGGACATACTAGCCATTGGCAACACGCCTATGCGCCCGAGCATGCATTTCTGGCCTGAATTGCAATTTGCCAAAATATTCAATATGTGATTGCCAGCCTTTTGCTTCGGGCAGAAATTGACTCATTGATGGGGAGCTCTGCTATGGCCCACAAATTTAGAGCCCCTCTTCTCAACATTTTTTACCAAGACTTGACCAACGCTGCTCATGTCAGCCCACGTTTTAGGTGGAAGTGGCTCCCCCCCAAAAACGTGGAGAAGGAGGTGAATTGGTACGCGATCGGCAATATTCGGTCGTGCTTCCTGCGAAATCATCATCATATTGTCTCGGAGTCTGCCCCTCGACTTCACGACAATAGGCGATAACTTGTTCCTAGTGCGGCCTACTAGAAGTCAAGAGTAGTCCGCGGATCCTGACGTGGCTGATCTCAGAGAACTATGCATACAACCATTCGGGCCATGGCAGCCGTCCCAAGGCCCCAGCGATGATCTAGCTGAGATGCCTCCTGTGACGGACTCGCTGGATGAGAAAAGTGTGTCAGGACTTCTCCACGGGATCCATCACGGCTGACTCTGACAAAGTGAGCTGCCGAAGCTATTGCTGTGTATTAAACTCCTCTGACCATCGATCTAGCCGAACCTGACAGGCCAACAAACCTTTGCCTTGACTAGGCCACACCTTTACACCCAGAAGCCTGCATTACCCAAGCTCCCCGTACCTCTCCACAGCCACTACACGTCCAGTAAGCAGACAACGACCATCAAGCGACTAGCCATCACGTAACTGCCGCTCAAGACCAATTTGCTTCACGCTTGCTCGAAGCAAAGATTGAAGGGATCTCGAGCAGAACCAAAATGCCCTCTTCTCGATCCCCACTCACCAAATACACCCCCGAAACCTCTCCACACAAAGCAGTTGATCCAAGTCTGTACCTCGTCCTTGGGGGCATCAACAAAGGGGAGCCCAGAATACCAGAAACCCTGATATCCTCCGAGCCACGCCACGCTCCACAAATGGCCTTGACATGGTCCTCGAAACGGTAGAAAGTGTGCCCGTCGCCTCACTAATTCACGCATGGGCTTCACAGTTGCTTCACCCCGTGAAGAGCACGCTGTTGCGCACATCTGAGCCTCATGGACAAATGAATCCGAGAAATGTCATGGAAACCAGCTAATCATAGGCCAATCCCTCCATAGTCCCTCCGACGTAGCCCTGCCGTCCATGTCGCAGAGACGCCTTTCTCGTGCAGATTCCGGTTCTCAACGAGAGACTTTTCCAATATTCAAATCATAATAGGCGCACATAGCAAAGGAAGATCGATTTCAGTATTGTGCAGTCTCTCCAATACCATATCAATTCCACATTCATTGCTTAGTACATGCTCGAACGCTTGACTCGAAATCGAGAAATAGAAAGACTCCCAGACGCCTCGCTAAGGAAACCCCTCATTCAGTGGCTGTACTCATCACGATCTCCCTAATTTTCCACCTCCATCCGCTGAGGACGTCAGCGTGGACATCCACACTCTCCTGGCTTCTCAACCAAGCCTCAACTTTCCTCCTCCACTTCTCTTCTTCCGCCCTCTGCCGTCTTATAAACTCAGGACCAACATCAAACTCCTCACCCAGCACCGGGCCCAGCTCGTCGCCACTTCCGTCTCCAGTTGTTCCGCTAGACACATGTCTTACGCCCTCGCCCCCCTGGACAGCCAGTCCACCTCCACCACCCCCGTAGCTACTCCTACCTGTTTCGTCTTCTTCCTTCAAATCCTCTAGCCCTGCGAAAACATCTTCCTCGTCCTCCAGCTGCACACTACTAACACCACAACTATCTGGCCCTCCCGGCTCATGCGACATACCCGTCGGTGCCATTTTCAACCAACACATGCGCCTCGGATCAAAAACCATCTCTCCCACAACCTGTACGCCACCTGCTTGGCCTACATTGGTGATCAGCGCTGGTGGTTTCGAGCCCGGACTCGTCTCCGGACTCGATGGCGGGTAAAAGGCCGGAATCTCAAAAGGCTCCAAGTCGTTTTCGTTGCCCTCCCATCTGAAAGTCAGTGGATTGTAATGCATCCCCTTGACGGACTTTGGCTCTTTCATATGTGCGTCACCAATAGGTTTAATAAGATGTGGTTTCTGCTGGACCTTATTGCCTCGTTTCCTAGAAGACGGTGCGTTAAGGTTTGGTCGAGCTGCGATATGCGCTTTCCAGTTGTCAGTGATGGGTGTTAGTGGTCCACGCGTCGGTTCACGTGGATTATAAGTCGTAGACACTTGACGCTGTTCCCTGGCGTTACGGCTGGCGGCTGTGTCTCGTGCAAACCGTGGCACGTTCAGATCCGGCTTGCTCGGACTAAGGGGTGTGGTTGGCATAGGTGTCTCCGCGCCGCCTCTTGTGCTAAGGCTGGTCGTCGAATTGCCGATATGTGATTGCCCGAGCCGGCTTCTTAAAGACCTCGGCGCCCCTCGTCCTACAGGTTGCTTAATGAACTTGCTCTCTGCGCTGGCCGAGGTGGGCAGATCATCAAAAATGTCAAGTTCGTTGCCGTCTCCAAAGTTGCGGCGCCGCGTAGGCTTCGTGATAGTTTTCTTAGCAGCAGCAGCAAGCTCTGCAGGTGTAAGGCTTCCACGACCCGAGCCGCCGCGACCTGGGGTCTCCGGTCGGTATGCAAGTCTCGAATGTGATCTCAGCCCTGCAAGACTTCCATCGTTAGAACCATCTGAGTCGTTTCGCCTGTAGTGACGCGCGGTGGTCGACTTAATGCTAACATGCTGAGACTGGGTAGTTGAGACACCCGCCGGTAGAAATGGTACTTGCGGCCGCCTTGCGTCGCCGATACGAGATTCGGCGCGTTCTGTCGGTGTCTTTGGACGCGAGGGAATATGAAGACGGCTTGATACTCCGTCATTGTTACGGGATGGTGGACGAGGGTAGGCTGGTAATTTGCTTGGGGAGTTGAGACTTCGCATGACTGGCATGGAGCGTTTGGCCCTGAGGAGTTGGGCATTGGTTGTGGTTGGAGCATCGTATCTGATCTGCTCATGAGACTCTTGGGTTCGAAGAGCTCTCCTGCTAGGTGTGGAGGGAGCGGATGGTGGCGACGGAGTGGGTATGCTGGACGTGGATGATTGTGTTGTATGGGCAACCGTGCGAGACTCCGGCCGTTTGTAACGAGAAACAGCATTACCTGTCTCCGAGACAGGTTCAAGAGTGGACCGAGGCCGATCCTTAGTGGCCTGGAAACGAGGCAGCCGCGAGATCGTAGACTGTGGTTTGTTATTCGTGAATGTGATTGTAGTTGCCGGTCGTCTTGCGGGACTGGTCTGGCGTTGAATCTTGTGCTTGATGTTCCGATTCAAAGTCAACTTGCCGGTGTCGAAGATATCGCCATCACCCACTTCGATGCCAGAGAAGAAGTCATCTTTGGCAGCAGCTCGTTTAGCGGCATTACGCTCTCCAGAGTAGTTTGCAGCGTCCGGTGATTGGTTTTGCTGTCGCTTTTTCAGGATTGCTTCGAAATTGACCGGCCCAGTGGGTAAGATTAAGCCATCGAGTCCTTCGTCTTCGCTTTCAGTGATAGCGCTTGACATGCTCGGGCTAAAAGCAGAAACCGAGGAGCTCCGGTTGGATCTGCCATCACGTCTTGTGCCAGCATTTCTCGTACCCAAACTTCCCTCCGCCCACTCAAGATCAATGTCATCTGGTTGGTGAAGAGCGCCAAACGGAGTGGAAGGTTGCAGCCGCTTGAGTAAGCCGTCTTTTGGGAGCTCAAAGTCCGCTTCAAAATCGTCTGCTTCCATCCTTGCTGGTCGAGGTGTTGGAGCCTGTACTTGTATGGGTAATCGTCGAGGACTGAATTGTTTGTCGGAAGGAAAGTCAAAATCGTCACCGAAATCATCTTTCTCATTCGGCGCCTGACGGGAGAGAGGAGCCTGAAGCTTGGTAGACGCTTGACGAGGTTTGAGGACGAGATCAGACGGCTGGTCGAAGTCGTCATCGAATCCATCAGATCCGAAGTTCACTGAGTTTTTTGAGGGCGATTGTAGAGAATTAGAGGTTGAGCGGAGTTTCAGAGGGCCATCGAAGTCGAGATCTTCAGTCCAATCCTCTGACATTGCCTGTTTTATCTTCTTGCCTGGCATTTTCCGGATTGTACCGCCTACCAGTGCAGACTGAGGCACATTAGCGGGTATAGGTATTCCTGTTCTCTTAGCGATCGCGACAGCGTCGTTTACCGAAGACTGATCCACCACTACATCCCAATCTTGGTCGTCCTGGTTTGATCCGCGATCGGACCGTGCTGATAGTCGGGAGCGGATAGAGTCTTTGCGGTCAATGTGGTGTACTTGACTGTGTTGCCAGCTTGCAACAGAACTGGCTGTGGAGGCGGTTCGAAATTGAATGTCGTCGAGATTGGCAAAGTCATCGTCGTCCCAGTGCTCAATAGGTTGGTCTGCTAATGCGTCTTCCCAGCTTGTCTTATCACGCATGAAGTCGAGCTGACGCTCCATACCGAGAGTAAATGGAGAGAGCTATCCTCCCAGTGGAGGTTTTTCGCTCTTGCCAACAGTTTGAAGTTTTGGGGTTGCAGATTGCCGCGCTGCTCGTTGCAGGTGACGACCCAGCCCGGCCCACGAGCCCAGCCATCGCGGATAAATAGCGCGATTTTTGTATCTGGCTTGGCGTCAGGCGCGCGGCGCGCGAGCGCGTTTCCTGACTAGCGGCCGCTTCTCCTTGTGCTGCCTGCGGCAAGAAAGTCAATGCGCAGAGACCATGGGATACAGTGATGCTATCCTCGTCAACTGAGGGTCGGTTTGCTCCGAGGATGATAGATGGCGTCGTCGTGGGTGTTGAAGTTCCCACGGTCCGACGACAATCAAAGTTATGTCCTCGTCCATGTGTCCCACAAGGGTGGCCATGCAGATTTGGACTTGACATTACTTGGCACTGAGGGCGAGATGGTATACAAAACAAAACGTGCGTGCGTGCTTCTGGTGGAGGAGATCATCGAGTTCTCTCAGTCCATTTCCTATGCACCGATATACTTCATGCCTAGCTAACCAATTTGTAGTCAGGCAGAAAAAAGCCAAAGACCTTCGAAACTCGAAGTATACAGGCAGCGATGAAGAATGGGAAGCCATCCTCCGCTATGCTCTTCTCTCGAAGCAGGATACAGCCATCTCACCCGAGCTGAGGAAAGGGTTGGACGCCGTTGCCGCACTCTCGGGAAGAGAAGACAACCGTATACTCATGCTCACCTTCCGAAATCACATTGACCAAATCACCCAGAAGCTCGGAAGCATCGAGCTCAAACAGAGTGAAGATGAGATACAATTGTTCGACTGGGCTGCCAGCGCCGTTGATCGGCAAAAGTTGCTGCAAGAGGAAGTTTCCACTCTACGTGGTAGATCAGAAGCTGACCAAGCTACAATCACCGCCCTACAAGCACAGCTTGCAGACCTTGTAAGAGCGAAGCAAGAACATGAAGAACAATTGATATCGAAGTTTGCTTTACTACTTAATGAGAAGAAGCTTAAGATTCGCAATCAGCAGCGAATCCTAAGCACAGCAAAGATTGACGAACAGAAGCTGGCACAACTTAAGCTGACACTCGACGGCACAGGGAGAGAACCTGTCAGAAAGAGAAGACGAGCCGAGAGAGTAGCTGAAGACAGCGACCAAGGGGAGGAGGAGAGTGATGGTTTTGAGACTATGGAAGTTGACCCTATGCCAAACACTCTGGGCGACGCAAGATCCAGCCGGGAGACTACTCCAGAGACTGAAACCGACACCGAAGATGAAGGTTCGACAGGTCAGCCAGCTATTGCCACTTCGGCTGTCGAGTCACAGATGTCAAAGCCTAATAAAGCCGGAAGCGACACTCCTCCACCCCCCAGGTCATTGCCCTTCACGAGGAAGGGTGCTCAGAAGGGCGAGGATGTAACGAAAACAAAATCCCCAGAACCTGCATTGGGCAGTGACGAGGAAACGGCAAGCGAGGATGATGAGCTATGACTTATGAGGTATCTGCGACCTGGATTGGAAACAAGCATTCAGATGATATGAGCAAACTTTTATAGATGAAAACCTTCCGTTGGCTGCCCTTTTCGCTCCGCCTTGCCTGTAGAATCGTTCAGTCTCCTCCGCTTTACTGGTTCCCCACACGCCTTCTCTCCTTCATCCCTCGAACTGGCTCGATCTAGTCAACATGAACCTCCTTACTCGTGTCGAGTTCTTCGTGTCTCCTCAAGTCCATGGGTTTCTCCAAAAGCGGCAGCACATATGGGTCGAATGTCTTCCAATAGGGGTTGTTCAGGTGATATTGTTGGCTGCTTTCCTTCTCATACCGCTCCACAATCGTAAACTCGCGGCTGTCAAAGACATTTTGCATCACAAACCATGAGACCTGAGTACCATGAGCGTGAGACAAGATGCTAAACCACCCGTCCGTCAATAAGCAAGTACTCACAGTCTCTTTATCCTTGCTGTAGATACGCGAAGCCTCGATGAGTTTGTTTTTGAGCTTGCGGATACATTCAGGGTCTGACTTTGCGGTCAGGTGGACGGTGAGTGTGTAGACCATGTTGAATTTTATCTGGACGTTTACAATGTCCAGCAATAAGGTAATGAAGAGAAATAGAGAGGATGATAAAAGACCAGTAGAGGAATTGGAAGCTCGTGCTCTAATGTAGGACAACTGTGTGGGTGATATAGTCTGTGTAAGCAGAAATTGGGGTCAGTACTCATTACTATACATTTATACCTGCCATGACTGAGCAATGGGGAACAAATCGCACGTTGCAAGTAGTCATCGAATGCTACTTTGTGGCCCTTCTGGTTGGACTACTCGCGACTTCTTGCCAAAAGTCTGATTGAGCTGCCCCTCACCTCGTTCACTTTTTCGCGGGGTATCTTGCTCGCCGTTTTTGGCAGTATCGCCATTCTCGGACCAATGGCAAGGGCTTGGAAGCGCAAGGTATGCGGTAGCTGTAGGGGGAAGAAGTTAGAAGCATCGACCTAAGAATGCAGGCTCAGCCTAGTTTTGCATCTACAGACGATCCTCATCGCCACTCTACAGGTGCATCTCGCTTCCTGGTGATCTTCAGATCGAAGATATCGTACCCCTGATACCCGCCCACGACATCATGTAGCTGCTTCGCTTCTACACACTTATTTAGATCGCATTCCGCATATCCAATACCTTCTTCCTCGCATAGCTCGTCCCCAAGCTGAGCCGCATCTGGCCCAAAGAACTGACTGACAGCTTGAGGCGCGTTCTCTAGCACTTCTCCGTCGGCGTAGATCGATGCCTCAACAAAGCGAGCAAAGAGACCGGAATTGTCGACCGGTGCACCAATACCTGCCCAAATCGGAAAGACAGGGATGTAGGATTCAGGAAAGGCGATTAGATGCGCGCCATTGAAGCTGCCTCATCGATGAGACGGAGGGCTTTCTCTGTGGTTTTCTCGGCATTCAGGAAAATAGGACTAACATGACAGGCCACAATTTTGACAATAGGAAGCATCTTGACAGGGTTTCATATGTGGAGGACTAAGCAGACATAGATAGATGCAGATGAAAGGGATGGATATATGGAAGAGATGAGCGGCCAAAGAAACTGGACGATACGAGCCAAAAGCACCAGAGGGAGGGGAAGGGACAGTAGCAGCAAAACTAGGTCAGAGAGAAATTGAGCGATCTGCCCTCCGAATGGCATCAGTTACATTCAGTCGCAGTTAAACATCAACAGTATAGCGACGGGTGTGGATAGCAGAAGGATTGAAAAGTAAGCACACAAAATTCCATCGACGCGGGAGAGACCGCCAAGCCAGGAGCTTTAACCAATCCGAATTAAGCTAAACTCATCGGTTCACGTCAAGCAAGCTCCATATTCCCAACTTCGGTTGGCCGCGACGCAAGTTTCCCACTCCTTGACTCGTTGTAGCTGAGACCTGTGCGCCGTCAAGATGCGGTCTCAGCTTCTCAGAAACACCCTGCGCTCAAGGCGAGGCCTCGGCAACGCTTGCCACAGGCCTTTCTCTTCCACGGCTCGACGGCGGGCGGAGGTGGAACTCGAGGTTGACGGCAAGAAAGTGTCAATTGAAGCGGGCTCGGCCCTAATCCAAGCCTGCGAGAAGGCTGGCGTCACAGTACCGCGATACTGCTACCATGAGTGAGTCCCTGTCCATTGACAAACCCCCCTTGCTCCGCTGCTAAAATCCATACAGAAAGCTTCTGATTGCAGGCAATTGTCGAATGTGCCTTGTCGAAGTCGAGAGATCCCCCAAACCAGTCGCTTCCTGCGCGTGGCCTGTACAGCCTGGCATGAAAGTCATGACCAACTCGCCACTTGCGATGAAAGCCCGGGAAGGTATCATGGAGTTTTTACTGGCAAACCACCCTCTCGACTGTCCTATATGCGACCAAGGAGGTGAATGCGATCTACAAGATCAATCAATGAGATATGGAGCGGACCGAGGCCGTTTTCACGAGATCACAGGAAAGCGTGGAGTGGAAGACAAGAATATCGGGCCTTTGGTCAAGACTTCTATGAACAGATGCATCCACTGCACAAGATGTATACGATTCTCCAATGATATTGCAGGTGCGCCAGAGCTGGGTTCTACTGGACGCGGAAACAGCATGGAAATTGGCACATACCTCGAAACTACCCTCGATTCTGAACTTTCAGGCAATGTCATCGATCTTTGCCCTGTAGGCGCTCTGACTTCGAAACCATATGCCTTCCGAGCTCGACCGTGGGAGTTGCAACACACCGAGTCTATTGATGTCATGAACGCAATGGGCTCAAATATAAGAGTGGACGCAAGAGGTATGGAGGTGATGCGAATACTACCAAGATTGAATGACGACATCAACGAGGAGTGGATCGATGACAAGACAAGATTCGCCTGTGATGGCCTGAGGACCCAAAGATTGACTACGCCACTGATCCGAAGGGATGACAAATTCGTTCCAGCAACTTGGGAGATGGCATTGACGGAAATCGGCGAAGCATACCAAAAACTGGCGCTCAAAGAGAATGAGTTCAAGGCCATCGCAGGACATCTTATTGAGACAGAGTCTCTCGTCGCTATGAAAGATCTAGCCAACAAGCTTGGCTCTGACAATCTCGCCCTCGATCAACCAGGTGGTGGGAAACCAATCGCTCACGGCACCGACGTCCGCGCCAACTACCTTTTTAACTCCAAGATCTGGGGCATCGAAGAAGCAGATGCCATGCTCCTCATCGGCACCAACCCGCGCCACGAAGCAGCCGTCCTAAACGCACGGATACGGAAGCAGTGGCTTCGATCCGACCTCCAGATCGGCCTTATCGGAGAAACCTTCGAAAGTACATTCGGCTTTGAGTATCTGGGTGCCGACGCAGCAGCGGTGAAGAAAGCCCTAGCTGGCGAATTTGGCAAGAAACTCGCAGCTGCTAAGCGACCCATGATCATCGTTGGCAGTGCTGTCGCCGAGCACCCGGATGCGGGGGCTATTTTCGAATCGGTCGGTTCATTTGTAGACAAACACCAAGCGAATTTCAACACGAAAGAATGGCAAGGTTACAATGTCCTCCAACGAGCTGCTTCGCGAGCAGGTGCATACGAAGTCGGCTTCACCACACCCTCGGCTGAGGTCGCCAAGGTCGCCCCAAAGATGATCTGGCTTCTGGGCGCTGACGAGATAAGCGAGTCAGACATTCCCAAGGACGCCTTCGTGGTCTATCAAGGCCACCACGGCGACGCTGGCGCTCAGCTCGCAGACGTCGTCCTTCCTGGCGCAACATATACTGAAAAGTCCGGGACGTACGTCAACACTGAGGGACGGGTACAGCTTACACGTGCAGCAGTGTCGTTGCCGGGCGCTGCCAGGGATGACTGGAAGATCATCCGTGCCGTGAGCGAGTATCTTGGCCATCCCCTCCCGTATGACGATCTTGAAGCTCTAAGAGACAGAATGGAAGAGATCAGCCCGGTGATGCGAAGATACGACACCGTAGAACCCAGTACCCTCACCTCCCTCGCGAAAGTGCAGCTAGTGGACCAGAACAAAGGCGCCAAAGCAAGCGGCGAGACGCTGAAGAAGCCAATCGCGAATTTCTTCTTCACCGACGTCATCTCGAGAAGGTACGAAATACTCTCCTAATTCCGCAGCTATTTTTGTTGAAATCTATCATATTCTAACAGCCACTCTTAAACAGTTCCCCAACCATGGCCCGATGCTCCGCTGCAAAGGAAGCAAAGAACCCAGAGACCAACTTCATGGCGCCTGGTGAGCCAAATCCGCAGGTAGGGTACGGGACCCCGCAACTTTCGTATGGATAGATTCAAGAAGCTGGGTTCGTAGTTATATGGGTAGGGAGAATGGCGTCACCACATAGCTACTTGACACTCCTGCGGATCCGCATTCCGGAAGCCCGCACTGTACATACTGAATTATCCGTCAAAATCAAAGTCGCTATTGAAAACCGAACGGCACTGTCTAGCATTATTTGCAACTATCGATGCTCCTTACAAAATCCCATACTGCGTCCGCGACACCCCGGTCTAGAGCCTGCGTTGTAAATTTTGAATCAAATCAAATCACGGTTGTATGAAATCTGAAATGGGCCATATCTCTTCAAGAGTCACAGTCATCGATAGCTACTTACTTTCTGACTTCCTTTCATAATGGGTACAACTAAATTCACCAGGATCCTGTCAATGAGTACAGTGAGCCACAAGTGCTCTCTTCCCGATCAAAACCACTGTATGCGCACTACAGGCTAATCCAGCATAGTGAAAGTGTGAGAGCAAAGAATTCTCTAGCTAAGAAAGTGAAGTTATGTGAATAATGGGGTATCCAGTTTCGATATTTGGTTAAGAGAAACATGTCCGCTCTGTTCTGATGACAGTCTGGCCTCTCTTCGGCGAGACGAAAAGCACAAAACCTCCAACCTAACAAACGCCGTACCCGCCCCCAAGCCATGCCAGGCTAGTCTCAGTAGACCCATGCTTTGCATGCTGCATGTCTCCAATCCGACTGGAGGTACTAAATACAACCTGGCCTTTTATCATCCTGTGAACGACATAATTCCACAAACGCCTTGTTGTCGGAGAACCAGACGGTATGGTTACAAGGAATGGACGTAAATAATAAGCAGCCCAGACCGATGGGAAAGAAGTGTTCGCTTCAATGTAGTGGTAAGACAGAACTCTGAGGTATTACTTTGAAGCTTGGTGGCTGGGAGTTGTTTCAGACGTGGTACCCATGACCGTTTCTTCAGAAGCCGGGGTCCATGATCTGGTGGGATCGTGAGCGAGGAAGCTGGCTTCGAGTTTATTGAGATAGTCCTCATTCCATCCGTCTCTCATCGTCTCAAACCATCCCCACTTCTCGAAGGCCATGTAGAGGAACGATGATTTGTTGGCGTCAATAGTGTTGATGAGTTGAGTTTGCGTCTTGCCCCAGGCAGGTGACAGATTCTCACGTTCACAGATGCGATCGAAGACCGCACGTGCTGCAAAGATGCGACGCTTTTGGCATCGGTACTGGTCGTAAGTTAATTTGTGAAATTGTGCCAACCGCTGCTCCTTTGGGTGAAGGTCCGCGGAGTCTCCACCGTGGTAGTCGGTCGGCAATGTCATCGTTTCGTCCTCCTCAAGTCGTGCTGTATCAATCTTCAATCCCATTTTAGGCAGGAGGACAAAGTTGAGCGCTTTGTAGTCGGATTTGTGATCGGGTTTGAGGGCCTCTCTGGGGTTGTGGGGCTCTTTCTTTGGAAAGGTCTTCTTGGTGTAGGAGCATAGCCATTTCTTGATATCTTCAAGCCGCTTGTCCTTCTTGCTTTTCGGTTTGCCCTCTCCAGTGCCCCTTGTTCCGGTTTTCCTCTTCTTGTGGGAGAGGCTTTCCTGCTCACTTCCGGAAGTTTTGCGCTTCGTGCCATTTGTCTTCCGTTTGTCTTGAACAGAACCATCGAAGGCTTCATCTTGCTCTTCTAGAGAATGTCGAGGCTTGCCACCAGCCGCCTTTCTTTTCGCCGGACGATATTGAACGGAGTAGTTACTCTCATGGTCAGACAGAGTTTCATCCTCGTCGGAGAGGGCAAGGTCCGGAACCACACTGCGAGGTTGGGACCTTGATCTGCGTGCGCTTGCATGGACCTCCTCCGCAGGTGCGGGAGCAGACTTTTTGCTGGGTTTTGCTCCTTTCGAACGTGGTGTTGGCTTTGGTAGTCTGCAAGGCTCTATTCGCTTAGGATCCAATTGCTCAATCCCCACATACTGCCCGGCCTCCATCCGCTCACGTGCATCTTGTTGAATATCGGCGATGGTAGCGATGCCTCCTGGTGTCTGTCGTCTCCCGTATTTCTCATACATCTCGGCCCTGCCCTTGTTGAAGGCATCCACTCCTGCTTTCCTGCGGCTCTGTGAAGGTGCTTGGGGTGGAGGCTGGCGCGCTTCCTGAGGGTCTGCTAAACCAGCTGGTGAGTTGGAGATCCGTACAAGGGTCGGCGCTGCGAGTAACTCGGGAGTAGAACACTTACTAGTGCTCTGATGTCTGTCAGTCGGTGCTTGAGGGGCATTGGTAAGAGACCCATGTCCAGTGGCTCCCCAAGGGGGAAAAAAATCTGCCGTCTGCTTCTGACCGGTGGTCAGACTCTCGATGCTCATCTTGGCAGCTTGCTTGTCGTCTAAGCCATGCTCTTCATCGAAACTGTCCGTCATAGGACCTGTTCTAGGTGTGGTTTTTGGAGTTGGCGGTAGAACAGCCGCTTTCTGTGCCTCTAGTTTCTCGGGCAGCGGGGATGGAAGTGGCGATGGCATTGTTGTAGGTTGTCTGGTAGGCTTGGACTTTTCAAACTCGGGAGTGTGAGGGACATCCATGGTGCGAGAGTGTCCTTCAAAAAGATTAGTTAGAGTGGTGTGGTGAGGACCTTGCGGGAATTGAGTACCTTGAAACATGTAGACTTGCGGGAAGAAGGTCGTCAGCTGGTTGAGGACGATGGAAGAAACGTCGTGCCGATGATATGATGTATGCCGGATTAACTGAGGTGGCAGAGGATGAGATGTGGTATTCAATGGGTGCCTAATGAATGCAAATGAGTCAATGGACAATTGCTGAATGAGGGGCTAAATGATCGAAGCCCAATTGATGACGGATGGATGGCGAGTGATTGTTGGTCTGCAGGTGCTTGGAGGACTAACAGGTGAAAAGTTCTTCAAAGGTAGAAGTGAATGGCGAGAGATGGAAGGTGCGAGATGTATCAATGCGAAGTTGTTTGCGGCGTGCCGGCGGTGTTCAGATGCCGGCGGTAGGCGCAGGTGCGCAAATTAATGAAGTGGCAGCGACGAGTGCTACAGATATTATCAGTAGTCGCTGTAGCGAAGACAATTTTATGGAGGAAGAACAGCGCCGTGCATCTGCAGGCGAAAGAAATGGGTAGAGAGAAGATGAGATCAATGGGAAGGTGGGCGGGTTGTGGGTTGGGCTCATGAAGGTTTGTCACGGGCAGGCGTTAGTGCGCGGCGAATTCTCGAAGGCAGACATAAAACCGGCAGAGAGCGCGGCCTAGACATCATTAGCGGCTATAAAAGCACGGTTCGAAGTGAGTCGAATTGGATGGTGCCTTGTGTGGGTGAGCAATGTGACGAGTAGCCTTGCCATTGCTCGTGACTCAATTGCGCGCCGGATATGCCAAGCGTGGTAGCCGTGCTAAACTACCTCGGGCGGGCCCATTTCTAAGCGTGCACGATACTTCTTGTGCCCTGTGGCAATGCCCCTCGCCCCGCCACACCCCCAGGCCTTTCCACCGTCTTCCAAAGCTTACTCTCTTTAGCCAATCACCATCTCCCATTACAGTATACGGTGTCACAGGCATACCTAGTTACGCAATTGTCGCCATGAGAATCGCCTTCGACTGCGAGGGGGATCCTTTCAACGGGACTGAAAATTCCATCATTCCTTTTTTTCAGGGCTACGTGTCATTGCATGTGATTGTAGCGCCCAGCAAACAAGACACAAGCCCAATTGAGCCATCATTCTTGTCAGGCGCAGCTGCAGGTGTCCAGGTCACCAGGCAACAAACTAAGCCCCGTGCCCCACGCTCTCCAAACCAAAGCTGGGTCTTTGTGCAGTTGCTTCACTTACAAGCTGTCGCCTGATTCCTTCCGGGCAATCCAATGCACATCGGACTTCCACTCTATACACGCCCACCACTGCGAACTTGCTGTCCCGCCCGGCTGGTACTTCTCGCCCCAGTTGTCACCTGGACCTGCACTGAACTTTTCCAATTGACCTCTGGTTTGCTTGGTTCCAGAGCTAGGGCAAAGTCGGCTCTCATCCTTGGCGAGCTTAATTGGATTCGCCAAAACTGCTCCTTGTGGCTGTCAAAGTCACAAAGTGACGGCACGATTTGGCCAATGATGGCCACAACCCAACAGAGGGTACAGTATGAAACCACCTCATCATTGTTTCGGAGACCTGCAAGGCTTCAATTAATTCTTATGGGGCCACACTCTTGAAACTTTTAACCTTGATCGTTCGTAATCGATAGAGACGTAATCCACACTATCCAAAATAGGCAGCTTCCAAACTTCGGGGCCATAACTGCACCCTCCTTCAGGTACCAATGACACTCTGTCAGAGGCCAACCTGGCACCATTTGGAACATATACATACAGTGATTCTCAACTCTTGACTAACTAGCCTAGCATTGACTCTGTACCTACATTTCAAAGTCAGAGGCGCCGACAGTGAAGTATGAGACCCCAGTTCTCAGGCAGTCGAGTTCTACCTTTGATGTCAATGAAAATTCGGCGCAATTTCAAAAATGATAGATACAATGCGCAGCCTCGAGTCAGCCTCTCAACTGCTGAATCAACAGACCTGCGGTAGACCATAAGACAGCCAGCTTGTTAAGCTGACTGTCTCACTGCCCAAATCCAGCAACATAGTTTCCCATCCAGCACATTTACTGATCCTACCGCACTACACACCACCACCAAACATTGGTATGGAGTTCTACTCTGTCTGTATTCCAGCATACGTACGCCCATTTTGACTCACTGAACATGCCAGGAGGCAATCCTGTCCTTGCAAGGGTTTGCCTCCTTTCTTCTACTGTTGCCCCCGTGGAGCATATGTCTTCGCCATCGCTCAACAACACCTTTCCTCTAGACTACAAGGAATCTTCAGGGTGTTTGGTTCAGAGTCTATAAGCAAGCAGTTAGCAACCGCTCATCGAAACGGTGTCATCGTGGCAAACTCCATCATGAAACCTTCCACCTCAGCTTTCATAGCACGCCTACGAGGTTGGGGAGGGGGAATGTCAACGACGTTACAATTTAAGTTGTCATTTTGGACAAAAGTCTCCAAGATTCCCGGTGCGGGACCCCTTCATTACACCATTGATGAGAAAAGCCACCCTCATGATATTGAGTTCCATCCCCGCGGCTCGGAAGTGGATTAGACGAAAAGTAGATCATAGACACATAGATGTTTCCAATCAAGCCACTATAAAGTCACTCTTATTTAGCGTACACAGGCGTTCATCGTACAAAATCTCGGAGCCGTCAGAATCGAATCTCTCCTTCTCTTTTCCTCTTTTGCCCTTCTCCCTAAAATGCCTCACCATCAATACCACCAGCTCTTGCTTCCTCCAAGACTCGACACTTGACGCTTCAGGTGCCACAATTTTAATACCTCATCCGCCTCCTTCCAAGCCGCACCCTCGGTAGCCGCTCCTCCCTCTTCCAGCCCCCACTGCCGCCCTTCTCATAAACTGTCAACACCAACCCCCCACCACACAACTGCATTTTACTCCCCTCACACACCATATTGCACAACCCATCGCTCACCTTCAAACTCGCACTCCCCAGCGCATTGCCGCAAAAGCACTGGCCCGCGTACTCTGTCCCGGCAACTGTGTAACCGTTGGCGTCGCAGTAGGCGACGCAGCCGGTCATCGTGCCGTTGTGGGCGCCGAGGTTGGCAAATGTGATGCCAGAGAGGACGCGCGAAGTGGAGCTGTCGGTGTAGCAGCCTGTGTAGAACCAGGAGGGGATAGTGATGTTCGTGGGCCCTGAGGAGGGAGGAGAGGTGGGGGAGGATGGGGTGGAAGAGGGAGTGTACCATGTTTTCATTGCTGTTGTGGTTGTGACGGCGATGCCGCTGCAGGAGCCGGGGTCGGAGCCTGGAAGCATGGAGACGGGGGTAGCGGGGTTGCTGGGACTGGAGTTGGGGCTGAAGACGGAGCCAGGAGCGCTGTATGCTGGTGCGCTAGGACTTGTAGAAGGAGTGCTCTGGACGTGGTTTGGAGCGGCGAGAGAGGAGGATACGATGATCGATGGCGAGGAGGCCGGGTAGCTGGGTGAGCCAGGTGGGCCGCCGTTGGGGGGAGAGGATGCGGGTCCTGAAGGGGCTGGTGCAGCTCCGGTGGAGGAAGATGTAGGGGCATCTAACGAGACTAGAGGCGGTGGAGCGGCGCCATTGGTGTCCCAGCCTGTGACGGGGTTGTTGCCTGGCAAGGCCCTGAGGACGCCGTCGATGGTTTCCGGGACGGACGACTGGATGTTGCACGAGGTTGACGGGTCATTGATGCCGCCGATCAAGCCGGGGCATTTGTCCATGCCAGAGTCGCCGGCGTCACAGTTGTCGATTATCTGCTGCAAGGTTGGGATGTCCCATCCCGCGATCTGTTGGACCCATCAGCTTGTGATTATTATTCGGTGAGCTACTAAGCCTAATTTTACTCACAAAGTCACCATGCATGGAGTATCCGGTGTTGTCTCCGTTCGAGAGGACAAATGGCTGCTTGCTCTGGCCCTGCGTCCACCTGTTCACAAACAATGGGGTGTTCCAGTAGATTTCGTAGAAGATGTGCGGGACGTGGATGTAGCCTGCGGGGCAGTTCTGTTTTCCTGCAGAAGCACCAACACTGCTGGGCCAGGCCATGTTGTTTTTGTAGTCCTCGAGGCTAGCGGTAGTGTTGTAGCAGGATGGGAAGTGGATATCGGCACGGAGGGGCGAGGCGTAGCCGTCGCAGTTCATGTCTGGAAAGCCGACACCGGCATCTTTGTTATCTGGGTCTTGGATACCGACACCGTGCATGCCGTCTGAGTTGGAGGGATAGGAGGGAGTGTTGTAGTTTGACCGGGGACATGTGAATTGGACTGGTTGGATGGTTCCTTGGGCGGGGTCGAGAACCTGTTTCCCACCTGTGGCAGGAGGTGTGCGGAGCTCTGTGTTGCCTGAGAACATACGGAGACCTTGAGGAAAAGCCACAATTGGGTCATCGGTTGCTTCGAAGCTGTTGGTTGGTTAATGCAGGTGATCCAAGCAGAATTGTGCGTTGGGAGCCTCACAAGTAGTACACGTTCATATAGAACATGGGAACGTCTTCAAAAGTGCCGTTTACAGGGTCTTGGAAGTACATCTTCGGGGTCCAATAGGCACTCTTGTCATTTTTGATGAGGGAGGAGGTGCACGTCGAGGCCATCAAAGCGGTGTCGGTCAAAGTCTCGGCGAAGGCATTTCCACCCTGGACGGTGTGTGCGTGGCTCGAGGGTTTGCCGGGTGAGACAATTGGATCCATTCGACCTTCGACGAGAGCACCTTTGCCATAGAAGTGATTGACGGCAAATGTGCGTGAGTCTTTTGCTGCTACAAGAGACGCAGCGAGGGTAAAGAGGGCGGCACTGGGGAAGAACATCTTGGCGGCGATTTGAATGCTTGAGGATGCTAGGATGATAGATAAAGAATGTGTCGCCAGGACCTGAAAAGAGTGACTTGGAAGCACACAACCTGCTCTATGGTGCAAAAGAATGAAAGATCTATGAAAAGAGATCAAAAAGAGATCACAACGAATCGGCGAAAGTGAAATGAAGGGCAAATGAAAGGCAGGTACTTAGGTACTCCAAGATAAAACATTATGATTCCATCGGTGGCTTCCGCCCCTCCTGTGTTACAATAGTCGTCAGCGACAAGAATCCAGGTACCAGGGTGCTACTTTATAGATTCGAAGGGGCATGCAGAAGGGAATTCCCGCTTCTCGTTGTCTTGCACGCCACCTGCCTAGGCCCTCTGCTCTGAGGGGGCGGAATCGTGGAAGTAGCTGGGAGCTCCAAAAAGGCCAGAAAGGAGAGCTCAGACAGAAACATGATCCATGATCTGTCGAGCCGTGAAACAGAGGCACTTGAAGACGCGTGTTCTAGGCTTGTCTCACGTGTTGGGTGGCTGTTGATGTGGGACGGCAAGCGGGACATTAAGGACAGCGGATCAAGTTCGAAAAGGGAGTGAGGGTTGAAGAACCATGGGGTCAGATAAGATGGGTTGACCAGCAACAAATGGATGGCGAAGGGTTAGGCTTATCCCCTACCAAGATATCAAGATTAGGCTTATCCACACCTCAAGATTCAGACAAACTTGTGAGACGTGCGTGATGGAGCGGTAGTTCTTGAAACGACTCTGTACTATGGTACAAAGCGCCCTTTTGCCAGCAATTTTAATTTGGGCGGTCTTACGCTTCAGGACAAGTCAATTTGTTTCAATATATGCAGCCCAAGACCTGCGAGATAAGAAACACGCTTCTTGGCTTCATATCCCGGATTGCGAATCCGCCATCCTCAGTGGTCGACCTAGGCTCGACTTAGCCGCGCTTCATCGTCCAGCCTGACCATTGTTTCGAGCCATTGCTTCAATCATTAAATTAGAAATCTAGTATTCAACTCTTCTTGCTTGTCCTTCTCATGAGAGCACTTTGCCACGCCCTCTGCCCAGCACTTCGTCAGAGTCCGTTTCAACCCCATCTTAACTCCAGGTATGGTGGTACTGTAACCAAAACAAGGGCCTTAAGTCTGGACAACCTTGAAATGTATTGCAGCAACTAGCACCTATGCAAGCGCTCTATACCGAAAGGAAGCAGACGAAATCCCTCCTTTTGGATCTGATTCCTCCTTGGCAAAGTCAACCCCAACCACAAATCCCATCCCGCTTACTCTGTGTAATAGTCCTTCGTCCTTTCCTGTGCCTCTTTCAAACACTGCGCTATCCCTTCCAACCCACCACTCTCCCCCCTCGGAATAAGCTTGACCTTGAAATCCCTCGGAATTGCCACCAACGCGCTCTTGAACTGATTGTAGTCCACATAATCCGTGTTTGGCGGCTCCTTCTCACTCGCCACAATCCGATAACAAGACAGGATGCGTATTAATGCCGTATACAGCAACCTCGACGCAATGATCTGGCCCGAGCACGCCCTCGAGCCCGCCCCAAACGAGAAATGCTGAATGCCTGTGCTTGACTTCTCCATCCATAGGTTTGCACTCGTGGGTTCCTCGAGCCAGCGCTCCGGATTGAAGAGCGCACCTGAAGGCCCGAAATGATCCACATCGTGATTAGCTGCTTGGGCATTAATCAAAACCATGGTTTTGGCCGGTATCTTTGCCCCATCCCATTCAATCTCACCAATGGTTTTCCTCGGCAGACTCATCGCGCTGACAGTATAGTATCTCGCCGCTTCCTTAACAATCGCATTCACATACGGCACCTTCTCCTCCTGAAAGCTCTCCCACCACGCCTCTTTCGTATCTGGGTAATACCTCTTGATGTCCTTATACGCCTTCTCCTGGAAGATTTGCCCCTCCATCGTGGCCAAACTCCCAATACAACTCGTCAACGTTCCCGGAATCGTCTCAAACCCACCACTCACCAAACTCAAGCAGATACTAGACACCTCCACCCCACTCAATTTCGTTTCCTCGTCCTTCAGAATCGCTGCGCTAATACACGGCTTGTCTGTCCCATTTCGGATTTTCTCCCGCACCTTGTTCAACAGGAAGTTCAGGTACTTATCCCGCCGATCTCGCAACTCCACCGACCGTCGAATTTTCTCGTTATTGGGGAAATAGCGCATGATGGGGATATAGTCCTGGTAATTTTCCGACGCGGAGCGTAGCAGGCTAATCGCCGAACCGACATGCAGGATCTCGCGCAGCATCTCGTCATATACGCTGTCCATCCGGATGCCGTAGCACAGCGTCAGAGTCGTATTTAGCGCATACCGCTGGATGTAGGGGCGGACGCTGATCTCAGCAGCGCCGGCTTTGCTATCGCGGTGCAGGTCGCGCACGATGCAGTAGGATTCGAGGTCAAACATGTCGAAGTAGCCCCTCAGGGCGGGGCGGCCGAGCGCTGCGCCAGCTGCTTTTCGCTTGTTCTTGCACGACGTATCCCACGGGGAAGAGCCAATGGTAAAGCCTTGCGTAGATGAGATGACGCCATGGAAGGTGTAGAGGGTCGGTCTGTCGATAACAGCAGACTGGTGGCCGATGAGCATACGCTTTGCATCGTCGAAGGAATTAACGACTACGGCTCTGGTATTGCCTAGGCGAATTTGGAAGACAGATTGGCCATATCGGCGCCACCAGCCTTCACATACGGAAGCATGGTCGTCACCGAGTTTGCTAAGATGCCCAACGATTGGAAGAGCGCCAGGAATTTCTGGAATGCCTTTTATTCTGGGAATATCGGTGGATGTTGACCACTATTTGCAATTTAGTAGGCATATTGATGACATGTAAATCAATGACATACTCTTAGCAAGATATAGAAAAGAATGACGGAACCAATCAGCCAAAATCTATAATCATGTTTGACGGCCCCGAGGATCTCCAATATCCCTGCAAATGTCATGGTGAGTGATAAGTTCCAACGTACCCGCTTTCTTTTCCCCGTGCATCGTTCAAGAGGGGGTTGTTCCGACTGCTTTATACGTTATCCATCACGTTTTTGTTTTCGAGGCACGAGGTGTCCAGAGCTGGGCCAGCAAGGGGTGTGCCCCCGGATTTGGTCGTTCTTTGCGGCGGGGTTGAGCGTGTGGCGGAGATCTGCGCAAAAAATTCGCAAACGCAACGCAGCCACCTTACAGGCGTACATCTACCAGACGTGTACCTCCCAGATGTATACCTACGGCGATGTATATCTCGTAGACGTGCATCTTACATATACAGGCGTGCACCTTGCACAAAAGCCTAAACCTTACGGGTGTGCATCTCACAGGCAGGCATCTCACGAGCGTATGTCTCATGGGCGTGTATCTTACGGGCGTGCACCTCACGGGCGTGTACTTCATAGGCGTGTACCTCATGGGCGTGTACCTCATGGCGTGTACCTCATGGACATGTACCTCATGGGCATGTACCTCATGGGATGTACCTCATGGGCGTGTACCTCATGGGCGTTGTACCTCACAGGCGTGTACCTCATAGGCATGCACCTCATAGGCGTGCACCTCATAGGCGTGTGCCTCACAGGCGTGCATCTCACGGGTGTGCACCTCATAGGCGTGCACCTCATAGGCGTGTACCTCACAGGCGTGCATCTCATGGGTGTGCACCTCATAAACGTGCATCTCACAGGTGTGCACCTCATGGGCGTGCATCTCACGGGCGTACCTCATGGGCGTGCACTATGTGGTAGTCCCTATTGCGCGCCTGTAAGGTGCAACTTGCTTGTGAATATATAGAGGATGTATGGGAATTTTGATTGCAAGAATGCGCTAATCGCTGAATGCGCTAGTGACTGTTCCGACCTACGGGCCACCGCAGAAGTGCCTTACTCACCTCGCAAGGGCAAGAAACTCCTCGTAAAGAGGAGAAAGGGCAAGCGAATGGCCTGAGGCCAGTCACCACAACCAAAGCCAACCGCAACGAACAACAACACACCGCTTTTTTGGTGGGGTTCGCTTTTCTAGATACATGAAGCAAAGAGCAAAGGGCAGTGCCATGCTCAGAGTTGCTAACGTTCGCCGCCGTCCTTCTCGTCATCACCATCAACTTCGTCATCTAATGTGTCGGGTGATCCGGCAAAACCAGTTCCAACCCAAGATTGATGCTGCGAGATCTCTTCAACGGCGATGTTGACTTGCTTTGGGACATAGAGTTCCTTCCTGAGGATCTCCTCGAGATACTCGGAGAGGTAGAACTTCTCCTTGAGCACCTGCTCTCCAGTATCCCAATCAATCCTTTTGCCAGCCTGGTAGGCGAAAAAGGGTTCATGAACCATGTCAGTTCGCGTGAACATGATGAGTTGGAGTTTAGCACGGGTAGCGGCGACGTTGACACGACGATCTTCTTTCAAAAAGCCAACGTCAGAACTCTTTTCGGCGTGCGAGATGACGTGGTCCCAGAACACGATCATCTTGTCTCTACCTTGGAAATTGTCGATCGTGGTAACGTCAGGAAACTCAGCACGCTTGAACCTCTTGGTCTTGTCTTTCTCGGCAATGTTGTGGGTCCTCATTTTATCGGCCAGGACGCGGATAATCGTACGAACTTGATCTTTGTGGCCGGCGAGGATGACAATGTTATCCGGAAGACTGAAATCAGACGGCTCCAGACTGCGGCGAAGCATCATCACAAGGTTGACGATCTCGTGGGCGGTATGCAAATTAGATCTTGACTTGGAATACACACTTGTAAACGTCTCAGCTTCGGCAATATCTACAGCGAAGACATGGATGTTAGCTGGATCATCTTCGCCGAGGTACGCGCACATCAGCTTGGCATATACAGGATGGAATTGGCGTGATGCAGCTTCCTCAGTGGCTTGCAGGATTCCGCCGTACTTCTTGCGATTAGGATAAGCGAGAACCCGCGGATGCATCCTCATATTCTCGCTAAGCGTTGCAGCTTCGAAGCCTGCTTTCATCTTCCGCTCATAGGTACTGAGCTCACCTTGGCCGGCGTGTTCATTGAAGTCCTTGCTGAGTAGGAGGACAGGAAGCTGTTCATGATCACCAAGAAGGATGATAGCAGCAATTCTCTTCCAAAACGTGGGAGTCACGCAAGCAAGGATTGTTCGAATCTCTGGTGTCATACTCTGCTCATCCATGAACAAAGCAACAGGAGGACCCTCAGCAGATTCACCACTAGCGAATGGCTTCATAATGTCGCTGTACATGGTGGCGAAAGTTGCGGTAACACAATGTCGGTCGGCAACGACTCGGTCGCGGACAGTGGCGAAAGCGATGTTGAACTTCTTCTTGTCGTCATTTCCCCAATCGCTGAATCTTTCTACGGCTAACTTGTCCAAATAGGCCTTGACGTGGAGCACCATATCAATCTCAGGATCTGCCTTACTTGCACCAGGCCATTTCGAGAACACCTGAATACTGCCAGCATTCGCGAGGGCGATAACTGCAGCGGTAATAGATTTGTCTGGGTGCTCCATGCCTCTCTTGCGGCGGCGCAACTTGACATTGGTGAAGGTCTCGACGTGAGAGGCGAACTTCGCAGCCTGTTCTTCCCAATT
>Ga0335072_10002287_pt1 | contig 29884 bp, 32 predicted proteins | sample Lox_Sample_21_FD_206725 | JGI IMG/M metagenome (GOLD analysis project Ga0335072, IMG submission 206725) | Soil microbial communities from Loxahatchee National Wildlife Refuge, Florida, United States - Lox_Sample_2.1 | ecosystem: Environmental > Terrestrial > Soil > Wetlands | place: USA... | reverse complement strand
CGGCAACTTCGTCATCGCTCAATGAGTCGTAATAATTCGCGTAGGCAGCTTCGATGGCGGTTTGCTGCCGAATCGCCATCAGTTCACTGAGAAGCGTATCCAACGTTTCCGACTCCGAAGTGGATTTACGTTCCTTGCAACTCTTGCGAATGAAAGCGTCCGACTCGACGGAGATGCTGAAACTCTTTTTGATCTTGCGTCCCATCTTGGGCGATGTGGTAGGCATAGTATCTCACCATCAGTAGTATATCAGGTGCGAACAGATATGCCAATGTCCGAATGTACCGCTAACGCCTCAGTATTGTCCTCCGAACAGGGGCAGGCTTTTCCGAGACGGGGCCGATCCGCAGGGCTTCAGTACCTCCTCCTGGTTGAGCCTGTTCCCAAGCGGCAAGGTCCTCCTCGTCGTAACGCACGAGTGAACCGAACTTGTGATACCGCGGCCCTTTGTTCTCCAGCCGCCAACGTCGGAGCGTACCCAGGCTGATCTGTGTTCGCTCGGCAACATCGAACTCGGTGAGAAATCGTGTGCTCATTAGTGCAGCTCCCTACGCAAGGATGATCGAGTGCGGTAAACATCGTCGCATTTACGGGCAATCATGCTGAGTCCTGTGCTCCTGCGTCCAATGAAAAACGGGGAGACCATTATGCCTCGCAGGCATAGCGGAGTCATTTTGTACAACCGGCACTGACCGGAGCTACATCAAACAAACACGCGGTTGTCCAGGAAAGAAAGCAGTTCGCCCATCCATTGGGCCTCCTGATCCTCATCTCTGTCACAGTTCTCAGCGCGGAGGGCAGTCATGATTCTTCCCGAACTCCGGTTGCTTGAAACCGCAATCGCCGTGGCCCAGGACCTGAACCTTTCACGAGCAGCGGAGCGTCTTCATATCGATCAAACTGCCGTGACCAAGCGCCTCAACTCATTGGAAAGCCAACTCGGTTTCAAGCTCTTTGAACGGAGCCGTCAGCCGGTTGAACTGACGGAGCCCGGCAGACGGTTTGTTGAGGAGGCGCGAGAGGCTGTATTTCACATGGAACGTGCTGTCTCTTCTGCCAACGCGGCATTCCGCGGTGCTGAGGACACCCTGAATATCGGTACTACAGCCGCGACAGACCCATATCTGATTTCGACTCTGATGACGACTCGACTGCCCCTCTACCCGCGTCTGAAATTGAAGTTTTGGAGCGATTATCCGGGTGAACTGGTCCATGACCTGATTGCCGGTACTCTTGATCTGGCCGTCGTTACCGATGTACCGGAGAATCCGAAACTGAGCTGCCTGGGATTGGCGAATCATCCGTATTACGTCGCGATGTCGGCTGACGATTCTCTCACATGCAAGAAAGAGATTCGACTGAAGGATTTGAATAATCGGAGCTGGGCGCTGCTTTCGCGTCGGGTCAGCCCATATTCATACGACCTCATTCAGGTGGCGGCTTCAGAAGCCGGTGTCACGGCTTCGGAACTCCATCATGTGACGACGGCGGAGCAGGCCATGTCCTTCGTGCTGTTTCATGACAGCGTGGCATTACTGGACCGTGTTGGCGCTTGGCGCATAGCCCAGAACGGAATCACAATGCGCCCGTTGGCGGAGGCTAATTTGCAATTCACCACCGGCCTTGCCGTTTGCTCGGACAACAAAAGCCGGATTGTCAAAGAGTTCGTGAGGGCGGCTGGAAGGAAGCTCGATATCTTGCGCCGTCCAATTCAACAGAGGCTGAATTTAACTGCGTAGGCCGGCAGCAGAATGGCCTCGTTTTTTTTTGGCTACTGATATGCACCGCGAATTTCGACGTTCAATGGACCGTTCGATTCACAATTCGGACACTGGAAGATTCCAGAAGCCATTTCTTGCCCGGTTATTTCCTCTCTTCTCCTGGCGTGTCCGCAGCGAACGCAGACATGAACGTGCATCAGTTCTGGAATGCAACCATGCCTCGACATCCGCGCAGCGAGCAGGTTGCCATTTTCCGCTTCGCGCTCATTGTGATGATCGAACAGAGAGGGCATACGGAAATTTCCCCTTCCAGCAACGAGCTTGTGAGCCACACTCATCGGCGGCCTACACCTAGATAAGGCACTCTGGAAGACGTTTTGGGGCTGTGCCTCGGAACTTTTTTATCCAGCAAAAGTGGATACGTAGTTGCCTATAATGGCAATACTGGTGGTCAAATCCCCCTCCGGGCCAATGCTCGCGAAACCGCCGATGGAACCGCACTGGGAAGACCTGACTTGGAGTTGGGCCTGGAGCACGGGCCACATTGCTTCCGATCAGAAGTTGGAGCCCGCCGCGAAAGCGGCTTGGCCTTACGCCCTGTTGTGCGCGTGGACCTACCTGAGAGACGGAGACGAGGCGCACGACCTGATGGAGCATGCCGTCCACAATGCGGGCGAGTATTTTGTCCGTCATCCTGACAGCACAGAACAGAAGCTCACGGCTCGAATCAGAAGCGTCGTACGTCGTCGCGCCAAGCAACTCGCTCATCAGCAACGTCGGGAGACTGAACGGATCGACGGAAAACTGACCACGCTCAGTGTCGAATCGTTCTCTTTCGATAAGCGCTCTGAGTTCTGCTGCGGGGGCAGGAATCGCCTGATCTTGATTTCTGATGTAGACCGGACGATCCCCCTTCAGGAGGAAATGGACTCGATTCCGAAGTCGCACGCGAATCACGGCAAGGCGTTTGGATGGGTCGGCCGGTATTGAGCACTCCGCGATGTCGTAGTCGGGCGTAGGAGTGATATTCGACGCGATGGAACTCGCGATTTGTGTCGTGATCTCCTTGTTGGAAGGCACGCCAATGATCTGGTCGGCTCGACCGGCATTCTCGGACACACCAATTACGATCACTCCGCCAAATGTATTGGCAAATCCTGCTACAACGCGGAGGGCCTTCTCTCCCCATTCCTGCTTGAAATCGACGACATAGGTCTCTTGCTGCCGGTCTCCAGGCGGCAGAGATGCTCCCACAAAGTCCGAGATTGCTGAAAAAAGCTGCTGATCGCCGATGGCGGCAAAACTGATTGAGTGCAGGTCAGCCATGACTACCATCGTAAAGCTTGAGTGGTCTTTATCAGAACCTTTGCCGCCTCATTACGCGATACAAGCTGCGGGAGAGCACGAAGGCGGAAGGTGCGGCTCTGACCAATGACTTTGCGGATTTTCACGAAGGTCTCATTTGTCTGACGGGTGGCAGTGAGGGGCCGTTTGCGGCTGCGCTAGCACAGGGGGGATACGATACGGCACGGCAAAGCGTCGAACGCCTGGTAGATCTCTTCGGGCGGCGGAATGTCTATGTCGAGATCCAACGCCACTTCGACCGCGACGAAGAGCATCGCAACCGTGCGGCTATTCGCATCGCACGCTCGTTGAACCTATCTCAAACGCGATTTTCCAACCCAAGGTGTATGAGCAATACCGCATGGCCGTAACGCGGGGAAGGTTCCTGCTAGTGGAAGGTACGCTTCAGAATCAGGATGGTGTGATTTCGGTAAGGGCATCCGCTGTCCGGGTGCTGGAGCTTGGAGCGATTGATATGCGGTCACACGATTTTCATTAGGCTTTTCGACATCTGGCCCAGGTCGCAGAGAGGCAGTTGGAGTCAGACAAGGAACTCACTCCTTACATAGATCCTGAGCACTTGACAGTTTATTACCCAATGGGTAACATATATGAATATGTGATGTATTACCCAAAGAGAAACGGATGGAAATATTTGCCAGCGACAGCAAGCTTCGCCGTGCCATAGAGGATGAGAAGCTGCGACAGAAGTTTTTCGGAACGGATATGGCGAGGAAATTGGCCGTGCGGCTTACTGCGTTGGAGGCGGCTGATTCCCTTGCGGACTTCTGGCCGCCTAAATCCGGACCGGAGCGCTGTCACGAACTGCAAGGAGAACGGGCCGGGACGTTTTCGATAGATCTGAACCAGCCCTTCAGATTGTTATTTCGGCCTGTTGAACAGAATCCGCCGTCGGATAGGTCTGACGAGCAAGCTAGGTGGAAGTCCATCAAGGCGATTGACATCACGGCAATCGAGGACACACATGGATAGGGGAACTCAAATTCGTTTACAGCCTGACACGATTCCACATCCAGGCGAAATGGTGCAGGAATATCTTGATCTGAATGGGTGGTCACAGCGTGATCTTTCCCGGCGAACAGACTTGACGCCCAAGACCATTAGCGAGATATGCAATGGAAAGGCACCAATCACACCCACTACGGCTCTCGCCTTTGAGAGGGTTTTCCGGCGTCCAGCGCATCTTTGGCTGAATTTTCAGCGCCGATACGATGAAGCGCAAGCGAGAGTTAAAGAGTCTGAGAAATTCTTTGAATGGGCCGATTGGCTTAGACACTTTCCTCTCAAGGAAATGCGCGAGCGAAATTTTGCGCTACCTGAGGGCCGGTCGGATATGGATGCTCTCCTGAACTTTTTTGGAGTATCTTCGCCGGAGAGTTGGAGAAGCGTCTGGAATGCTTACTCCGTAGCCTATAGGCAGACTCATGTTTTCACGATTCGGGAAGAATCAATCGCTGCTTGGGTGCGAGAGGTTGAAATCCAAGCGGCGGCCTTTCGATTGGGCGACTTCAATGAGCATCTCGTTGTTTCTTCTTTTCCGAAATTGAAGAGTTTGTCTCGCCAACGTGTCGATGAGGCGATGATGAGTTCGCTCCAAGAGATTTGCGCGAATTTCGGCGTTGCTGTTGTCATCGTTCCGGAGCTTCCCAATACTGGCATCAGCGGGTGTGCGCGATGGCTGACAGACACGAAAGCGGTGGTGGGGCTGACGCTCCGGTATAAGACAGACGACCAACTCTGGTTTACGTTCTTTCATGAACTCGGCCACATTCTTCTTCATCGGAATAAGAAATCTTTTGTGGTCGATAATGCCGCCGAAGATTTGATAGATCGTATTGTCGATCCGGAGATGCAACGGTTCGAGTCTGAAGCCAACCAGTTCTCGGCGGACACTCTTGTTCCGCCTGGCGAACTTGGCGAGTTTCTGCGAAAGAAGGAATTTACCAGTGAGTCGATTTATGCGTTTGCCGAGCGCATTGGCGTCGGTCCAGGAATAGTGGTTGGACGACTACAACATGACAAGATTCTGAAACCGCATCAGGGAAACGCTTTCAAGCAAACATTAAAGTGGGCCACTAAGAAAGAAGGTTGACATGATTGGAAAGATCTTCATCACAAGTTCGGGCTACGATCCAGAATTTGGAAGGCATGTGCACGATCCTTATCTTGGTCCGCGTCCTACCCTCGGGGCCTGCCGGCCCGATATACGGCGACAACTGAAGGAAGGGGACCATATTTTTGTAATTTCAGGCAAAGTTCCCCGAGTAAATCAATATGTCATGGCTGGTTTCGAGATCGATGCGAAGGTTGGTGCGATGGAGGCATACCAAATGTTTCCGGAGTTGCGTCTGCGAAAACGTGCGGATGGTCAGTTAACCGGAAACATCATTGTTGACGCCAACGGCAAGCAGCATAAACTCGATGACCATGATGCATTCGATAAAAGGATACGGAACTATGTTGTTGGAAGAAATCCTCTCATTCTCTCGACGCTCGATGAGATAGCAGAAGGAAGGCGACAGACAATGGAGGCACTCTGCGACATCCTCCAAACCCGTGGTGATACTCCCATCGAGGTGGTCGGACGGTGGGGGAAGAAACTCACCGAAAAGCAAATTCTTCAGTTGCGCGAGTGGCTGGAAAGCCTGAAGGTGACCGTGCAATAAGGAGAGAACAAGATGCGGCACTCAGCCAATTCTGTAAAACAATCGACCTCATCCCGGACTGCAGTGGAGCAACTGTACTCGTCCAACGATCTTGCGAGGACTAGGCGCTGTAAGATCATTTTGGTCGGGAAACGTCGAAATGGAAGTGCAAGATTCTGGTGTGTTCATCATCACGCTGATGCAACAGAAAAGTATGGGCAACGAGCTAAGAAGTGCCGCAACGCCACGACGAAGCCAATTGATCCCAAAGATGTGTTGACCTTGGATTTGGATGAATATGCCGGAGGAATCGCGCTGTGGGGCGCGGCTCCGCCAATATACGATACAACGATTCTTCCTCTGGAACGTGGCATCCACGTGCATGCTCGTCCCGAAATTGATGGGGACAAGGAGATCGACGGCAGCTATGCAGCCGTGAAAATCGTCGGGTCCACGGTGTCGAAGGGCGGCATTCTTATTACTGAAGCAGACGCCGTACATTTTATGACGAGCTCTGTCTTTGGCGTGAAGATGAAGCATATCGCCTGCTCACATTGCGGCCACCCGCATCTTGACGGCGATTGGTTTAGCACGTACCCCCATAGTCTGCATCTGTGCGGTGCATGTGGGAGGTACTTCAAAGATAGCCACACCTCTGTCGGAAACCCTATCTGTGGTGTACGTGCCGCGTGCGGAGTAAAAGCAACCGCGCTCAAGAAAGCACCTGAAAGACTTGTGATTAGACAAGCGGACTATCCGGGTGGAATTCAGATATGGGGTTCGAGCCCCGCGCTGCTTTGGACGGGCGAAACTCCTGAGCGTAAGGGTATTCACGTTCATGCCTTCAAGACCTCCGGAGTTCCGCCGGAGATTGACGAGACCTACTCCGCTGTGACGATTGACGGAGTCAAACTTGATCCACAGATGGTTCGGGTTCTAATGGCTCAGCGAACACTACCCTCGCTCAGATCCCGTGTGACGACACTCAATTGTCCGGATTGTGGCACCGCGGTATTTGAAGATAGCCCACTTGCTTTCACGGCTCAGACCATGCACGAGTGCGGAAAGTGTGGTGCGCATTTTGGTTCAACTGGTCGTATCCGAAAGACAATAGGTAATCCGCTTGTTGGGATACTTCCCGTTCTTGCCCAAAATGCGCCGAGAGCTCCGCAGCACCATGCACTGACACTCTTACCCTCAGTGCAGTAAGCATGCAGAGTTAATAGAAGAGGCTATAAGACTCAGACGATTCAATGGTAGGCCCACGTATGCACATCACTGAAATACGAATACGCAATTTTCGCAACTTTCTCAAGGCGAAATTCCGTTTCGAACCTGGCGTAAACACGCTCATCGGCGAGAACGGTTCGGGTAAGACAAACGTGTTTCATGCCATCCGGCTTCTACTCGATGAGAGCCTTGAACGCAACGCCATTTACCTCAAGGAGACTGACTTCTGTCGCGATCTGGGAGATTGGCGCGGCCATTGGATCATTATCTCAGCGACGTTTGCGAGACTCGACGCCTCCGAAGGATGCCAGCTACTCCGCCACGCGGCCGCCCACATGGATGGCTCGAACGAGGGCACTTGTACCTACATCTTTCGTCCTAAGAAGGAAGCCCGGAAGAGGATGTTCGAACTCTGCGGAGAGAAGGAGAAGCTGCAAGAGTTCCTTGGTTCGCTCTCGATTACGGATTACGAAGCGTTGTTTACCGGGCGCGGCGTGGGCGATTGTCTAAATGATGAGACCTATCAAGGTTGGACGGGCGACTTGGATGTCGCCGACTGTTCTGACCCCGAAAAGGAAGACGCCTTGGAAATGGGTGTCCGTATGGCACCCATTTATCAGGAGGTCGCATGCACCTTCGTGCGAGCCTTACGCGATGTAGTGAGTGATTTGCGCGGCTTTCGTGGCAATCCGCTGTTGACGCTGTTGCGGGGAATGGAATCCGAGATTCAGGTAGAGAATGCCTCCAGCATCACTGACCAGGTAAGAAAGCTGAACGAAGACATCTCGTCTTTGGATGAGATTAAGGCGCTGGCTCAGGATATTGAAGCGGCCTTAAAGAAGGCCGTAGGACATACCTATGGTCCGAACGTGGACATCACGTCCTCGCTGCCAGATTCAATGGAGCGGTTGCTACAACGCCTTGGCCTGCTGATCGGAGACACTTCGACCTCGGACTACAAGGGAGAGCTCCATGAGCAAAGCTTGGGCGCCGCAAATCTCATCTATCTTTCGCTCAAATTGCTGGAGTACGAACGGAAACTTTCGACGGATCGCGTCGCACACTTCTTCTTGATCGAAGAGCCGGAAGCCCATATTCATACGCATATTCAGAAGACCCTGTTCGCGAATCTGCCTTCTGCGAACACCCAGGTAATTGTATCCACGCATTCAACGCATATTTCGTCGGCAGCGAAAATCCGGAGCGTCAACGTGCTAGCCAGAAGGGCAGACCACGCGGAGGTATACCAGCCAGCAAATGGCATGGACGATAAGGAAATGCGCCGGGTCGAGCGGTATCTCGATGCGGTCCGCTCCACCCTGCTGTTCGCGAAGGGTGTGCTGCTAGTTGAGGGGGATGCAGAGCTGGTCATGATTCCGGCGATGTTGAAGGTGGTATTTGGAGTCACACCTGACGAACTCGGCTTCAGCGTGATTTCGATGAGCTCGGCGTTTTTCGAGCACATCGCGACGCTCTTCTCGGAAGAGCGTATACAGCGGCCGTGCGCCATCTTGACCGATGGAGATATGGCACTATGCGATCTTCCAGAAGACCCGAACGAGGACAGCACAGACGAGGCGCATTCGCGGGCCGCGCAAGCCAATGGTCAGTTGCGCCGCGAACTTCTCGAGGCGCGCGCCGCAACGAATGGCTGGGTCGAACCGTTCTTCGCCGAGCACACCTTTGAAGTGGACTTTATTGAAGCAGGCAATGCTCACGAGGTGGTGGAAACGCTTCCGGAAATATACATCAATGCAGGAGCCATCGAGGGGAGCGAGGAGCTGCTCCTATCCGACGATCTGGCTGTTTCGGGAAAAGAGATCCTTCGATTGGCGGCGAAAGAAGGCAAGGGTTGGTTTGCCGTACTGCTTGCAGAACATCTGTCGCCTTGGACGGCGATCCCTAGCTACATCCTCAAAGCCATTGCTTTTGCGTGCCGTCGGAGCATCAATAGCCAGTCCCTACGAAGGATGGCAGAATACCGTGTCGAAAAGCGTGGAACAGGAGGGCGTGACGCAATACCACAGCACTTAGCTGGAGTCCGAGGGACGAATCTGGCCCCGGAGCAGTACATCACTGCGTACTCTGCTGCTTTCAAGAGCGATGATCTAACAGAGTTCTGCGGCTATCTCGGAGCATACCAAGCTAATGATCCGGCTGAATGACGAACAACGAGCGTGCGTTGAGAATCCCGGGAATGTCGTGGTCACTGCTTGTCCTGGCAGCGGTAAGACCCGCGTCTTAACGGCACGTGTGCTCAAGGGTCTCTCCGATCTCACAACGCGCCGACAGCGCGTGGTTGCGTTGACGTACACCAATCGAGCAGCCGATGAGATTCAGTCTCGTCTCGACGAAGAAGAGGTGGCGACGGAATGCCTGTGGGCAGGAACGATTCATTCCTTCGCATTGGAATGGATTCTCCGTCCGTATGCTCCCTACTCCGCGGAGCTGCAATACGGATTCTCCGTCGTCAACGAATATTTCGCCGAGCAGTTGATGTCACGCCTCAAACGTGAGGTGGGCCTTGAAGCCTGGGCCGACGTATATACCGGATTCGATCGCGATGGCTTGGATCGCAATACAGGAGATACAGCAAGGGCCGTGTTCGCGGCATACAAAGACGAACTGCGCCGGCTTCAGGTGATCGACTTTGATGATGTCCTGTATCTGGCGTATCGGCTATTGCAAGACCACCCCGAAATCCCTGAGACCCTCGGCTCTATCATTCGATTAATTTGTGTCGATGAAGTACAGGACATCCAGGACCTTCAATATGGGATTCTTGAACTCATTCATCGGGCCGCCAAGGAAAAGCCGACGCTATTTTTTGTCGGCGACGAGGACCAATCGATCTATGAGTCGCTGGGAGCGATGACCAGAACTCCACGCCAGATCGCTACTGCGTTTGGTTTGACGACGCTCAACCATTTAATGCTGCACGGTAACTATCGTTCTACTCAAAGAATTGTCGACTTCTATCGCTTCTTCCGGCCGGGCGTGCCGATGATCGAGGCTCGCTCGGCTTGGGCGCAGGAACGCGGCATCATCACATTCGACGATCAGACGATTGACGTCGAGAACCTCGCGGAGCAGATCGCGGCACGTATTACGAGCGCTTTGAACGATGGAGTTCCCACAAATGATATTTGCGTTATCGCGCCACGGTGGATGCATATCAAACCATTGGCGCGCCGTTTGGTGAACTACCTACCCGAAGTCGATTTCGATGCCCCAGGCCTGTCTCCCTTGCACAGCTCGTACGAGAACGTTTGGTTCAAAATCGGACGCTTGGTCCTGACGGTGCCTGCGCCCCGGCGCACCCGCACGCGGATGAGATGGGCGAAAGAAGCGATTGCAGACTTGCGCAACATTACAGCAGCGGTAGCGCCCGGGGCGATAGACGCTCCGCGGCGACTACTACGATTGCTGAATAGCTTGTCATCGAATGAATTGGATGGCATCGCGTACCTCCGCGAGATCTTCGGGAAATTCCTGCAATCGATTGATCTCGATATGGAAACCTGCGCCGCGCTCAAGGAGGCCTATGCAGGTTTCTTCGACAAGGCTGAAGCTCATCTCTCCGGTTCCGAGGATCTTATTCCGAGAGATGTCGAGAGCTTTCGTCGATTATTTAGCCATCCTGCGGGGGTCGTGGTGAATACCTGCCACGGTGTAAAGGGCGAGGAATACGATACGGTAATTGCCTTCGGTCTGCTGCGAGGATATGTTCCTCATTGGGACGTCATCATAAATCATTCAGCGGAGACCGCGACCGACCAAGAATCGAAGCTGCTTTATGTCATCTGTTCTCGCGCCAAGAGAAGACTTCATCTCATTTCCGAAAACGGCAGATTAACTCAAAAGAAGAGAGCCTATCAGACATCGGAGTTGCTGATGAACATGATCGCGGTCTTAGATTGAAGTATGGCGTCGGATGCGATCGTTGTTCCGGACATCAGGACCAGATGTGTCACCGCCTGGTTGTCGCAATCGTCTCGATTCTCCGAGAGATGGACCGTTCCAAATCCGCCACACTTTAGAGGTACGGGTATCAATGAAGCTCACAGAGGTAATTCGTAGGATTACTCCTACCGTCGTTGCATTCGGTTCACGTTTCGTTCCTTCGGAGTCCAGTGTCACTCCCGGCTTTCCAACGATAATCGGCACCGGCTTCATTGTCGATGAACGTGGGTTAGTCATCACGAATGAGCATGTAATAGAGGCGATCGGCAAAGTTCCCAAGCCAGCGCGCTTCGTGATGCTATTTCCTGAGCCGACTAGCGAAAGCGGGCAAACACGTTTTGGCGTAATTCTGCGCTCGATCTTGGCTATTAACTCGATTGCCAGCTTTGAGTCCGCCAGTCCCTATTTTGGAAGTGCGAAACCAGATTTTGGCTTTGTGCGAATTGATCTGCAAGGTCTTCCGGTGTTGGAAATTTGCGATGAGTCATACACAATAGAGGTGGGGTTGGACGTAGCCACGCTAGGATTTCCAATGGGGGAAGTCCCACTCACGCCTTATGACGTGACGAAAGCTTCTCAGATATCCGCGTTTGCCCGAAGAGGAATAGTGAGCAGTGTTCTCCCGTGTGCATGTGCTGATCCTCATGGTTTCTCCATTGATATTCTCTCGGAAGGTGGAGCGAGCGGTTCACCGATATTTCGGACGGACGATCCTCGGGCTATAGGTATCCTCCACGCGGGATTTAATGGCGCTCCGATTACTTACGGCGTTCCGGGACATTTGCTCAAGAATGGGCTGGACATTGTTAGGAAAGAGTGGAACCCGGACCTTACAGAAATCCCGACTCTGACGAAAATTGTGGAGGAAGAGCGCACACAAGGGGCAAAGGGATTCGACTGGACTATTCTGAAGGTGCTACGAGCTACATAGCGAGGGTGCCATGATATCGATTGGGTCACATCAATGCACTGCTAGACCGAGACCTTGCTGTACTGGATTACTTTGAGAGTTGCCAAAGCTGATAGCAGACGCTTTGCTCGCGTCCTGGCTCAGACTCCCGGCCAGTGACCCGGCATCATTGGTGAAAATCTGCGCATCATGGGAGGCACGCGAGACAGATACATATGCAAACCTGTTGTTTATCAATTCGGGATGAACCTCCGTGTCCATATTGACCAATACGCGCGAAGAAGTTAGTCCTTGTGAGCTATGTGAGGTCACGGCGTAGCCATGATCGAAATGCCGCATCTCGTGAGCATCGAAGCGCACGATGCGGGCTCTGGCTTCATCCATACGAACGCTGATCTTTCCGTCGTCGCCGATGTGCTCGATGGTGCCGAGGTCGCGGTTCGCAACCTGCAAGTCTCTTTGCGGAGCCGTGAATTGAATTTTCTCGCCAATAGCAAACTCGCGCTCGATCTCATGGTACGCGGTTATGCCGCGCAACCGTGACGGGTCATAGGTCACTTGGTGACCGTCTTCCTTTCGCACAGTCAGAAGATTGTCCTTTGCATCGGTCCTCACAACCTGGGCATAGCTTTTCGGCTCGATGCCATGCTCCTTACTGCCTCGGGTGTAATGCAAGACATCTCCCGGCTCATAGCGGTTGGCCCACTCCCGATCCGCGCCGGTCATATCGTTGCGCGGCGCAAGCACGCGCATAGAATGGTCGGTCTTGTGTATGACGCCAAGCGCCTGCAACTTCTGCCGCACAGCCTGATTGATGGCGCGGCGCGAGGCATTATCCGGAGAAACGATGAGCGTGCTCTCAGGATGGGCGGCATACTCCTTAGCGATAGCTGCAATGCGTTGCTCAGAGTCAACAATTTCGGTAATGCGTCCTTGCTGCGCCAGCATCTCGACACCCACAGCGGTTTCATTGTTGGACAGATGCTCGACCGCTTTCAGCAGCGCCGCATCCTTCTGGCGCATGATCTGGTCAAGCTGCGCAGTTCTCATGCCAGCTTCTTGCAACTGCTCAAATGGCTTTCCGGCATCGACGCCCTGGTGCTGACGAGTATCGCCGATCAACAAAACCTTATCCTGCTGACCAATCTTATTGAGGAAATCGCGCATCTGTTGCGTCGATGCCAGAGAGCATTCATCGACCATATAGAGATGCTTGTTCGCGGGATCGCCGGCGGCCTGCAGGCCGCCGCCCGCGAGAAAGCGTTGCAAGGTATCTGCCTTAATTCCGGCGTCGCGGAGTTGCTTGGCAGCGCGCGATGTCGGCGCAAATCCTGCCACGGAGTAGCCGTTCTGTTCGGCTCCTTTCCGTATGGTTGCCAAGACCGAGGTCTTACCTGAGCCTGCCCGCCCCTGCAATCCCTGTATCCGATCGCGCGAGGTCAAAATCTCCTCGACCACTCGTTTCTGCGCCGCGTTGAAATGGGGCCGGGATTCGGTCAGCGGCACAGCCGATTCAATCGACATGATCTGCGGTGCGCGGCTCTGTCCATCCTGTACCTTCTGAACCACTTCGGTCTCAGCTTTGATGGTCGCCGCGGTGGTGAACCTGCGCCCAGCCTTGAGGCTACTGCCCGCGATTTCTTTGAACTCGCCGGACTCTACACGCGCCTCGAAGCTGGCGCGAACCTCCGGGTACGTCATCTCTCCCATGCCCCGGCGCAACGCATCCACATAGAGGGCACGCTCATCGACGACCGCCTCACGCTCAAAACCCTTATCGCGGGCAAAAGTCACGGCTTCGCGGACCTGTTGCTGGCGTTCCTTCGCCGGTCGTCCCTGGGCCTGTTCCTGCCCACGTGCCCGCGCCTCGGCCACAACCCGGTCAGCCTGATTGCCGAACTCGTCGGCAATCTGTTTATGCGCGGCCAGGATTTGGTCGGGAGACAGGATGACTTTCTTGTCGCGGGTGTTGTGGGCCGCGATCTGTGCGGCCTCCGGGCCAGCGAAGCCGCTGCGGGAGAGGGCTTCTTCGATCTGCTGGCGGCGCGGACTAGAGGCGTCAAGGTATTCCGCTGTGTAGCCTTTTATGTCAGGTGCGCCGCTCTTGCCCGCTTCGATTTCATAGCCAAGCTCGCGCAATCTGTATGTCAGATGGGATTGGTAAACAGCGGTAGCAAACTGCTGGCTCTCGAATAATGAGTGCGGCTGCAACGCCCGCATTTTTCCATTGTCACGCTCGGTCATATTGAACACGACAACATGCGTGTGAAGCTGCGGCGCGGCGTATCCGTCTACGGGCCTCGCCGTGTCATGCTCGAACTTGGCTGCTGCAAACTTGCCAGTCGTCTCGGCGGGATTGTTGCCGCCGATGCGGGCCTGCGTGTATTTCTCCAGCTCATGCAGCGCAATGTTGACAGCTTCCCGGTGCGCCTCGCGCACCCGATCATCGCCGCCGACAAGGGCGGTTAGCGAGATGGACTTCGGCGCGGAAAAGGTGGCATCCCAACCGGCACGGTGCTCGACGGGAGATACCATCTTGCCCTCGGCGTTCTTGTACTCATGCACGACGCGATGCGATACCAACTGCTTGCCCGTTTGCGGGTGGTGCCCTTCGGAGAGACGGGCAAATTCCTCCGCGCCTACGGCTCCCGACAAACCAAACTCAGAGGCCAGCTTGCCATGCCATTCGCCTTGTATGGTGTCGCCCTGCTTCCAATAGTTCTGCTCGGCAGCGGTGAACTCCTTGGCGTGGTAGGTCTGTGCCTGGGATGCGGAGAGTGGTTTCGAGATATTGAGCATGGTGTCACCTCAACCGTGCGTAATCACGTTCTGTTCCTCGTGGTCGGTAGGAACGGTGGAAAGCTCCGGCTGGATCGCTTCTGCTGCGGCAGGTTCATTCGGCTCCGGTGCAGCGGCGGAGGGTTCCGGATCCTGTTTCAATTCCGCCTGCGGTCGGCCTTCGCGCAAGGCCGTAGGGTCGTATGGCAGCTTGTCGTCCGTGCGCTCGCGCAACTCGAAGGGCTTGGCAAGCTCCGGCATATCGAAGTACGGAAACGAGAAGTACGTTACATAGTTCTGGTACTTCATGAAAGCGTGCAGGTCGGGCAGGCCGGAGATTTCGGACTCCAATACCAGCGGTTCAACCTGGCGCTCGATGGTGAAGTTGTGGCCCGCTCGTGTGCCATCGAAGTGCGTCTCGCGTAGGCGCTCGATCTCAACCTTGCCGATGAATTTGCTTACCCACTCGCCCGCGTTCGGCTCCTTCGTCGTGAGCCAAACGCTGGTCGCGGGCTGCGACAGCATGACCTCGGCAAGATGCCCGTACAGATATTCCAGCTGGGCTTTTCCCTGAAAGCCAAGTACGACCGGATTCCGGCTCTTGCGGCTCTCCGTGATGGCTGTATGAAGCTGCGGCAGCTTCTGCAAACTTGCCAGCTCGTCGATGACAAACCACACCCGCTTTTGTTCTTTGGTCGGCTCATTCAGGAGACGCAAAACCAGCCAGTCAATCCATAAGCTCTGCAACGGGCGTAATGCTTCTCGCTCGGCGGGAAGCGAGGTAATGAAGATCCATCCCTGACGTTTCTCGGCCCACTCGGTTGCCGTCCATCTGCCGTTGCCTTCACCCTTCTTTGGCAATAGCCGCAGGCTGTCTGCGACCAATCCGAGGGAACCGAGAACACCGGCCCGCTGCTGATGCGCTCGCGGATCAATCAGGTGCGCGTGCTCGGTTCCTTTCAGTCGGCGGTCGATCTCTTCGGGGTTCGACATCCACTGCACCAGCTCATCCGGCGTCGGCCCATACGCCATCAGGAAGGCAAAGATTTTCTGTGGCGACTCGATGAAGAACTCGCCCTTCCGGTCCTGCGGCGGCTGGAAGAGAGATGCGGCCAGCGCCTTTGCTTCGGAGCGGCTGCGCAGCTCCTCGGCTGGCCCCCAATATGGGCAACGCTTGTCGAGAGGATTCAAGATGACATCCCCGCGCGACGGGTCATAAAATCGCTTCACGAACTCGCGGGCAGGGTCATACACAATGGCGGAATCCTCCCGGCCCCGCACCTGCCGGAGCACCTGCGAAAGAAGAGCGGACTTGCCCGCGCCTGTGTCCCCGATGATCTGCATGTGCTGGGCTTCAGCCTTCGCCGGTATCCGAATCATCTCCTTCATGTCATCCGTTTTGAAGCCGATGCCATCGCCCTTGACGGCGCGGTTGAACGCCTGTGGCGTCAACCGTTCCGGGCCTTTCAAGCGCCGTCCGTACTTCAACGCTTTTTGCCGCTTAACGTCCAGCGTGACGGCGAACGGCAGCAGTACCAGAAACAGTCCTGCCCCGCAAAGCATGGGCGGTTTCAGGATGGCGGACACATCGCGTCCCTCATAGACGGCGGCCTTCAGGTACTCATGGAGCCGGGCATCGACATAGCTCCGCACCGGCCCGCGAAAGAGCAGGTCGTTCCCGCGCTGAAGTGCCGTGGGAGAGAGCGCCAGAGGGAGAACGCGACCAGCGGCATCCGGCGTCTTTCCATGCACGACATCCCCATTCATCACCGGCCCTGGCTTCAGACCGTGGCCGGTAAGAAACAGCATCCGGTACTCGCTTCTGTGTGTCCGGCTGAAGCTGCCGAAGACAGATGTGCGGACATAGACCGGAGCGTAGAACCACTGCAACGGCTTCGTGAAAAAGCGAAGCCAGCATCGTTCCGGTTGCACGCTTCGTCAATGAGCACATCTTCGCCCTGAAGGGCGGAGGCTACGGATGCCTCCTCACGCTGAGCGGTATCGATGAAGAAGGGCTGACGGACCAGGAACTCGAAGCGCGGATGCGTTCGGTGGAGGGCGCACTGCGCGGTCTGCCGGAGGGCGCGTGCCTTTATCAGTACGCACGCGTGATGTCTGGCTTTGAACTGCCGCGACAACAGCAATACCCGAATCCGGTCACCCAGGCATTCGTAGCCGACCGCATTGATTTTTTGGAGAAGCGCGCGGGGTTCCGGCGCATCGACCTTCACTGGTGCCTGATGATTGAGCCGCCAAGGATCAAGGCATTCCGGCAAAAGCCCAAAGAGCAAGCTACCGACACTTCGCGGATGCTCGCCGAACTTCAGAAGACGGCCACGATTCTGGAGGGACATCTCAACAGTTCTTTGGGATTGCGGCCGCTCGACAAGAACGCAGCATTCCAGTTCTTCAGCTACGTTTTCAACCTTGAGGAATGGGCGGAAGCCGATCAGCTCCGGACTGATACCGGCGTAGACCGTCAGATCGTGAAGAATCCGGTGGCTTGGCACAGCGACCATCTGCGCATCGGCAAACGCTATGTACAGATGTTCTCCCTGAAGACGACGCCGGAAGCGTCAAGGCCGTGCCTTTTCTCCAGTCTGCTGACACTCGATTGCGACAGTATTCTCTGCTCAACATGGCGGCCGAAATCCACGGCAGCGGCCCGGAGCGAGATCGACGCCCAGGAGAAATTCATCTCCTTCTTCAAGGTTGGCGTGCTGACGCGCGTCATGAGCGGGCGTGACACGACTTCGCTTGAAACCGGAGCTGGCGCAAAGGCCGCGAACAGCAATGTTGACGACCTGAGCGAAGTCACCCGTGACGATTTCTCCGGTGATGAAATCGGAGACGGCCAATTCGCAGCCCGTTTCTGTACGACAAACAAAGCCCACCAGCGCCGCCGACGCAATGGCTTCGTACAGTTTCGACCACTACCAGGGCCGCCTCTACCGCATCTTCGAGGGCACGATCCTTGAGGGGGTCGTGACCAACCACATCGACGGTGGTTTCAGCGGGCCTATTCTCGTCATGCTGACAACGGATTATTACTCCCATGACCATCAGCAGCTTCTTATGCCGCAGGGAACGCGGCTGATTGGCACCGTCCAGAGCGTCGGCAATGCGCAGCAGCGCAAGATGTTCGTCACCTTCCATCGCGCTATCTGCCCGGACGGCTTTTCCATCGACTTCGACAAGTACGTCGGCCTCGATCAGATTGGGACCACCGGACTTGCGACCAAGGTGAATCATGGTTATTTCCAAGCATTCGCCGCCGCTGCTGTCATCGGCGGTCTGGGCGGTCTCGCCCAGATCGGCAACAACGGCAGCGTACTCGATCCTTCGACACAGATTCGCAACGGGATCTCTGCGCAGTCAGCCGCCGAAGGCGAGCAGGTGCTGAACCATTTCCTCGACCGTTTGCCCGTCATCACCCTCAAGGAAGGTTCGCGCGCCCGCATCTATGTGGGCCGCGACATCCTCGTACCGTCCTATGCAGAACACCGCATGGACCCCACCCTTTAGCACGAAAGGAGCTTGCAATGAAAAACCGGAAAAAATGGATCATCGGCAGCGCAGCGCTGCTGCTCACGGCCACGCCCAGCTTTGCTCTCTTCGGTCTCGGCGACATCGTCTTTGACCCGACCAGCTATGCGAGCCTTGTCTCCCAGCTCACCACGCTGGAGACGCAGTACAACATGCTCAAAAACAACATCGAGCATTTCTCCTTCAAGCAGCAATGGGAGACCGCCCTCAACACCATGAAGCAGGCGAACGTCCGCGACCTCTTCGGTGAGACGAACGGCATGACGACTGCCTTGAATACAAATTCGCCGGCAGCCTCGTCCACGGCGTGGACAGCGGCCACTGTTCCCGTCAACAGCACCACGACCACATATCTTGCCGGGGAGACGCTAGGCAGTGCACAGCTTTCGGAACTCGCCATGATCGAAGCGTCCGATTCGGTTTCGCCGGATTGCCTCACAGCCGTCGGCCAGTACCGGGCAGCGAGAGCCCAGAACACAGCGGCCAACAACAGCCTTACCGCAGAACAGCTTGACGGCAGTACCGCAACCAACAGCGAAGTGGAACAACTGAATCTTCTGAATGCCGCTGAGGCGCAGAAGATGTCCGAGATACAGTCACAGGGGGTCCTGCAGGCGTGTCTCGCATCGGAGATGGCTGTGGGTAACATGCAGCAGCGGAACGCCGCAGCGCTCGACCTCAACACCGCAGCTTACGTTGCCCAGCAGCGCGCGGCGGACGACACCAGTGCCGCGAATGAGAGCAACACCTGGGACAGCTACCTGCCGTAATCGGGAGACGCAATGCTCAACACGCTCAATACAAAGGTCCTGCTGGCTATCCTCGCCGTGCTCCTGGCAATCGCCGGTGCAGTCGCATACCACCGTCACGAGGCTGTGAAGGCGGCAGAGTTGCGCAAGCAGCAGCAATACCAGCAATTGCGGCAGCAGGTAGAGAAGAACAAGAGGACCCACAACTCCAGTGCGGCCCATGAGGGTAAAACCTGGCAGAAGTATCTGCCTTGAGGTGAGGTGGCAAGATGGTCTTCCAGACACTACTGGCACAGGCGCTACCGACCGCGAGTTCTGGCGTGGACTGGCTGTACCAGTTCACCAACAATCTGACCAACCTCACCACCCAGAACGGCGGTGCGCTCACGCAATTCGGATTGACAGAGCTGAGCGCCATCGCCCTGTTCACGCTCATCAGCATGGTCATCAACTGGAATACATCCGGAATGACCCTGCGCTTTCATACCCATCCGGTGCGAGCCGGCGACCTAACGAACTTCATGCTCCGGCTGATCCTGTGCTCACTGCTACTGAATTACTGGGTCAATCCACTACCCGGCGCGAGCTTCGGTCTCAACCATTTCTTCAGCTACATCGCACAGGCGATGGTTGCCGCCTTCGACCAGAACTCGCTCAATCAACTGCTCCATTTATTGAAGACGGCGGGCGACAACACGCCCATGCCGTCGATCATGGCGCCAGTCCAGATACTCTGCTATTTCCTCGTCCAAGCCCTGTTGGGCATCGCGTCCGCCATTCTTTTCGTAATCAATTGCAGCGCCTTCATCCTCTATGGCGTGACGGCTCTATTTGGCCCGGTGTTCATCCCACTGCTCATGGCCAGGACCTTCCGCGCCAAGTTCTTTCACTTCCTCGACGTGCTTCTGAGCTTTGCGATGATCCGGGCCGTGGCGGGCGCTTTCATCTTCGTCTGGGCCGGATTCATGAACGGATTTCTGCAGCAGACCTTCAACGGAAATTATTCGATTGAGATGTGGCTTGCCAACCTCATTCCCTGCATCATGGTCTTTGTAGCGTTCATTGTGAACATGCTCTTCATTCCGAGCATGACACAGGCGATCTTCGGTGGCGCTGCCGGGCTTGTATCCGCCGCTCCAAATACTGCGGGTGGAACAGCCTTATTTCTTGCTAAGGGCGGAGGTGCGTGATGAGCAATATCTGGCTGCTTCTTCTCAGCCGTGTAAGGCTGCGCCGTCCTCGATGGTTTATCCCGCTTGTGACGCTATTCGCCGTCGGTCTAATCATCGCTGGACTTATCTATACCTACGTTGTCTTTCAGGCAGTCACTGAAAGGAGTCACCCTCCCTATGTCCACGCGCACAGCACCCGTTGACGAACGCCGTACGCCGGAGCAGGCATTGCTCGCAGACCACATCGGCAATGAGGTCTATGCCTCCCACTACGCAGAGCGCAAGGCATATCGTCTCATCCTCGCCTGTGGAACGGTCCTGCTCTGCGGCTCCATGTGGCTCAACTTTTCTCTCGCCAGCCGTCCGGTTGTGAACCGCTACATCCGCATCGACAAAATGGGCCGCGCCCAGGCTATTCAGTACAGCGATCTCGACTACACGCCGCGCGAGGGCGAGGTGCGCACCTACCTGACTGATTGGGCCAACTACCGCTACACGATCAGCCCCGATACGATTGCGACCAAGTACCCCCTCAACTACTACTTCCTGTCGCAATCGCTGGCCTCGCAATTGATGGCCGAGGACAATCGCAATCATCTTGTTTCGCAAGTAATGGCCGGGCAGATCGAGCAGAGCGATGTGGAAGTGCGGGACGTGACGATTACGTCCATGTCCGTCCAGAAGATTCAGGGCGCAAACATTGCGCGAGGAACCGCGCTGGTAGCCATCGACAGAATCTACTCACCGGACCATTCCCGCCAGCCCCGGACGGAGCATTGGATGCTGAGTGTGACCTACTACCTCAACCCTGCCCAGGTCAGCCAGCAGGCTCAGATCTTCCCGCAGTTCGAGACCATCAATCCGCTGGGGTTGACTATCACTCAGTTCCATCAGAATGAGGTATCCGTAGATCCTTTGACGCCGGGCGCGAACCCCGCGCCGGCAGGAGGGAGCACGCGATGAGCTTTGAGCTGCTTCTCCCGTTCTTTCCCGAGGAATTGCGCGCCCTGTTGCTTGATTCGTCGATCTCGGATCTGATGATCAATGGCGCCAGTGGCGTATACGCCGACCGTGGCGGCAGCATCGAGAAGATCGCGCTCACCACGCCGTACACGAACGAACGCCTGCAAGCCGCGATTGAGCGTGTCGCCCGCATCCTTGGACAGGACTTGACCAATCAGAATCCTGTCCTCAATACCCGCCTGCCGGACGGCTCCCGCGTTGCGGTCGTCGGCGCTCCCGCTTCCATTACCGGACCAACCTTCACGGTTCGCAAATTCAACCGCTGGTTTACATCGGATGAACTGATCGAAACCGGGACTCTTCCAGAGCAGGTTCGGGATGCCGTCGTCCGTCTTATCGGGGAGCGGAAGAATGGCCTCATCAGCGGCGGAACAGGCTCAGGCAAAACGACCCTGATGAAGGCCCTGCTTGACCATATTCCACTTCAGGAACGGCTAATCGTGATTGAGCAGCCCGCCGAACTGAAGATTGCCCATCTGAACGCAGTTCGCTGGGAAGCTGTTGAGGCCATTCCTGGGCAGGTCGCCGTCACGTCAAGCCAGCTTGTGGCCGCAGCCCTGCGTCATCGCCCCGACCGGATCATCATGGGCGAAATCCGTGACGAGTGCGGTTACGACCTGCTGCAGGCGATGAACACCGGCCACGGAGGAACGCTTTCCACAATTCACGCAAAGAGCGCGTGGGATGCGCTGAATCGGCTGTCGGATTTGGCCCTGAGTGCCAGGCCCAATCTCAATCACTCATTCATTCGTTCGGAGACGGCCGAGGCTATCGACTTTGTTCTCTATTGCGAACGCGATCATGCGGGCCGCCGCCGGGTGCGAGAGCTGATTACCGTTTCCGGCTACAGCCATCAGGACGGCTGCTTCCAGACGCAGGAGGTCTATCGTGCTTCCTCCGCCTGACGAGCACGCTGTGAGCTTCATCTTCTAACCCAAATCCGAGGTCACTCCGATGTCCGATCCTGCTGCCTTTGCGGCTGCACAGCCCAACTTGTCTTTGAATGCGCCCAGTGTGGCGATCCCGGCCCGCAAGACACAGCGGTGTGCGTGCTCGACGAAGCCTCTTCCAGAGGCCGTTGCCGCTCCATCGAAGGCGGCGGTTATGGCAAATGGCCATCGCCAGAATCTTGGCGGCGACTTCGGCGCATGTGCGTGCCTTCCGCCTCGTATCCCGTCCTCTGCTCGGGATCACGCTTCGGGGCCTCTCCGGCGCCCGGCGGCACGGCGTCGCTCTGCTTTCTCGGGACCTCCCGGAACAAGTTTGAAGAGCTGCGGCAAAGAGCGCCGCTCAAACTTCTTCCGGGCCCCACCAAGAAAGCGCTCCTTGGCACTTGGGAGCCGGGCCCACTCGCTCGCTTCGCGAAGGGTGACCCGAGCAGGATACGGGAAATTCAACGAAACGGAGATCAACACCATGTACCAAAACAAAGTCACCCTTATCGGATTCCTTGGCAGCGATGCCGAAGTTCACACCAAGAACGACCGCAGCCTGACCACACTCTCGCTGGCAACCAAGTCCTCCTACAAGAAGGACGACAAGTACATCGACCACACCGAATGGCACCGCTGCGTTGTCTTTGGCAAGCTCGGAGAATTCGCCGCCACGCTCAAGAAGGGCGCACATATTCAGGTCGAGGGCGAGTTGCGCAGCCGGAAATACGACAGCAAGAAGACCAACTCGGAGCAGACCATCTGGGAAATCCGGGTTAACTCGATTCTGAAGCTCGACCGGGCCGCGAAAGCGGCGGCGGAAGACGAAGATTCCACCGAGGAAGAGGCCGCTTAGGCCCCTTCCTCAATTGAGCGGAAGCCCGGTGAGAACCGGGCTCTCCTGCTGCTATGGCCCGCATGACCTCTGGGAGCTGATCTATGAACCGCATTGCCCAAAGATTCCTCGCCCGTTGCTTTCAACCGGAGGAGACCATTGCGCTTCTCCTGCGTCGGGAGAATCCCCGCGCTGTAGCACAGCGCGTCGTGCGCGTGGAGACGGCCCTGGAACCTCGCTTCCAAGCTTGGCTCAGCTATGAGAACAGCGCCGGGGCCAACGTCTATGTTGCTGCCAATCCGCTCCGCTCCGGCGGCAGGAAGCGGACAAAAGAGAACATAGTTTCCGTTCGCCACCTTTATATAGACATCGACTCCGATGGCGATGCCCGGCTTGCCGCGCTCCGGGCATCGGATTTGGTGCCTCCACCGAGTGCGATTCTGTCTACGTCATCCGGTAAGTACCAGGTCCTTTGGCGCGTCGAGGGCTTCGACTTCGAGCGGCAAGAGCAGATGCTCAAGTTGCTCGCCATCGCCTTCGGCGGCGACCCTGCCTGCACGGACTGTAACCGGGTGCTCCGCATCCCCGACTTCCTCAATCAGAAGTACAATCCCGCGCACCGCGTCACGGTCGAATATCCAGACGATTCCGTATGGACTCCCGGTGACTTTCACCTGGAGGTCGCGGCCACAGGAGCGATGGCCTTTTCCAGTCCGAATGGCTGGCGAAAGCAGCCGCGCAAGCACAGCAATTCGGAGAGTGATTGGGCTTGGGTTTCGAGCCAGCTTCGCCAGGGCAAGGACGCCGCGAAGTTGACGCGAGAATTGGCCGCTCACCGCTCCGACAAACCGAACCCGCTGTACTACGCGCAACGCACCGTCGATGTCGCTTCAGCTCATCTCTGGCTGCTCGAAGGCATCCGCATCGACGACGTGATTACGATGCTCGAATGCCGGCGCCGCTTCGATATTCCCAGCGCACTTTGCTCAGCTCGTGCACGGGAGATTGCTGCCACGGCAGAACGCATGATTACCCGCAGAAAGACCGCCTGATTTCCACCCTGAAAGGAGTCTCCAATGCCTCTACTTGAAGTCGTCCAAACCCGCCACCTCAGCGCATCGATTCGGCTTACTGATACCACTGCATTGCAGGTCGATCAGTACGCCGCTTTCATCAAAGCATCGGCAGATGATGTGGTGGAGCAAGCGCTCGCCTATGTCTTCTCGAAAGACCGGGACTTTCAGGAGTTTCTGAAGTCCTCTGAAGCGCAGCGGATCACCCCGACATTGCGCGTCCGTCGAGCACCGGGAACCGATGCTGCCGAGCAACCCCCGAAGAAGCCTGCGAATGGCGCTGCCAACGGCAGCACTTCGGCAGCTTCCGTGGCGGGATCAAGGGCATGATCCGCACTCCAAAGTGGTGGCAGTGCCACAACGGTGCTTCGCACCGGATGTACGTTGACACTCCACCCCTCGCAGGGTCGTGCAGGTATACCAACGTAAACCTGCACAAACTACAGGAAATACGCTAAGGCCGGTATACGCAGGTATACCGGCACGGAGCCATCAATAATGGCGATTCTCACTCCCGCAAATGGCACGAAGAAGACGACCAGTAAGACGGTCTTCCGCAACACTACGCGCTGTCTGAAGTTGACGGAAGAGGAAGCGCGGTTGGTCGATGAAGTCGCCACGGCGAAGGGTGTTGCGCGGAGTGAATGGATGCGCGATGTCATTCTCCGCGAGCTGCGTTCGGAGCCTACGCCCGATCCTTCGCTGGCAGAGATTCTTGGCGTCCGGCTGCTCTTGGTCAATGTCCTGCGCCCGTTAGCCGCAGGACAGAGCATGTCGCTCGAAGCCTTCGACAAGCTGCTTGACCAGATCAGCAACCTGAAACATGAGATGGCCGGAAAACTCCTGGCCGAAGGGAGGAGATAAGGCAATGTCAAAGATGGCATGGGGACGCAAGGAAACAATCATCTGGCCGCAGAATCGGCCAATCTATACCTACGCGGCTATCTTCTCCGCAATGATTCTGACGGTGGTGTTTGTGTTCGGATGCACGCAGCTCCAGCCTTCGCGAACCAAGGTACGAATTTTGTCTGCTCACTATTTGCGCGGGTCATAGTAGGACTTCTGGCTGAGGCTCAGGCCCCAGAGCTCGAACATCTTCGGGTGTTTGTGGACGATCAGCCAGGCCCCCATTGCAAGCGTGGGAAAGGCGATCATCGCCACCAGGCGAAACCCGACGAGGAAAACCGTTACGCAGACGAATACGATCGCCATCCATGCTGTGAGGTCGAGGCCGAGCTTGGCCCTCGGACGATTCAGCGCTTGATTGATCGGTAACGGTTCTCCCCGCGGGATCGGCTGCATGGCATCCTCACATGGTTTGTCCAGTGAGAGACCCGATCCAGCCGGCTCCCCAGCCCAGCACGGCGGCCCCGAAGAGCGCCCCGAAAAGGCCAGGAATCGCATCCTGAAAGCGTCCGGTCATCATGCGGATTCCGGCGAAGATCAGGCCGCCAAGACAGATGACGGCTCCGGCATACATGGCAAACGTCTTGAATGTATTCATCAGGGTATCCGCCCCGGAGAAATCCATCGTCCCCTGGGCGTGGGCTACGGCGCTGCTGGCGCCCGCGAAGATGAGGGCAGTCAGAGTCGGCCCCATCACATGAGCGGCGTGGAGAAGGCTTTCTTTGGTGAGCAGTCTTCTCAGCCTTCGACGAGGCTGAATGAACAGCCGACCGGAGAGTTTATCCGAGTGGCGAAGACGGGCAGTCCCATTCACATTGCACCTCCACTGACCTTGCTGGTCAGCTATGGCGCAAAGTTAAGGCTGGTTTTCCGGTCGCGTCCAATGAATTCCAGGGAGGCCGTCATGCCGCGGAAGCATAACGGCCTATTTCTCCTCGTCGCTAATTAGAGGCAAGCTAAAGAGAGATTCAGCACCCTGTCATACCTGCGAGACGCTTCCGATACCGCAAGATGTGGAGGGATTAGAGATCCAAGACTGCTGTTTAGAGAACGCCGTTATTAACTCCATCGCTTCGTCGGGACTCCGGTGGATGTTTTGACGATGATGCGCCAATTCACCCCACGAGGTGCGTTCCTGCTCATACGCAGATGTTCGAACTTCGGCCAGTCCTTGCCCGGAAGCGAGCGCACTTCTTTTCTATGTCTTGATGTGCCCAGTCAGTATCTGCATATAGGAGCGCTCCGTGGATCGGTTATCCCACGCTCCCTTGATGTGCTCCGTGAGCCTCGGCACGTCTTTCTCTACAGTGGACCGCCACAGGTTCTGACTATAAGACGACACCCTCATCATATTGTCTACGTCGAAGATGGGGCCAGTTCCTTCAGCCTTAATTAGAGCGACAGGTAGCTCTTTTGCGATTCGAATCCCAAGCTCAAACAAAACATTCGGATTATGGTCCGTTAGGTCGGCAATGACGAGGTCGGCCTTGAGTAACTGGTTGATGATGGTGGACTGGATTACATCGCTACCTTGTTTACGCGCGGTTTCCACTGCAAATCCCGCGGAATTCGCCGCTGGAGTGATGAGCGAATTAAGAAGCTCGTTGAAGAATCCGACTGGACGTGCCTGTTCGCCCTTCTCTCCGAATGGCATGATAACGAAGGCTGTTCTGTCAAACTTGCCCTTCGGTTGTCCGACAACCTGGATTTCACTCGGATGCTCAAGCGGAGTATCTTTGGGGGGCATCTTCTGGGTTGGGCCGAGGCCTTTCTCGATTCCCAGAAATTTGCAGTTTTCCTTAAAGATCTTCACAAAGTCCTCGTGCCATTCCGGGTCGAGTCCAAAGTCTTTTTGCAGGGTGTTAGTTAGGAATTCCTTCTTCGGAAGCTCCGCGCTCCCATAGTGCTCAAATACGCGCTTAAAAATATCAATGGAAAAGAACGCGTCGAGCAATTTGGCCCGTTTCGTCTCCTCGTCGGGCGCGAAGAATATATCTCGCCCGGTTGGCGCGAGCTCTATTTTTTCCGTATCTCGGGTACCTACGGTTAGGCCATAGTCTCGCGCAGCTGCAGCTGTGTAAAAGAACTTGTTGTTACTCTTTGCTACTCCGAGAGATGCCTGCGCCACATCCTCGGTATCCCAGGGATTTCCGTTGTTTTGCTCGCGAATGGCCTTCGGAATTAGTAATGCTTCCTCAAGGGTCTTTGCGGGATAAGGACGCGGCGTCCGTCCTTTACGGATCGTCTTTTGACTCGATGATTTCTTGCGCGATGGCCTCTTCTTTAGAACCTTCTTCGCCTTTGATTCAGCAGGCTTTTTCGAGTCAGTAGACTTTGGCGTAGCGCTTGCGACATTCTGGGGCGAAATTTCTTCTGGCATACCGTCGTCTCCTGATCGGCGAGTCCCTCTGTGCACCAGCTGGCTTTTACGTAGGTGGTTCAAAGCATTCGGGTTTGGTTGCGATTGTCCGAATTATAGAACTGTCGGTATTCCGTCGGCATCCAAATGCTTCTTTCCGGTAGTGCCCTAATTTGCTTTTCTTGTATTACAAGAACTGCTATGTTTGACCAATGGTAGCAGACAACGAAGTCAAGGACTTAGGAGCTAAACGTCCTCGCTCGCTTCTGGAGAAGGCTTTTGGCATAGCTGGCGGCATGGCGGCAACGGCTTGGATTTTTGCCTTGTTCCTTCGGGTTATTGACACGATTTCCCGTGTGCAGACGGTTTTGGCTCTTGAGCCCTACGTTCACTACCTCGTCACATGGTGGACCCAGCTTATCGAGCTGGCCATGGCTGTCACCTTGATTGTTGTCGCAACGAGAATTGAGCAGACTCGTGAAACAGAGGATGCGCCAAGGATCATCCTTCTAGGGACGAGAGAGCCAACTCCGATCAAGCGCCATTGGCTTTGGATGAAAGTGGCAGGTGCCGGAACGCTCATTGCTGCTTTCGCCGCTGTTGGAGTTTTTTTGATCGTTGGATATTCTAGGCAGACTTCTGAGCACGCATCAGGTGCTATAGCACAATCTCGATCGGTCCCTGTTACGCGCACTTCTGCGGCACCAACGCGGAACTCCACCAGTGCCGGCGTGGTAAAGGCGCATTCTGCAAGTCCGCCCAAGAAGAGTGTCGTGACGCGAGCCGTTCAAGTTAAATCGATTTCTCAACCACCTGCTATTCTCGTACCAGCTAACCCTGGCCCCCCAAAGGTGGTTTCGAGAAAATCATCGGTCAAGTACGTCGCGCAAATTGGTGGCCAGGTGGTTGACATAAAGGACAAGGCTCCGGGTACGTTCACGGTGTCTCTGGCAGCTACGAGCAACAGCCAATATTTGGGCAACATTACCTCGGCGGATGTGAATAATGTTGCAGAAGCACTTAAGAAGACCGGGAAAATCTCCGTTTTTTTGAATCGATCTGCTGGTAGCTACAACATCAGCGGAAACGGTCTTGGCTATAGCCTAAGCATTACCCAAATACACCCCAGAACCATATATTTTTTTGACAATCGGCTTGAGAGTGCGTGTTCGGCGCTGAGGACGATCGTTTCTTCAATCGTGGGGAAGATGGATTGCACGTTTGTTTCGGTTCAGCCTTCAAAGGATCCGAGCCAGCCCAACATACAGCATGATTTCCTGATGGAATCTGGACTAGACATGGAAATCGATCTTTAAGGGTTTGACAAATGCCGCAACAGGCTAAGAAGCGAAAACTTGGACGGCCCAAGCTACCAGGGCGTGAAGCTAAGGGAAAGATTATGCCGGTAAGACTCACAGGCGCAGAGTATGAGCGGGTCGCGGAAGCGGCCAGGAAAGCGAACCAAACTATCTCAAAGTGGGTACGAAGCACCTTGAGCGCCGCAGTAGAAGGATGAGGAAATGTATTTCAAATTAGGACATTAAATTTCTCGCCAGATCGCTGGATCAAACCCGACCTGCAAGAAACTTGCCTTTAAGTGTTGCGAACGGGTTTCAGCATTCATTGCAATTGCGCCTCTCCATGGACTGACCCCATAAAGTGAGACATTTTTCTTTTCAACATTTTGCAGGGAGGAACTGCAATTGACGAAGAGACGAGTTGTAGCTCCAAAATCGTCTTTGAAAAATGTGGGGATTTTTGTGGGTATACTCCTTCAAAAAAGTGCGAAATTGTGGGTAGTCCCACATTATTTGTCGTGACAGCGATCTTCTGTAAGAGGCTGAAAACAAGCAAAATTGAGCAATACTGAGCAATGCGGACCGGGGCGAATTTTCAACTGTTAACCGAAGGGTTGTAGGTTCGAGTCCTACCCGAGGAGCCAATCATCTTCAGAATCAATAATTTAGCAAGTCGGTCATTTCGATATTCGTCGAATCTTGGTCCAGTTTGGTCCAACTTGGTCCAAACCGGGACTCTCGACCGAGGGTACGCGTATGCGGAACATCTTTGTATTCTTCAGCAGCAGAAGCAGGGAGGTGATCTCACGCGCAGTAGATTAGGTTTTTGCCCGAAGGGTTGTAGATAGCTAAGTTCCTACAATTCCGTAGGGAAGACAGTCGCAATTGCATTTCGATCGTGCAAAGCTGACGAGGCAATCCGCGTATTCAGTTGGGCATTGTGCAAACCCGGATCTAAACGGGGACAACTCGATCAGCGACTTAGGGAGTGGCATCGACCTGGCCGGCATTTCGTTACTAGTCTTGGACAAGCGACTTGGCGATGATGCCTCATCAAGGAGTGGAAATGAATGAGTGGAAATGAATCAATTGGCTCGATCACTTGTCCGAGCAGCCGGTGATTTACTGAAGTGGTTCTGGCCAAGAGAAGGGATGACGACTTGGATAGCTCTGCGCTAAGGTCTGTCAGCGACTGAGAATTCCACACGCATCAAATCGCAGGACGGAACCATGTCCGAGGTTTCTGATCATACGACGTTATAATGTCTTCATGGCGGCTGTACAGGATTCTCTTCTCTATTCACGCGTCGAAACCGTCCTCGCCTCGGAGATCGCCGACGGAGCCCTGAAAGTCGGCGACCAGCTGCCGACTGAAGATA
>Ga0335072_10002286_pt1 | contig 29905 bp, 23 predicted proteins | sample Lox_Sample_21_FD_206725 | JGI IMG/M metagenome (GOLD analysis project Ga0335072, IMG submission 206725) | Soil microbial communities from Loxahatchee National Wildlife Refuge, Florida, United States - Lox_Sample_2.1 | ecosystem: Environmental > Terrestrial > Soil > Wetlands | place: USA... | reverse complement strand
ACATGTAGACGTACTTGTCGATCGCGCCGGAGACGAGGAAGCCGCCGTGCTCGCCGTAGTAGGAGGGCAGGTCGGTGCCGCCCCCGCCGAGCGACACCCGCAGCGGCGCGCGGCTGAAAATGACACTCATTCGCCTCCCATCCGACCAGCGCTAGAGGGTGAAGCCCGCGGCAACGGCGTCGTCGTGGAACATGCAGACGGTCTCCAGCGAGTACTGCTCGAGGCTCTTGCCGAGACAGCCGAGCTTCTTCAGCAGGTCGTGGGTGACGGTGATGATGTGACAGCCGACCTCGTCGGCCTGGACGAGGTTGAGGATCTCCCGCGGCGAGGCCCAGATCAGCTCGGAGCGGGGCGCCCGCGCCATGACCTCGACGGCCTCGGCCATGATCGGGACGGGATCGACGCCGGCGTCGGCGATGCGCCCGGCGAAGACCGAGATGTAGGAGGGGGCGCCGTCCTGGACGGCCGCCGTGACGAGCTCGACCTGGGCGACGGTGAAGAGGGCGGTGACGTTGACCTTCACTCCCCCCTCGGAGAGCTCGCGCACCAGCGGGGCGAGCGACTCGCCGCGGGTGGTGGTGACGGGCACCTTGACGTAGACGTTCTCGCCCCACGAGGAGATCAGCCGCGCCTGGCGCCTGATCTCCCGGGGCTCGTCGGCGAAGACCTCGAAGGAGATCGGATGCCGGGTCACCTCCTCCAGCAGGCGCCGCGCGAACTCGGCGTAGCGCGTGAGACCGGCCTTGCGCATGAGGGTGGGGTTGGTGGTGAATCCCTCGATGCGCGGGTCGGCGGCCAGCGCGAGGATGCCCCGCAGGTCGGCGCCGTCGGCGAAGATTCGGGTCGAGATCCGCTCCAAGACTGGGTTGCCCATCGCCGGCGCAACGTACCAACCGATCTCGATTAAATTTGAATGTTTCCGACTATAGGTCGGATGGGGTGTCGATTTGCGGCCTTTCTGCGCGCTTGCGCCGCGGACCTGACGCGGATGCTGTCTCCGACTCGGCGGCCACGATGCGCAGGAGCGCGGCGACGCCATCCCTGAGGTTCGCGGCGACGAGATCGGGGCACTCGCCGCCGCGGCGCTTGTGGGCGCTGCCGGGGTGCTCGACCAGCAGCGTCCGGCAGCCGGCGGCACGGCCGGCGGCGACGTCGGCGTCGGTGTCGCCGATCATCCACGACGCGGCCAGGTCGACGTCCAGCTCGGCGGCGAGCGCGAGCAGCATCCCCGGCGCGGGCTTGCGACAGGCGCACTCGCCGGCGAGGTCGCCGACGACGCCCTCGGGGTGGTGCAGGCAGAGCCGGCAGGCGGCGAGCCGCAGCCCCTCCCGGTCGAGCAGCTCGGTGACACGCGCGTGGACCGCGAGCAGCTGCGCCACCGAGGCCATGCCCTTGGCGGCGGCGGGCTGGTTGGAGACGCAGGCCAGCGCGAAGCCGGCGCGGGCGAGACGCCGGGCGGCGGCCGGCGCCCCGGCGATCAGGCGCACGTCCTCGCGGCGCAGGGGCGACTCGGGCTCCCCGGAGACGGGGTCGGGCACGAGCTCGTCGAGGATCCCGTCGCGGTCCAGGAATACGGCGCGGCGGGCGCTCACCGCTCGACGCCGGCCGCGAGCGACTCCCAGTGGCCCTGCTTGCGGGCCAGGCCGGGGTGGGAGACCAGCCCGTGCCAGACGACGGCCTGCAGCGACTCGACCAGGGGGGTGCGCATGCTCGCGGGAGGATCGATCAGGATGGCGGCGTCGGCGAGCTCGGCGAGCGTCCCGCCGGGCGCGCCGGCGACCCCGTAGATCGCGGCGCCCCGCGCGCGGGCCAGCTCCATCGCGCCGACGAGGTTGACCGAGACGCCGCGCTCGCGCGAGCCGCCGCCGACGGAGAACACGAGCAGGGCATCGGCCGCCGCGAGCCGGGAGACCTCCAGCCATCCCGTGAGCGAGGCGTCCCAGCCGTCGTCGTTGATACGGGCGGTCAGCTCCGAGATGTTGTCGGTCGGCGCGTAGCTCTCGATCAGGCAGAGCTTGCGGAAGTCGTTGACCGCGTGCGAGGCGTGCCCGGCGCCGCCGCCGACGCCGAGGATGAAGAGCCGCCCGCCGCGCTCGCGAGCCGCGGCGAGGCCGCCGGCGATCGCGTCGAGCTGGGCGGGGTCGATCGCACGGACGAGGTCGGCGGCGGCGGCGAGGTAGGCGGGGGGATGGGCCTCGTCCAAGTCCGGCCTCAACCGATCTTCACCTGCGATCACGATAACTCCTCTCTCCCAGTGTCGCCAACGCTTTCTGGGCGTCGCCGGTCCCGTGAATTCACTGCCGGCGTGGGTTTGCCGACGAGCAGCGGTTCGTCCGATGGTAAGCCCAGCCGGCGGCCCGATGCCAGCGATCGGCGCGATTGTCTTCGACTCGCCAAGCCAGACCTGCATCTGCTCCGCGTGAGCCGCACGTGCCAGTCGTGAGCCACAATCGCCGCTTCGGGTCGGAGACATAGAGCAGAGACGTCGCCCTGCTCGCCAGACCGCTGCGGCACCTATTTTTGCCTGGACTTAGCTCGGTCGTCGACCGCGAGCCCGCTTCTCGGCGTTTCCGGCACGCGGCTACGAGGAACCTCTGGGCTAGCATCGCCACGGCACCTCAGCCGCAGCTAGGTTAAAGATGCAAGCCTCGGACTGGATAACAAGATTTCTCGCTACGCAGCGCGTCGAGGCCGTGTATGAGGTCGCCGGCGGCATGATCGCCACGCTGATCGACGCGCTCTACCGCGACGGCAGGGTGCGGATTGTCAGCTCACACCACGAGCAGGCCGCCGGATTCGCTGCCGAGGGTCATGCGCGCATGACCGGCGTCCCCGGCGTCGCGATGGGCACCAGCGGCCCCGGCGCGATCAACCTGTTGACGGCGGTGGGGAGCTGTTACTTCGACTCCACCCCAGCGGTCTTTATCACCGGCCAGGTCAACCGCGCGGAGCGCAAGCGGGGGCGTCCGATCCGCCAGCTCGGCTTCCAGGAGACCGACGTGGTCGCCATGACCACGCCAATCGCGAAGGCCGCGTGGAGCGTCGAGGAGGCGCACGAACTGCCAGGACGGCTGACGGACGCCTTCCGACTCGCGCAGGCCGGGCGCCCTGGGCCGGTGCTCGTCGACGTGCCGATGGACCTGCAACGAGCCGAGCTGGACGCGCCGTTGCCGACAGGACTGCTGACGCCTGCCGCCGCGGCTCCCGCCGACGCGGCATTCCCGGACCGCGTGCTTGGAGCGCTGTTGAGCGCCGAACGCCCCCTGATTCTCGCCGGCGGGGGCCTGCGCAGCGCGCGCGCGGTCGCCGCCTTTCGCGCGCTAGTCGCGGATTTGGCCGTACCGGTGGTGCATTCGTTGATGGGCGTCGACGCGCTTCCGTTCTCCCATCCGCTGCGCGTGGGGCTGATTGGGACCTACGGCAATCGTTGGGCCAACATCGCACTCTCGCGCTGTGACGCACTGCTAGTCCTCGGCAGCCGCTTGGACATCCGGCAGACGGGCGCCGACACCGAGGCGTTCACGACCGGACGCAGCATCTACCACGTAGACTGCGACCCGGGCGAGCTAAACAATCGCGTGTCCGGATGCGACGGGGTTGTCTCCGAGCTCGGGCCCGCGATCGCGGCCCTGTCATCCGCCTCGGCGGAACACGCCGGCAGCACCCACGACGCCTGGCTGGCCGAGATCGACGATCTGAGGCACAGCTGGCCGGACACGGGAGAGCTGTCGGATGTGGCCGGCATCAACCCCAATCTGCTGCTGCATCAGCTTTCCGATCGCGCCGACGTCGCCGCATATGTCGCCGACGTCGGCCAGCATCAGATGTGGGCGGCACAGTCGCTCGAGCTGCGTGAGCAGCAGCGTTTTCTCACCTCGGGCGGCATGGGTGCGATGGGATCCGGCCTGCCGCTGGCAATGGGAGCGGCAAATGCCGATCGCGGTCCGGTCGTCCTGATCGCCGGCGACGGCGGCTTCCAGCTGAACATCCAGGAGCTCCAGACCGTCGTTCACCACGACCTAGCCATCAAGTCTGTAATTTTGAACAACAACTGCCAGGGCATGGTGCGTCAGTTTCAGGACTCCTACTTCGACGGACGCCACCAGTCCAGCATCTGGGGCTACTCGGCGCCGTCGTTCGCCGCCGTCGCCGCTGCCTACGGGATTCCCGCCCAGCGGATCGAGGACCCCGCCGATGTACCCGGCGCGCTGAACGCGATGTGGGCGAGCGACGGGCCATACCTTCTGGACGTCGCGATCGACGTGCGAGCCAACGCCTACCCGAAGATCGCCTTCGGCCACTCGATCGACGAGATGGAGCCGTTCGTGGCGCCGAACGCGATGGAGGCGACGTAGCGGTCGGCGGCCGCCGGCAAAGGAAAAGCCCCGGCGGCCCGACGGTAAAGCTTGTCGGGCCACCGGGGCCAGGGCTCTCAACGACGCCCGGTTTCGCTACGAACTAGCCGAGCGTGAACGACTCACTTCGGATCGTCTCGTGCTGGCCGCTCCCGCTGATCAGCGTGAGCGTGTAGCGGCCGTGGCGCAGCGCGCGCAGCGGCTTGAGCCGCAGGCTCATGCCACCTCGTGTCTTACGTGCCGTTCCGGCGGCGTAGACGACGCCGTGACGGGAGATCATCGCATGCACGGCCAAGCCCTTGCTCGTGAACTTGACCGTCCCGGAGACCGTCTTGGTCGTGCAATGCTTCTTCTTGCCCGACTTGGTGCAGATCACCAACTCGACCTTGCCGGCTGGGCCGCGCTTACCGGCGGGACCCTGCGGACCAGCCGGGCCGGCGGGACCCGCGGGGCCGGCCGGGCCTGCGGGACCCGGGCCCCCTGGCGCACCTTTTTCACCGGGGGGACCTTTGGGACCTTCCAGGCCTTCTGGACCTTCCAGGCCTTCTGGACCTTCTAGGCCTTCTGGACCTTCCTTGCCTTCTTTGCCTTCTTTACCTTCTTTACCTTCTTTTCCTTCCTTCAGGAATACGGCCGTGACTTCGGTTGCGCTGGCGACATCGACCGAGCACTTCATTTCACTGACGTGCTTGCAACCCAGCCAGCCCACGAATACATAACCCGCAACCGAAGCCTTGGCTTCGAGTTCGACGACACCTTCAAATTCCGCGGTGCATGTTCCGCTCTTGGCGGTACAGTGAACGATCCCGGCGGGGGTGGAATTGACTTCTCCTTCACCCGCAACGTTCACCACCAATGGCGACGTTTTGCTGAGTTCGTATTCTGCTGCAACCTTGACCGCGGCCGCAGGCATCGAAAATTCGCAAGGATTCGTTGTTTCGTTTTCACACGGACCTTCGGTCCATTTCTTGAACTTGTGCCCGGCGGCACCTTTTGCCGTCACCGCGACAGTCGTGCCTTCCGCGACTTTCACCGTGCATGCAGACCCACACGCGAGGCCATTGCCGGCGATTTCGCCTTCGGGCGATGCTTCCGCTTCGAGCTGGAATTCGGGCTTTAGGTTGGACACGGCTTTCACAGACTTGTCCGCGTTCATCTTGACTTCGCATTCGCCGTTTGTTTCGGCTTCGCAGCCGGTCCAGCCCGCGAATTCGGAGCCTCCGCTCACAGTCTCTTTGAGTCTGACAGTAGTTCCTTCGGGGAATTGCGCCGAGCACGTGCCGCCGCAGCTAATCCCAGGCGGAGTCGAAGTGATTTCGCTCGAACCTGTGCCCCCCTTTTCCACCGTGAGAGTGAATTCCGGAGAAGTTGTCGCTGTAGCAAAGATTCCGCCGGAGCCGCTGGTAAGGCTCGAGACATAGACGTCGTGCGTCGTGCCGTTGACCCCAACGCCGTAGGCAAGGCCAATGCCCGTTTCGAACGATTCCAGTTTTGATCCAGATTCGTTGTACACGTTGACGTTGCCGCCACCGTTGATCACGACGTAGATCTTTCCGTTCGAGGGATCTACGGACACCGCGTTCGCCGTTTCTTCAACCAGCGTGCTAACCCATTTATCCGTCGCTGTGCTGAACTTCTGCACGCTGTTGTTTTCGACGACAGCGTAGAGGCTGTTGCCGCCGCCGAGCGCGATCGTCAGCGTGCTCCCAGCGAGGTGGTTTTCGCCGTTAATTTCACCGAGCAGTTTGAAGCTTTCGCTTTCGGGGCCGAACTTGTAGATCTTTTCACCGGATACCGCGGCCACGTAGATATCGCCGGTCGTGGCTTCGACCGCGATGCCGAGCGCTTCCGGCCCCCCGGGCGCTTCGAACGAGGCGATCGGCTGCCCTTCGGGGTTGTACTTTTCGATTTTTTTGGTTACGTTATTGGGCACATAGAAGTCACCCGTCGCAGGGTCAACCGCTACACCTTTTGCGGCCTGTTCGCTGGCGCTGAGTTCGATCTGGTTGCTGCCGCTTTTGAAGTTCGCCGGTTCTCCCTTGGCGTTGAACCGGGTGATCGTCGAGGGCTGCCCCGCGCCAGCGCCCTGGCTCGCAACGTAAACGTCGCCTTTGGTCGACCCGGACGAGTTGTCAACCGCGAGCGCGAGGGGATCGTACATCGATGCCTGGCCAGTGCAGAACGTCGATGGTTCGCCGAGGGTGGAGCAGATGTTTTCATATCCAGCCGCCAGCGCGGTGCTCGCGCACGCCAGGAAGGCCACCAGCGCCAGCGCCATCCCGAGCAGTAGAGGCCTGGTGGGGCGCGAGGGTGCGGCCGTTACCGCACTTACGGCCCGATTGCCTACTTCTTTCTTTACCATTAGCACCTTTCAGAGTGAGAGTTGTGACAGACCCCGCCGGAGTCTGGCGCACCCTCTTCAGGGCGAGGCGAACAGCGGTCGAAAGCAGTCCCTCGAGCGCCGTGCGCCTCCCGCGCACGCCCCTGCTGAAATGGGGTCGGCAACCGCCTGTCGACAGCGACAGGCGGAGCCTCCCCTGTAGTGTCTCCGTTATTGGCCTCGGACCGCAAGAGCTGTTTCTGACTCAGCGGCGGTGGGCGGCCTCGAGCCCGCACATGATCGCCGATGCCTCTGATTGGAAACAACCTGGGCGACTTTTCGCTTGCGCTGGCGAGGTCTGTACGGCACGACGAGAAGCCCTGCCGCCGCGGGCGTACCGTACGGCGAAGCCATGAGCGATTCCGCCGACTTCAAGAGAGCCGCGCCCACGACGCCACGCGTCGACGTCGCCATGGTCGCCTACCGCGGATGGGAGTTCACACGTGATTGCCTCCAGCGCCTGCGCACCCAGACAATCCCGCACACCATCGTGTTGTGCGACAACGGCTGCGATCAGGATACGTCCGGGCGCGCGCGGACGATGTTCCCGGAGGTCCGAGTGATACGCATGCAGCGCAACATGACCTGTGCCGTGGCCTTCAATGCCGCCGTCGCCGCCGGTGATGGAGAGGTTGTGGTGATCATGAACAACGATGTCCAGCCGCGGCCGGACTTCCTCGAGCGCCTATGCATGCCGTTCGCCACGCGTCCGCGACTCGGCTCGATGGCGCCCCTGCTGCTGCGCCCCGGCGAGCGGGAGGTCGACAGCCTCGGCCTGGCGGCCGACGCGACGCTGGCGGCATTCCCGCGGTTCAAGCGCCGGCCCGTCGCCGAGGTCTACGGCGATGGGCCCGTGCTGGTCGGACCTGACGGCACCACGGCCGCCTTTCGCCGCAGCGCGTGGGAACAGGCACGGGGCCTGGACGAGTCCATACTGGCGTACCTGGAGGACTTCGACTTGGCCCTGCGCCTGCGCGTCGCGGGCTGGGAGACCGATGTGGCGCTCGACGCCGTGGCCGTGCACCTGGGCTCAGCCACCTTCGGGCACCGCTCCAGCGACCAGCGCTATAAGAGCGGTCACGCCCGCGCGTACTACCTGCGGCGCTATGGGGTGTTGCGCTCGCGCAGCGCGCTGCGCGCGCTGGCCACCGAGGCGCTGGTGATGGCCGGCGACGCGTTCCTCTCCCACGACGGGGCCGCTTCCCTTGGGCGCCTCGCGGGTTGGCGAGCGGCAGGTGGACACGCACGCCTATCCCGCCCTCCTGGCGGGGCCGTCGATGAGCGCATCGGTTTTTTCGAATCGCTGCGACTGCGCCGCAACACCTATATGAGCCCACCCAGCGCCGGCACGATCGACGATGCCAACCTGGGGCGTGCCGGGAGCTCAATCTGACTCGAGCGTAGCCCCAAGGGCAACCCGCGACTCAGGCTCTCGCCGCTTCGGCTCCCCGCGCGGAGCCTGGCCCCTGCGACGGATGTCTCACATCTTGTGGCCGCAGGGGACCGCTCCCGGCTCCGGTGCGCAGGAGCGCGTCGGCGATCGCGTCGAACATGGCACCGTCCAGCGCGAGCCCGCCCGCTGCGACCCACTCGTCCAGTTGCGCTGGCGTACGGGCGCCCGCGATCGCGCCGCTTACACCCGGCCAATTCAGCGTCCAGGCGATCGCGAGTGCCGCCGGCGAGGCGCCAAGCTCCGCGGCGAGCGGTCGCAGATGCTCGACCAGAGCCAGGCCGCGCTGCAACCGCGGAGCCTGGAAGGGCTCGCGCCGTGAACGCCAGTCGTCCGCCGGCAGCGCACGCAGACGTCGTTCGGAGAAGCGCCCCGAGAGCAGGCCGGACTCAAGCGGACTGTACGTCAACACCCAGGCGCCGGCATCCGCGGCCCACGGCAGGATGTCGGTCGCGGCCTCGCGCGTGAGCAGCGACAGCGGCGACTGCACCGAGTCGATCGGCGCCAGAGAGGCGCATAGCTCAAGTAGATCCAGGTCGAAATTGCTGACGCCAGCCAAGCGAATCTTACCCTCTTCGCGCAGAACCGCCAGCGTCTCCCAAGCGGCTTGGACCGCGCCGAGGTCCGCGACCGGCCAGTGGATCTGGTATAGATCGAGCTGCTGCGCTCCCAGACGCCGCAGCGACGCCTCACAGTCGGCGCGCAGCGAGTCAGGGGTGAGATCGAGATAGGTGGCTCCGGCCCCGTCGATGCGCATGCCGCCCTTGGTGAACACGAACGGCCGCTCATCCGGCGCCAGCTGCGAGAGGGCGCGAGCGACTATCCGCTCGGCGTGGCCGCCGCCGTAGACGGCGCCGGTATCGATCCAGTCGATCCCGAGCTCGACCGCCCGCAGGATCGTGGCAATCGAGTCGCGGTCGTCCTGCCCTCCCCATCCGGTGCGACCGAACACCCAGCTGCCGAGCCCGATGCGGCTGAGCCGGGAGTGGCTCGAGCTGGCAGATGCGGCAGCCGGCGGCCGCATCTGCGTGTAAGACCCCCAGTCTCTCTCAGGCTGGCGTGAGAGCACGCTGAAAAGCGTCAATCTGGCCGAGGGTCACCACTCGCATGTCCTCACCTGCCTGCAGCGCGCGATACCAGTCCACGAGCGCCTGTAGGCCGCCGCGCAACTCCCAGCCGGGACGCCAATGCAGGCGCTTGCGGGCCCGAGCCGAGTCGAGCCGCAGTTGATGTGCCTCGTGCGACTGGTCGGCGTGGCGGCCGGAGGCGTCGACCCAGGGCAGCGATTCCGGCCACAAGTCGGTGAGCCACTCGACGACGGTAAGCACCGGCTGGCAGTCCCGCTCGCCCGGACCGAAGTTCCAACCACCGACGTAGCGCTCTGAGGACCACAGGGCCTGTATCAGCTGGAGATAGCCTCCAAGCGGATTCAGGACATGTTGCCAAGGCCTGACCGATTGCGGGTTGCGCACCTCGACTGACTGGCCGTCGAGCGCACCCCGCATGAGATCGGGAAGCAGGCGGTCCTCGCTCCAATCACCTCCGCCGAGCACGTTGCCAGCACGCGCTGAGGCGAGGCGAGGACCGTCATGAATCGCGAAGAACGAATCCCGGTAGGCGCCTGTAACCAGCTCGGCGCAGCCCTTGGAGCTTGAATAGGGGTCGTGGCCGCCAAGCCGGTCGTCCTCCCGATATGCCCACTCCCACTCGCGGTTGGCATAACACTTGTCGGATGTGACGTTGAGCACAGCACGAACCTCGGGACGCCCGCGCACCGCTTCGAGCAGGTTGACCGTGCCCATGACGTTCACCTCGTATGTCTCCCGCGGGCACACATAGGAGCGTCGCACGAGCGACTGGGCAGCCATGTGGATCACGACTTCTGGCCGTACGGCCTCGAGCGCGGCTGCCAGCGCGTCGAATTCGCGGACGTCGCCGGAGATGCTTTGCAGGCCCTCCTCAACACGTGCGACTTCGTACAGCGAGGGCCGCGTCGGCACGCCCACGGCGAAGCCGCTGACGCGAGCACCCAGCGACTGCAGCCAAAGCGCGAGCCAGGCGCCCTTGAAGCCGGTGTGGCCGGTGATCAGCACCCTGCGCTCACGCCAGAACTCGGGGTCGACCGCCCTCACCGGGGGCGATGCCGGGTCCGGAGTCGTCGTGTTCATGTCCACGTGCGCCACGGAGCTTCGTCGGCACTCCACAGCTGCTCGAGATAGTTGCGGTCGCGCAGCGTGTCCATGGCGTGCCAGAAGCCGCGGTGCCGATAGGACGCAAGCTGGCCCTCGGCGGCAAGCCTGCCCAAGGGCTCCTGCTCCCAGGTGGTCCTGTCGTCGGCGATATAGCGACCGACATCGGGCGAGAGCACGAAGAACCCACCGCTTGACCAGCCGCCGTCCCCGCGCGGCTTCTCCTTGAAGCTCAGCACCCGCGTGCCGTTGAGCTCGACCGCACCGAAGCGCCCCGGCGGCTGAACCGCGGTGACAGTCGCGAGCGCTCCCTGCTCGCGGTGGTAGGCGACCAGCGCGCCGACGTCGATGTCGGCGAGCCCGTCGCCGTAGGTGAAGCAGAAGTCATCGTCGCCGACGTAGGGCAGCACACGCTTCAGCCGTCCTCCCGTCATCGTGCCCTCGCCGGTGTCCACCAGCGTGACCCGCCAAGGCTCGGTGTTGGAGCGGTGAATCTCGAAGTCGCCCCGGGAGAGGTCGAGCGAGACGTCGCAGGTGTGCAGGTGGTAGTTCGCGAAGTACTCCTTGATCAGGTATCCCTTGTAGCCGAGGCAGATCACGAACTCCTGCACACCGTGGGCGGCGTAGATCTTCATGATGTGCCAGAGAATCGGCTTGCCGCCGATCTCGACCATCGGCTTCGGGCGAACCGTGGTCTCCTCGCTCAGGCGAGAGCCCAGGCCCCCTGCCAGGATCACCGCCTTCATGGCGACGTCGGGGGAGCCGCCGCGACCCCCGTGAACGACTGCTCTGCGACCATGCGGCCAAGCTAACAGGCGCCCCGCGCACCGTCGAGAATCGCGGTTCGTTTGTTTCTCTCGGCCGCGCCTAGAATGAGCGGCCCATGAGCGCCGACCAATGCCCCCCGAGCGATCGACCCCGGCGCGACCCCCTGATCCCACCCCGCCCCGTGGACCCCCGCCAGCCGCTGCCGGCCCTGGAGGAGCAGGTCCTGGCCCGCTGGCGCGACCGCGACGTGTTCGCCCGCTCGCTGGAGCTGCGCGCCGAGGCCGAGCCCTGGGTCTTCTACGAGGGCCCCCCCACCGCCAACGGCCGCCCCGGCGCCCATCACGTCCTCTCTCGGGTCTTCAAGGACATCTATCCCCGCTTCCAGACGATGCGCGGCCGCCGGGTGCAGCGCAAGGGCGGCTGGGACTGCCACGGCCTGCCCGTCGAGATCGCCGTCGAGCGGCAGCTCGGGATCTCCTCCAAGGCCGAGATCGAGGAGTACGGGATCGAGCGCTTCAACGCCCGCTGCCGGGAGTCGGTGTTCGAGTACCTGCGGGAGTGGAACCGCCTGACCGAGCGGATCGGCTTCTGGCTGGATCTCGACGGCGCCTACCGGACTCTCGACGAGAGCTACATCGAGTCCGTCTGGTGGGCGCTGGCGGAGATCCACCGCAGGGGACTGCTCTACGAGGGGCACAAGGTCGTGCCCTACTGCCCGCGCTGCGGCACCGCGCTGTCCTCCCACGAGGTCGCCCTCGGCTACCGCGACGTGGTCGATCCGAGCGTGTTCGTCAAGCTCCCGCTCGTCGGCGGCGAGGAGCAGTTGCTCGTGTGGACGACGACGCCGTGGACGCTGCCGGGCAACGTCGCGGTGGCGGTCAGGCCCGACGTCGAGTACCTGCGTGTGCGCCGCGACGGCGAGATCCTGATCGTCGCGGCGCCGCTCGCAGAGCGCGTGCTCGGCGAGCGGCTGGAGATCGTCGGGCGCCGCGACGGGCGGGAGTTGACGAGCCTCGAGTACGCTGGTCCGGTCTTCCCCCAGCGGGGGCTCGAGCCGCGCGCCTACCCGATCCTGGCCGCCGACTTCGTGACGACCGAGGACGGCACGGGGATCGTGCATATCGCGCCGGCCTTCGGCGAGGACGACTTCGAGGCAGCCCGCGCCGCCGGCCTGCTTGACCCCGGCGACCCGGCGAGCCTCCCCAACCCGGTGGCGCCGGACGGCACCTACCGCGAGAGCGTGACCGGCTACGCCGGCCGCTTCGTCAAGGATCCCGCGCTCGCCGGCGAGCTGATCCAGGATCTCGACGACCGCGGCCTGCTGCTGCGCGCCGAGGGCTACGAGCACTCCTACCCGCACTGCTGGCGCTGCGGGACGCCGCTGATCTACTACGCCAAGGCCAGCTGGTACATCCGCACGACGGCGGTGCGCGAGCGGATGCTGGCGGGCAACGAGACGGTCGGCTGGCACCCGCCGCACATCAAGCACGGGCGCTTCGGCGACTGGCTGGCGAACAACGTCGACTGGGCGCTCTCGCGCGAGCGCTACTGGGGCACCCCGCTGCCGCTGTGGCGCTGCCCGGCGGGACACGTCCACGCGATCGGCTCCTTCGCCGAGCTGCGCGAGCGCGCGGGCGTGGCGCTCGCCGACCACCACCGGCCCTACGTCGACGAGGCCGTCTTCCCGTGCCCGCAGTGCGACCGGCCGATGCGCCGGGTGCCGGAGGTGATCGACGTCTGGTTCGACTCCGGCGCGATGCCCTTCGCGCAGCACCACGCGCCCTTCGCCGACGCCGCGCGGCCCGGCGCCGACGCGGACGCCGCGGAGCTCGCGCGGGCGGCGCAGCGCTTCGCCGACGACCCCCAGCGCTTCCCGGCTGACTTCGTCTGCGAGGCGCTCGACCAGACCCGGGGCTGGTTCTACTCGCTGCTGGCCGTCTCGACGCTGCTGTTCGAGCGCCCGCCCTACCGCGACGTCGTCTGCCTCGGGCTGATCCTCGACGCCGAGGGCCAGAAGATGTCCAAGTCGCGCGGCAACACCGTCGAGCCGTGGCGGGTGATCGAGCGCCACGGCGCCGACGCCTTTCGCTGGTACTTCTTCACCTCCAAGCAGCCGTGGGACGGATACCGCTTCTCCGAGGAGGCGATCGGCGAGGGCGTGCGCCTGTTCCTCAAGCAGCTGTGGAGCACGTACTTCTTCTACGTCCTCTACGCCCAGGCCAACGCCGAGCGTCTCGCCGGCGAGCCCCCCCCGGAGGGGGACGCGGACGACCTCGACCGCTGGGCGCTCTCGCGCACGGCGGCGACGGCGGAGCTCGTCGCCGAGCGCCTGGAGGCCTACGACGCCACGACCGCCGGGCGGGCGATCGCGGAGCTCGTCGACGACCTCTCCAACTGGTACGTGCGCCGCTCGCGGCGGCGCTTCTGGGACGGGGAGCCGGCGGCGTTCGCGACGCTGCGCACATGCCTGCTGGTCGCGACCAAGGCGCTGGCGCCGTTCTGCCCCTTCCTCGCCGACGAGATCTACGACAACCTCGACGGCTCGCTGCCCAGCGTGCACCTCTGCGACTTCCCGGTCGGCGACGACCTGCCGCCACGCGATGCGCCGCTGGAGGAGGCGATGGCGATCGCGCGCGAGACCGTCCGCCTCGGGCTGGGAGCGCGCGGCCAGGCCAAGCTGAAGGTGCGCCAGCCGCTGCGCGAGGCGGTCGTCGTCGCCGACGGGCGCGAGCGGGCGGCGATCGAGCGGCTCGCCGACGTCGTCCGCGAGGAGCTCAACGTCAAGACGCTGCGCTTCGTCTCCGGCGCCGAGCAGCTCGGGCGCTACGAGGTCAAGGCCAACTACCGCCGTCTGGGCCCGATCTTCGGCCGCGACATGCCGCGGGCGGCCGACGCGATCGCCGCCCTCGATCCCGCGCTGCTCGCCGCCGCGGTGCGCGGCGAGGGCTCCGTCGGCATCGCCGTCGGCGGGCGCGAGCACACGCTCGCCGCCGAGGACGTGATCCTCACGATGCGCCCCCCCGAGGGCTACGGCGTCGAGCGCGACGGCGCCCACGCCGTGGCACTCGACCTGACGCTCGACGAGGAGCTGCTGCGCGAGGGCCGCGCCCGCGAGATCGTGCACGCCGTGCAGAACGCCCGGCGCAACGCCGGGCTGGCCGTCGAGGACCGGATCGAGCTCGCGCTGGCCGGAGACGCGGCGCTGCTGGACGCCGCCGCGGGACACCGCGACTATCTCGTCCGCGAGACGCTCGCCGTGCGGCTGCTGCTCGACGGCGAGGCCGCCCCGAGCGGCGCCGCCGAGCATCGCGAGCAGGTCGAGATCGACGGTCTGGACATTGCGATCGCGCTGGGACGCGCCCCGGCACGAAGCGCGTAGAGCTCAGCCGGGCGGAGCGCGTCGACGGCGGAGGATCAGCAGCGCGAAGCCGACCGCCAGGGCGAGCGCGGCGAAGGCGCTGATCCAGCGTCCGAGGACGACCGGAAGGCTGCCGGCCGGGCTGACGCTGACCCGCTCAGTGGACGACGCCGTCGAGCGGCGTCCCTTCTCAGCGGACGCCGTGGCACCCGGTCGCGGGCTGATTTCCAGGACATCGTAGGCGCCGGGATCGATGCCGACTATGCGGGCGCCGCTGACGTGCACGAGATATGGCGGCGCCTGGAGATTGGAGTAGACCAGCTGACCCGGGTGCAGGTGCACGAGCACCGAGACGCGATCGTCATGGATCGCGCTCGGCGGGAAGAAGACTTCGCCGGGACGCGTGTCGGGCGGAGCGGCCATGCGCGGCAGCGCGGCATCGGTGTAGTCGGGCCGCGGGGCGGCGGGCGGCACCACACCGGGCGGCACTCCATGTGGCGGCGCGGCCTCGCTGACGAGCACCTGGCCGCGGGTTTCACCGCCGGCGGGATAGGCATCGACCTGTTGGATCGCGCCGACGATCGAGACGCCGAGCACCGGCACGAGCAGCCAGGACCAGAGCCGGCGGCCGCGACCTCCACGGCGAGCCAGCACCAGGCTGGCCAGCACCGCGCCGCTCACGCCCAGCAGGACGTAGGTGTCCAGCCGGTAGCTGAACTGCAGCGTCGAGTACACCCGCGGAAGCGCGAGCAGCAGCCCCGCGTGGGTCATGAACAGGCCGACGACCACCGTGAAGATGGCGCAGATCAGCAGCACCCTGGCCCAGGGGTCGCGCAGCCGCGAGCGCAGCAGGACGGGCAGGCCGACCACGACCCAGGCGATCGCGAGGATCGGAAGCGCCACCGCGAAGGCCGTGCCCGGCGTGGAGACCGAGGCGCGCGAGAGCGTGAACAGGTTCGCCGGCGCGACCAGCGAAAGCGACGCACGCAGCAGTTCGCGCCAGTAGGGGTACTCGCTGGCGATGCGCGTGCTCGACTCGTAGACAGCCGTCGGCAGCAGAAACCAAGCATTGACGAGGACGGTCAGCGCGAGCAGCGCCAGCAGCCTGATCGCGCCGCGGCAGGTGACGGCCCGGCGCGCCTGCGGGATGGTGAGCAGCATCGCCAGGCCGCACAGGAGGATCGACGTCGAGCCCCACACGATCGTCACGTTGTGGCTCCCGAAGAACACGATGCCGCTCAGCACCAGCGCGAGCGCCGGCCACACGCGCAGCCGCTCGGCCCGCAGCACGCTGAGTCCCGAGGCGATCAGCAGCGGGATCGTCGAGACGCCCATGAACTCGGGCCAGTCGCCGCGAGAGTAGATCAGGGTGAGGTAGTAGGCGGAGGTGACGAACACCGCGCCGGGCGCATGGGCGGACCATCGGCCCAGGCCCGACATCCGCGCCAGCCAATACCAGCCTCCATAGGATGCGGTGAACGCGAGCACATAGGCGATCACGTACGCCGGAATCGGCGCCTGGCCCAGCGCTATGGCGACGATGCCGGTGAGTGCGTAGAGGGTACCGCCATAGAAGGCGTAGATCGGGTAGAAGACTCCGCCCGCCGAGTGCAAGAACAGGCTCGGCGCATGGTTGGCTTCGATGGCAAGCGCCTGATGTGAGACGAACCAGAGCTGTTCGGCCCAATCGGGGCTGAAGATCTCGTCGGTGAAGACCAGCGGCCAGACGAGCGCTCCGATCAGCAGCGCCGCCGGCAGGCAGCCGGCCAGCAACGCCGAGCGCGCCGGCGCCGCGATCGACACCCGCCCGACGCGGGGGGCGGAGATCGGTTGGATGGTGGACGATTCCTCGTGAATGGCCGCAACATGATCCCGGCCCCCGCGCCCGTCCGCCAAGGGCTCACGGGCCGCTCACGGCGGCCGGCGCCAATCGCCTGACGTGCGCAGCCGATTCCCTGGCGGCGCCCGTCACATCGCTGTCTCCGACCCGCCCCCTACGCCTGCGCGAGCGCCGGCTCGAGCTCGGCCTCGATCCTGCGCTTGGGGTATGCCCCGACGACCGTCTTGACCGGCTGGCCGGCCTTGAACAGGATCATCGTGGGAATCGAGAGCACCTGGAAGCTCGCCGCCGTCTGCTGGTTCTCGTCGACGTTGAGCTTGACGATGCGCAGGTCGGGACGCTCGGCGGCGATCTCCTCGAGCACGGGTCCCACGACACGGCACGGCCCGCACCAGGGCGCCCAGAAGTCGACGAGCACCGGCTTCTCGGACTCGATGACCTCGGCCTGGAAGTTGGCGTCGGTGACTTCGCTCAGATTGGCTGCCATGGGGTCTCCTTTGTCTCGGCGGCGGCGCGGCTGCCCCCATCACTATACAAAGTGTAGTGAGCGTTCTCGGCGGGGGACTGGCGGCCGAGTCGCAGCTGGGGCACGAGCCACATCGCCTCGGCGGCGATGCGCCAGGACATCTTGCTCTGTCCGCGGCGGCGGTCGCGAAAGACGATCGGCACCTCGACGACGCGAAACCCGGCGAGCACCGCGCGGTAGGTCAGCTCGACCTGGAAGGCGTAGCCGCGCGAGCGCACCGTGTCGAAGTGGATCGCCTCGAGCACCTCGCGGCGGAAGCACTTGAAGCCCCCCGTCAGATCCTGCACCCGCAGGCCGAGCACGAGCCGGGCGTAGGTCGAGCCGCCCTCGCTGACGAGCCGCCGCAGCGGGCTCCAATCGCTGACGCCCCCGCCGGGCACGTAGCGCGAGCCGAGCGCGAGGTCGGCGCCGTCCGCCACGGCCCGCAGCAGACGCACGAGATCCGCCGGATCGTGGGAGAAGTCTGAGTCCATCTCCAGCACGTACGCCGCGCCGGCCCGCAGGGCGTGGCGAAAGCCGGCGAGATAGGCCGGACCGATGCCTTCCTTGGTCGTGCGGTGCAGCACCCGCACCCAGGGCTGCTCGGCCGCGAGTCGCTCGGCGATCCGGCCGGTGCCGTCGGGGGAGCCGTCGTCGACGACGAGCACCCGGAAGTCCTCGCAGGGCGCCGCGGCCAGCGCCTCGCCGGCGGCGGCGACGATCGCCTCGATGTTCTCGGCCTCGTTGTAGGTGGGCAGGATCAGCCAGGCGGTGCCATCCATCGAGGCCACGTACCCTAGAGCACCACGATGCCGGACACGACCAACGCGCGGCCGAGCTGGAGGCGCCGCGCGGGCGCAACCTCGCTCAGGAGACCGCGCCCGGGTCGTAGTAGGCGGGACTGCGGTCGGGGCAGTAGAGCGCCAGCCTGCCTGCGGCGGGGTCGTAGCGGACCACCCAGACGCCGGTGCCGTCGCTCAGCCGGGTGCATGCGGGCGGGCTGTGGGCGCCCACCGGGCCGTGCAGCAGCGTCGCGATGGCCGCCGAGCGGGCGAATTCCGGCGTGCGCGTCGTCACGCCCCGCAGGCCGGCGATGTGGGCGAGCGGTATGAGGCCTTCGGCGGAGAAGTCGGGGGCCGCCGATTGTGTCTCGCCCCAGGAGACGGTGCCCACGCCGTCGCGGCGCAGCGCGACGAGCAGCCCGGGGACGTCGCCGTCGCGGCGGGGACCGGCCACGAGCAGGGCTTGGTTGCTGTAGACCACGATGCTGTCGGCCGCCTCCTCGCCGGCCGGCAGGGGGTGGGCGAGCTCGAGCTGCACGACCCCGCCCAGGCCGAAGGTCGTCCCCGCCGTGTTGGCGAGCACGCCGAGCACGACGAGCGCCGTCGCCAGCAGGCGCGCCGGACGCGGCAGGTAGACGATCCAGCCGGTCGCGATCACCGCCAGGTAGGGGATCAGCGGCATCGCGTAGCGGACGTCGTGGGAGGGCGGAGCGGTGACGAGCAGCCAGGCGACGACCGCCCCGACGAAGAAGTCCAGCCGCGGCGCGTGCCGGGCGCCGCCGCGCGTGCGCCACAGGGTCAGCGCCATCCAGATCGTCCCCCCGACGATCAGCGCGAACAGCGGGGCGAGGAACTGCGAATTGAGGATGTTCCAGAAGTACCAGGCGAAGTTCGCCAGCGAGAACGTCGGGGGGGTGTCCCCCGCCGGCACTCCGGCGTGCGGCCCGGCGACGTGCACGAATTCGGAGAGCTCGGCGAGATGGTCCAGGTACCACGGCGCGACGATCACGGCCGCGACCGCCGCGAATATGCCCAGGCCGCGCCAGTTGCGCCAGCCGCCGCGCAGCAGCGCCATCAGGACGATCCCGATCACGAACGGCGGGTACTGCACCTTGACCAGCGTGCCCGCGCCGACCGCGAGACCGGCCCATGCGCACATCCCCGGGCGGCTGAAGCGATCGCACTCCAGCAGCAGCCAGATCGATACGGCCACCATCGCCGTCTCGGGGGCGTCGAGCATGAAGACGTGCAGCTGCGCGATCAGCAGCGGCGAGCCCAGCGCGAAGACGACCGCGAGCAGCCCGGCCCGGGAGTCGAACAGCAGCCGACCCGTCCGGTAGCAGCCGAGTGCCAGCAGCGGGACGAAGACCAGGTTCTCGCCGACGATCGGCGGCGCGACGCCGACGCCGCCGACGAGTGCCGCGATCGCCCCGACCGTGACCGCGAGCGGCGGATAGATCGACACGAAGCTCAGCGGCCCCAGCAGATTGCCGGAGGCGAGCATGTCGTGGAAGAGCAGCGCGTCCTGCAGGTGGTCGCCGGCGTCGTAGACGGGGATGCTGCGATCCTGCGTCAGCCACCAGCAGGTCAGCCCGATGAAGGCGGCCGCGACGAGGATCGCGCCCCAGGCGTCGCCGCCGGGCCGGGCGAGCGCCGCCCGGACGACGGCCCAGGCGCGGGCGGCCGGCGCCGCGGGCGTCCAGGTCCCGGCGGGCGTCGCCTCCAGCGAGGCTTCGCCGGCTGCAACCTCGACACGGTCGTCGATCGACATGCCCCGAAACTAACCCAAGCAAGGTCCATCTACCAGTCTCCGTCCACCAATCGGCGGACAATGTCTCCCACTACGCCGGCGCCGGCGCCAGCAGTCGCGGCAGCAGCCGCTCGGCGACGAGCCGGTCGACGGCAGCCGTCCCAAACGGCTCGAGCAGCCGCCGGGCGGCCTCGTCGTAGCCCGGCCGGGGCGCGTCGAGCGCGGCGCGCAACGCGCTCGCGAGATCCTCGCCGACGAGGCGGGGGTCAAGCGCGCGGGCGATGGGCAGCGCGGCGTAGGGGCCCGGGGCGGGCGCCGTCACCAGCTGGCAGCCGGCCGCGAGCGCCTCGAGCTGGACGAGCCCGTAGTCCTCGCGCCGCGGAGCGCAGAGGAACACCCGGGCCCGTCCCAACCGTTCGCGCAGGTCGGCGGCCGGGAGCGAGCCGGCGACGCAGATGTCGGGCTCGAGCACGCCAAAGCCGGCCTCGTGCAGCTGCGCGGGACCGACGCCCACGACGTGCAGGCGCTCGCCCGGCCGGCGTACTCGCCGCCAGGCGGCGAGCACCCGGTCGAAGCCCTTCTTGCGAGGGTTTCCGGCATACGTGATCGCGGCGATGTCCCGCTCGCCCCCGGAGCCGTGCGTGCCGCCGGAGCGGCCTCCGCCGGGGTCGAGCTCGATCGGGGCCGGAAGCACGAGCGCCCGGCCGGCGGTCTCGGGGGCGATGGCGGCGGCCTCGGAGAGGCCCCCCTCGCTCCAGGGCAGCAGCAGCGGCGCCTGACGCAGCCGGCGCCGCTCCAGCGGCCGCTGCCACAGCCCGTGGCGGCCGGGCCGGGTCGCGGCGGCCGGGGCGTCGAAGCGTATGACCCCGGCACCTGGCCAGAACATGGCCGCGGTCGTCGTGGAGTAGATCACCGCCCTCGGCGCCGCGAGGACGGGTCGGCCGGGGGATGGGCTGGCCGCCGCCCGGGCGGCGTGCGCCCAGAGCAGGTCGGTGAGCATCAGCGTCCGCACCTCCCGCGGACGGCGAGCCCGCGCCACGGCCACGCTTGCGCCGGCGCGTCGCAGCGAGGCGGCCAGGGCCTCGTCGGCGCGGCGCAGGCCGGGCGTCGAGCCGAGGCTGACGAGCAGCACGTCCACCGCCTCGATCGCCCCGGCTCCGATGGCCGCGTCAGGTGGCGGCACCGCCGGAGCGCTCCGGTCGCAGCGCCTTGAAGCCCGGCGTGCGCTGCAGGGCGATCGGCCGGATGGGCGAGGTGCGCAACACGTAGAAGCGGACGCCGTCGCGCTCCTCGATCGCCGCGACGGCGCCGTCCTGGCGCCGCCAGGCCAGCGCCCAGATGATCGCGAAGCCGGCGCCGATGCCGGGGATCTGCGGCGCCAGGAAGGCGAGCCCGCCGGCGAGCACCGTGAACAGCAGCAGCGGCCAGAGGCGGTTGAGCAGGATCGCGCCCGGCCGATGCTCGGGCAGCGCGGTCGTGGCGCGCGCCTCGGCCAGCAGCCGGGCGATCGGCGGGCTCGTCTCCGCGCGCCGACCCAGCAGGGCGCCGATCGCCGTGGCCAGCGCCCACCAGGCGGCGGCGATCAACGCGATCCTGGCTTCGCCGGCCTCGGCGGCGGCGAGCACCGTGACCAGGGCGAGCGCGGTCGCGGCTCCGGCGCTGAGCAGGACGGCCGTCTTGAGGAAGTCGACGAAGCGCACGCCCCGGCCGCTACAGCAGCGCCTCGAGCAGCGCGCGCACGCCGCCCGGCCCGTCGATCGCGAGATCCGCCTGCTCGCCCAGCTCGGGGGGCGCCTCCTCGGAGTCGACCGCGACGCAGACGGCGTGCGCGAGCAACCCGTCTGCCACGAGCGCCCTGAGCGCGCCGAAGGCGTCGACGTCGGTGGCGTCGTCGCCGACGTACAGCGCGGCCTGAAAGCGTGCGGCCGCGGGAGCGGGTTGCCCGTCGAGCAGCGCGCGGACGCCGATGCCCTTGTCCAGCGCCACCGGCGGGCGGACCTCGAGCACCTTGCGCCCCCAGTGCACAGCGAGGCCCTCGTCCCGCGCCCGCGTGGCCAGCTCGGCGACGGCGGCCTCCGCGGCGCTCTCGTCGGGTGCGCCGCGCCAGTGGAAGGCGGCGATGGCGCGCTTGTCCTCGCTGCGCACCCGCAGCCGCTGCAGCTCGGGGGTGTAGGCGCGCGCGGCGAACACCCGCACCCGCTCGGCCCAGGCGGCCAGCTCGGGGTCGACCTCGGGCTGGGTCGCGCCGGCGCGCAGCAGCTCGCCGCCGTGGTTGCCGACGTAGGCGATGCTGCCGATCGCGACGATCTGCCTGGCCGTGGTCGCGCGGCGGCCGCTGATGCATGCGACCAGCGCGTAGCGCTTGGCGACCTCGATCAAGAGCGTCCGCGTCGCCTCGGGGACGTGGGCATCGTCGGCGTGGCGCACGATCGGCGCCAGGGTTCCGTCGATGTCGAGCAGCACCGCGGCGTGGGAGGGGTCGGAGCGCAGCGGCGCGAGCGCCTCCACGATGCGTGGAGCGGCGTGTGTCACGCCCCTAGTATGCCCGAGCATGGCGCCGGAGCCAGAGGAGCCCGGAGAGCCCGCGGAGCCGTAGGGTCCTCGAAGAGGGCCGGGGACGTCTAGACTGATCTCATGGGACTCGACAACCCACTGCACATCGCGTTCTTGGTCGTGATCCTGCTGCTCGTGTTCGGCGCCCGCCGCCTTCCCGAAATCGGCCGCTCCTTGGGCGGCGGGATGCGGGAGTTCAAGGAGGCGATCACCGGTGACGGCAAGCAGCACACGCTGACACAGACCGCGCCGCCGCAGCAGGCGCCCCAGCAGCAGCCGATGGCCCAGCCCGCTCCGCCGCCGCCCGTCCAGGCGCCGGTCGAGCCGCAGAGCCAGTAGAGCTGGCCGCCGCGCCCCGGGCGGACTCCGCCGTCGATTCGTCCTGCCCGAGCCCGGCGCGGGCGAGGGCAGACGGCCTACGCGCGCGAGGGCGCGCACGCGCCTCACGCACCCGCGGGCGAGGGCAGACGGCCTACGCGCACGGGGGCGCGCACGCGGCTCACGCACCCGCGGGCGAGGGCACGCGGCTCACGCGCGGCGACCGCGCACTAGGCTTGCGGCGCGATGAAGAGTCGAGCGATTGCGCTGGGGGCGCTCCTGGCCGGGTGCCTGTGCACGGGCTGCGGATCGAGCGGCGGGACTGGCCCGTCGGCGACGATCACCGAGACCGCCGCCAAGGCCCCGCTCTCGACGCCCTGCGCGACGGCCTCCCTGCATGCCCTGGAGGCCGTCGGTCGCCACGTCTACGAAGAGGCGGGCGGCGGCCGCATAGCCCAGCAGGCGGCCTATCGGCTGAGGACCTCGGCGGCGCTGGCCCAGGCGGTCGCCGCGGGCGACGCCGCCTCCGTGCGCCGGGTGTTGCAGAGCCTCCTGCTCAACCAGATCGTGGCCGCCCAGGTCACCCGCGAAGGTCGCATCCTGGCGCGGGTGTCGCTGGCCCCGGGAGCAGAGGGCATCGCGCCGGTGGGCGGCACGCTCCAGATCGGCGGCCGGCAGGTCGGCGGCTTCACGCTCTCGGTGCAGGGCGCCAACGGGTACGCGCAGACGGTCTCGGGCCTGACGGCGACCCAGCTGATCCTCCGCGGCCGCAGCGGCGTGCTGCACAGCACGATCTCGCCGGCTCCCAAGCTCCACCCGGGGCAGCGCGAAGCGAGCGACGGCGGCGTCGCCTACCGCGTGGACACCTTCGCCGGCGAAACCCTCTCGCGGACCCCCCTGCGGATCTCGCTGCTGGTGCCCGAGAGCTCGATCGCCGCGATCTGCGCGCGCGCGGCCGCCGGACCCGCCGGCCTGGCGCAGGTGCGCGCGGACACCTGGGGCCTGGTCGCCGAACGCGTCTACGACGCCGAGCACGCCGGCAGCAAAGCGGCGAAGCTGAGGCGCTACGCGGAAGACTCGCGGGCGTTCCGGGAAGCCGTGCTGGCGGGCGACAGGAAGGCGACGCGCAGGGCGATCGTGGGCTTCTTCGCCAGCCATCTGCACATCGTGCGGGTGCGGGTGATCCGCGAAGGCAAGCTGCTGATCGACCTCGGCGGCCCCCACGTCCTGGCCCCGATCCAGGGCGTGATCCGCAACGGGCGGGGACGAGTGGTCGCCCGCTTCCTGATGGGCATCCAGGACGACCTGGGCTTCACGATCCTCGCACGCGCCTTCACCGGCGCCCAGACGGTGATGCGCGAGAACGGCACCGAGGTGCAGGGCACCCTGAAACCCGGTCCGCCGTCGATCCCGGTGCGCGGCCCGGTCTCCTACGGCGGCCACAGCTACGCGGCCTACTCGTTCTACGGCGAAGCGTTCCCCTCGGGACCGCTGCGCATCTCCCTGTTGTACCCGGCCGGCTGAGCAGCGAGATATCGATTTTGCTTTTTTGGATCAGCGCGATCGCGCTGATCTGGATTTGCTTTTTTGCAATCCCCAACCTGCGCCTTTAGGCGGGCTAGACGACGCTGGTCGTCATCCGCTGGACCTCCTCCAGCGAGGTCAGCCCGGCGCGGACCTTCTCGATGCCGTCGTCGTGCAGCCGCTGCATGCCCTGGGCGGAGGCCGTCGCCGCGATCTCGTCGACGGAGGCGTGCTGGAGGATCTGGGTGCGGATCTCCTCCGTCACGACCATGACCTCGTAGATGCCCACGCGCCCGCGGTAGCCGGAGCCGGCGCAGCGCGAGCAGCCGGCGGGCTCGTAGGGCTGGATGCCGGCGAGCCCGTACTCGAGCAGCACCGCTTCGGGCAGGTTCGCGGGCCGCTTGCAGTGGGGGCAGAGCATGCGCACGAGCCGCTGAGCGACGACGCAGTCGACGGCGGAGGAGACCAGGAATGGCTCGATGCCCATGTCGTTCAGCCGGCCGAGCGCGCTGGGGGCGTCGCGGGTGTGCAGGGTGCTGAGCACGAGGTGGCCTGTCAGGGCTGCCTCGACGGCGATGTGGGCGGTCTCGCGGTCGCGGATCTCGCCGACCATGATGACGTCGGGGTCGGCGCGCAGCATCGAGCGCAGCCCGGTGTCGAAGTTGACGCCGGCCTTCGGCGAGACCTGCATCTGCTTGACGCCGGCGATGCGCGACTCGACGGGATCCTCGATGGTGATGATCGAGCGGGCGCCGTCGTTGAGCGCGTGCAGCGCCGCGTAGAGCGTCGTGGACTTGCCCGAGCCGGTGGGGCCGGTGACCAGGACGGCGCCGTGGGGGCGGTGGATGGCGTGGTCGAAGTGGGTCTGCTCGGCGTCGCGCATCCCGAGCGACTCCAGGGTGGGCACCTCGGCGCCTTTGTCGAGGATGCGCAGGACGGCGCCCTCGCCGTGGACGAGCGGCAGGGTGACGACGCGGATGTCGACGCGGCGGCCTTCGATGTTCAGCGCTAGGCGGCCGTCCTGGGGGACGCGGCGCTCGGAGATGTCGAGGTCGGCCATGATCTTGATGCGGGAGACCATGCCGGCGGCCATGCGGCGGCGCACGGTGGCGGCGGGGTAGAGGACGCCGTCGATGCGGAACAGCACGCGGGTGTCGCCGTCCTCGGGGTTGACGTGGATGTCGGAGGCGCCCTGCTGGATGGCCTGGGCGAGGATGGAGTGGACGAGCTTGATGATCGGGGCGTCCTGGTCGGCCTCGGCGGCGAGCGAGGTGAGCAGCGCCTCGCCCTGGTGCTCGTCCTCGCTGATGTCTTCGATCGAGCCCTCCAGCTGCCCGAGCCGGGTGGCGAGCATGTTGACGTCCTCGGCCGAGGCGGCGGCGACGCGCACGCGGCGGTTGGTGATCATCGCGATGTCGTCGATGCTGAGGATGTTGGTCGGGTCGGCCATCGCCAGCAGCAGCGCGCCGTCGTCGGTGAAGGCGACGGGGACGGCCTGGTAGCGCTTGATGGCCTCGGCGCTGAGCAGGTTGACGGCGCCCATGTCGGGCTCGTAGACGCCGAGGTCGACGTAGTCGAGGCCGAAGCGTTCGGCGACGACGCGGGCGAGCTGGTCCTGGCGCAGGACGCCCTGCTCGACGAGCACCTGGCCGGTCGGCTTGTGCTGCGCCCGGGCCGCCGAGACGGCCTGCTCGACGGATTGGCGGTCGGCGAAGCCGAGGTCGACGACGACCTCGCCGATGCGCCGGCCGGAGCGCCCGATCCGCGGCGACGCGCTGAGCCCGGTCGCAGCCGCCGGGTCTGGGTCGGGAGGGCGATCCAGCAACGCGACTGCGCCCGCGGGCGCCGCCGGAGCCGGCGCCGCCGGCGCAGAGGCATTGGCCGGCGGGGGCGTGGGTGCGGCGGGACCGGACACGGCCGACTCCAGGGCGGTCAGCTCAGAGGCCATGGCCGCCGGCGCCGCGCCGGGGGCCGGCGAGGGCTCGACGCCCGCCACGAGCTCTCCGGACCCTGCCTCGGCCGATGTGCCGCGCCGGCGTCGAAACCAACTCATCGCTGGTTCATCGGCACCGGCGGGGCGACGCTTAACCGGCGGCGAGCCCGTGCTCGAAGGCGCTCTTGACGTGCGCGTCGAGCGCGTTGCAGCGGTACAGCGCGATCGCCTCGGCCGAGGCGGGACGCTGGCCGGCGCCGCCCTCGCCGCCGTGGTGGGAGATGATGCAGTGCTCCAGGGCCAGGCGCCGCCGCTCGGACAGCGCGGCGGGGTAGAGCGGGGCGAGCAGGCGCAGGCCGAGCTCGACGTGACCGAGCAGCCGGCCCTGCTCGCCGCGGGCGATCTCGGCGCCGTAGGTGAACTCGCGGGTGCGCCCGATGTCGTGCAGGAGGGCGGCGGCGAGCAGCAGGTCGCGGTCCAGGCGGGGATGCAGCGTGCAGAGCTCCAGGGCGAGGGCGGCGACGGCGACGGTGTGCTCGAGCAGCCCGCCGAGGTAGGCGTGGTGGCCGGCGGCGCTCGCCCGGGTCGGACCGGCTGAGGGTATGGCGCAGGGCGCCCGGCGAAGCTCGGCGCGCAGCTCGCGATCGGCCAGGACGCGCTGCAAGAGCGCTTGCAGGCCGGGGTCGTAGAGCTCGCGGGCGAGGTGCTCGAGGAAGCCGTCGAGCTCGTCGAGGTCGCGGCGGGAGACGGGCAGGAAGGCCGCTGGATCGGCGGCGTCGCCCTCGACGCGGGCGATCGCGCGCAGCTCGACCTGGAGCTGGTCGCGGAAGCGCGCGACGCGTCCCTGGGCGCGAACGAGCTCGCCGCGCTCGAATTTTCCGGCGAGCAGGTCGGCGTCGCGGAAGGCGCGGGCGAGGATCGAGCCGCTGCTGTCGCGCAGCTCGCAGGTCAGGTAGGGCGTGCCGGCGCGCGAGATCTGACGCTCCTTGCGGGCGCAGGCGAAGACGCCGTCGAGCTCCTGGCCCTCGTGCAGGGTGGCGATCGTCTGGCTCTCGATCCGGGCAGCGATGCTCTCATGATGTACGGTGAACCGGATGCAGCCGCTGATCTGGGACCGTCGCCCCAGGGACCTGCGTGCCCCGGCGTTGATCTGCGCCTTCGAGGGCTGGAACGACGCGGGCGACGCCGCCTCGACGGCGGTGTCGTTCATGAACAGGGCGCTGGGCGGGGAGCGCTTCGCCCAGATCGACACCGAGGAGTTCTACGACTTCCAGGCCAACCGGCCGCGCATCCGTCTCGCCGGCGCCGACCACCACCGCGAGGTCGACTGGCCGTCGGTCGAGATCTACGCCGCACACGTCCCCCAGGGACCGCGCGACCTGGTGCTGTTGCTGGGCGTCGAGCCCTCGCTGCGCTGGCGTTCGTTCGGCGCGCTGATCTGCGAGCTGGCCGAGGCGCTCGGGGTCGAGCTGGTCATCACCCTCGGGGCGCTGCTCGCCGACGTTCCGCACACCCGCCCGGTGGCGATGACGGGCTTCGCCTCCGACGCCGCCCTGATGCGCAGGCTGGGGACGCACAACTCCAGCGACTACGAGGGCCCGACGGGCATCGTCGGGGTGCTGCACAACGCGACCGCGGCGGCGGGCCTGCCCTCGATGAGCCTGTGGGCGAGCATCCCCCACTACGTCGCGGCGGCGCCGAGCCCGAAGGCCGCGCTGGCGCTGGTCCGGCGCCTGGAGGACCTGGTCGGTGTCTCGGTCGACCTCACGGAGCTGGAGGACGCGACGGCTCGCTACGAGCGGCAGGTCGGGCTGGCCGTCTCGGGCAATCCCGAGGTCCAGGCCTTCGTGGAACGTCTCGAGCGCGAGGAGGACGAGGAGCTCGACGAAGAAGAAGAGGCTGAGGACGAGGGGCTGCCGCTGCTGCTGGAGGACCTTCCCTCGGGCGACATCCTGGCGAGCGAGTTCCAGCGCTTCCTGCGCCAGCGGCGGGAGGACGAGCCGCAGGACGGGGACGCCTGAACGATTTGATCGGCGGGGCGGCACGGGTGCCGCCCCGCCGACTGAGGGAGGAGAGGGTCCTTCTTCCACCGGCGAGACATCGGCCGGCAGACCTTCCCGCTCCCGAGATCCCTCCCGACGATCCCGGCGTGTCCGTGTGAAGTGAGCGGGGTAAGCTTCGTCTAGACCAGGCTGAGCACACGCTCCTGGACGCGGTTGGCGAAGTCGGCGCCGTCTTCGAGCCTGGCGCGCAGCGCCCCTTCGACCTTCGCCTGCTGGCGCTCGAGCTGCGCCTGGGTCTGTTCGACCTGGGATGTGATGTCGTGCGTCAGGCCGGCGCGCCTGCGCTCGAGCTCGCGACGGCGCTCGCGCACTTCCCGCTCGAGCCGGGTGCGGGTCTTGCGGACCTCGCGCTCGAGCCGGTTGCGGGCCGTGCTGCCGCGGCGCTCGAACTTGCGCAGCTGGGTTTGCGTCTTGCTCGGCGAGGAGTAGGTGGCGAGCACGTCGCTCACGCCCGAGACGACGCTGTCGCGGGCGGCGAGCGCGACGCCGACCGGGATCAGGACGGCGCGTTCGGCGTAGTCGCCGACGAGCTCGACGGTGCTCCGCGACGCGGTGCCGCGCGAACGCCGAGCGGCGGCCGTGTGCGTGGCGGCGCCTTTTGCGGAGGCTCCGCGCGAGCGAGTGGCCGCGCCGCTCGAACGGGTGCGCGTGGCAGCCGCTTTGGCGCGGGGTTTCGTCGCTTTGGCCGTCGCGCGGCCCGAGCCTTTGGGGGTTGAGCCTGAGGGGGTGTCGTTTGCCATCTGGGGCTGTGTCTCCTTGGGTGTCGCCCGGGTGGGGCGCGATGGGTACGTGTCCTGTGTGTCGGCCCGGCAGCGCCGCGGGCGTTGCCGAACGTGTGTTTGTACCCGATCTGGGCGAGTTTGTTACACCGCACAGCCTAACACGTGTGCGGAGCCAGTGAGAAACAGAGATTCTCGAAACGATCCTTGTAACAGGAGGAACATGTGTTCGTTCCAGGATGCGCGGCGGCGGGCGGCGCGAGCCGGCGGTCGAGAGCTCCGGCGCGGCGCGAGGCCAGGCACGGCGCGAGGCCAGGCACGGCGCCGGGTCAGGCACGGCGCGGGGTCAGGCGACGCGCGCGATCCAGCGCTCGGGCGCGGCCAGCTCGGCGGCGCTCGGGAGATCGACGGGCGAGCGCCAGGCGAGAGCGAGCAGGCGCCGTCCGTCGACGCCCTGCTCGCCGTCGCGGTCCCCGGCCGCGACGACGGCGTCGCAGAAGCGCCGGCCCTCCTCGTACTGGCGCAGCTTGAGCTCGAGGCCGAGCAGCCGCTCGAGCACGCGCCAGGGCAGGCCGCGCCCCTCGCGACGGCGGGTCATCGCGGCGCGCAGCCGCGGCAGCGCCGGCAGGACCTCGGCGCCGACGGCGTCCATGACGTGCTCGGCGTGGCCCTCTATCAGGGACATCGTCGCCTGCATGCGGGCGACGATCCGCCAGCGCTCCTCGCCCAGGGTGAGGCGCAGGATCTCGCCGTGGCGCAGGCGCGCGGCGAGCGTGCGCAGGTCGCTGGCGTCGGGCAGCCGCAGCAGGGCGCCGAGCGAGACGTTGACCTCGAGCCCCTGGATGAGCTCGCGCAGCAGGCCGCCGAGGTGCTCGCGCAGCCAGGGGGCGCCGGAGAACTGGATGGCGTGGGTGAGCTCGTGGATCATCACCCAGGCGACGAGCTGGCCGCGCTCGACGCGCATGTTGCGGGCGGCCTGGGCGAGGTTGGGGCCGACGAGCAGCAGCCGCGGGGGGACGGAGGCGTCGAGCAGGGCGAGGTCGTACTGGCCGAGGACGCGCTGGGAGAGCATCCCGGCCATGGCCCCTACCTGGGCGCCGAGCAGCAGCCCGCTGGCGGCGCCGAGGGCGTCGTAGAGCGGGGCGAGATCCTGGCCGCGGGCGCTGAAGGTCCGCCGGCCGCGGCGCCGCGGCCCGAGCCCGCCGGCGCGCTCGACGATGGGCTCGAGCAGGGGTCGCATCGAGGCGAGGTTGGCGGCGATCCAGTCGGGGCGGTCGACGGTCTCCATCGGCGGGAGCTTCGCGGGCGGCGCGAGCGCGGCGTAGTGGCCGACGCGCTGAGCGAAGCGCTCGGCCAGGGCCTGGAGCGGCTCGCCGCCGATGTCCTCGCCCCCGCCGGCGACGACGGGCGAGCCGGCG
>Ga0335072_10002285_pt1 | contig 29909 bp, 25 predicted proteins | sample Lox_Sample_21_FD_206725 | JGI IMG/M metagenome (GOLD analysis project Ga0335072, IMG submission 206725) | Soil microbial communities from Loxahatchee National Wildlife Refuge, Florida, United States - Lox_Sample_2.1 | ecosystem: Environmental > Terrestrial > Soil > Wetlands | place: USA... | reverse complement strand
CACATGTGATTGCCTTGTTCTGGCTTGACCTAATTACATCTTCCCTACATCAAGGCAATCTCTGTCCTCAAACTCACATCTAAACCCAGGAGAGATGTATGGAGATGGGCGCTAATTGTTAACATGCCAATTTTTTCACGTTGCAGTTATACACCTAAGAACAATTGCTTCTATACTGAAGGCAGACTAAATATCTAGTCTTTGCGAGAGAAATACAGACTGCTGCTGAGATTGCCATAAATCTTAGATTATTGACTAAAATCTTTCAGATCTGTCAGCGAGTGTCACTGGAAATGAATTTTGCACACATAAGAGCACACATGTCCGGCTCAGTGATCTTGGTTAGAATGTTCATGGCTTCAAAGAAGCTCACTATTTTCAGTGCATTGTTGTAATCATTGGACAAGGGTGGCGGAAGCCACCAATGATGAGAGAATGAGTTTATCCACACAAACGTACCATTTGTGTATGTTAGGCCAAAGACTGAAGCAACCACATGCCCAAGTCCTTCCTAGAGTATCCCAGTCTACCCATGTCCTCCTTCTTGTGGGTCCCCATATCGTGTCAATACTAGATTGTCAGTCATGCTATGTAGTAGCAAGTATTTGGTTATAGCAAATCCAACATCATCGATGGTATTTCGTGAAATTGAGATAATGACTGTCTGTCATGTGCAATATTCGAAGATTGTAACGTGGAGATCTGCTATGAAGGTTTCAATCAGCGTATGGCCCTTCTGTGAAGTTGCATAAAGGGACTGAGTAAGCTTCAGCTATCAGGATATGTAAGAAAATATGTCTTCCTCTCATACCGTATAGGTACCCCGGCGAGAGTCCCACGAATATGAGGTCAATCGCAAATTATATCATCATATGAAGCTAGTGATGCTGAAGGAGAAGGTGACATACAAATTCGATGACAAAATAATACATTGTCGTACAATGTCACAGATAACCAAGAGCGGTTGTTGGCAAGATTCTTTGGAGAATAGAAATTAGAGTGGACGAAATACTTCCGTTCGAGAAATTCAAGGGAAACTTTCACAATCCTTATTCTGATGACTCAGCGAAGTCTTGGCGGTCGGCGAAAGTTTTAGCGCGACTTTGCCCTAGAAGCTAGTAATTTTCCCACAACCGAGTCATGAAGGTGATTGCAACCTCAATCGACGAAACGACTACCAACTACTCTTCACCCAGGTAAGCTGCAACGCCTCCAACTTGTAGCAGCTTGATCTTCATATTCACAGCCAATTTACTGACTACTTGCAATCAGAAAATCTTCACAATGGGTGACGCCGAGATCACTGCATCCTCATGGAGACTCGTTGAGGTTGGACGTGTTGTCCTCATCCACGGTGGCCCTGAAGATGGAAAGCTTGCCGCCATTGTAGAGATCATTGATCACAAGCGCGTACGTAATTTTCTCTGAAGGCAGAAGAAAGAGGTCCCATGTAGTAATCCAAAAACAGGCCCTTGTCGATGGACCATCAACAGACAGCAAAACCGCTGTACCTCGCCAATCGATTGCTCTCGCACATTGCATTCTCACACCCTTAGTCCTCGAGAAGTTACCACGGGGCGCACGTACTGGAGCAGTTAAGAAGGCGTGGGAGAAGGCTGGTATTGAGGAGAAGTGGCAAGAGAGTGCGTGGGCAAAGAAGCGTGCTCAGAAAGAGCGGAGGCGGGCTCTCACCGATTTCGAGCGTTTCAAGGTCATGAGATTGCGGAAGCAAGCACGGTTTGAGGTCCGGAAATCACTGGCAAAGATCAAGGCTGCTGCGAAGTAAGGATAGATGGCATAAGAGTGTGATCATGGCTGCATCGGGTTGCTGGATTTCTCTGCTTCTAGGGGAGCTTTGTATGCTACGTCAAAAGACTACAGGCGTCAAATGCATATGATCTTCAAAGACGGATGCCAATGGATTGAGCAATCATCCAAGCTTCATACTATATTTTCTTGTGTCGAATATTACTGAATCGGTAAAATTGCAGCTATGCATGTAACTTTCAGAGCGGCGGCCTTTGTGTAGCAGATACCAGCTTATTAGACTTCATGAATTCTAGGCTGTTATTACTCTGGAGGCTTATACAAAAGTATTAGTGTTACTTCACATAGCTTCACAGTTCACGCTAACCGAGCCGGCCAGCCTCGAACCCTAAAAGTATCTGCAACGTCTTTGACAGCAACATTAAAGCTGTAAACGTTACAGCACCCTATTTTTTATAGTTTTACTTTCAAGTCAGTATTTTTTCCTACCTCAAGTACTTGCCTCATTTCCGCGCAATCAAGAAGATGTCTCTGACATCTCATGCGCGCACACTTGCAGAATTGTTTTTGATGTTTTTACAAGATTAGTTCACTGACTCTAGACACAAAGACAGCTCCTCCGAAATGTCGAATCCGCGCATCGAAGAGCTTCCAGATGACGAGGTGCCTGACAAGAAGGCCACGGCTGAAGATGAGGGGTCCGATGACTCTGATTCTGAGATCGAGACGGGTGAGAATACGACTGGGGGTACTACCACCGTTGTCCACTCTCGCAATGAGAAGAAGGCCCGCAAGTCAATTGCCAAACTTGGTCTGACCAAAGTTCCTGGCATTACTCGAGTTACTTTGAGACGGCCAAAAAATGTTAGTGTCAGAATAAACCATCAAGGCCAGCTGAAGCCCAGTCCATATGAGTTCTTTTCATGTAAAGCTTGAAATTTCGAGACTAAAGTTCTATTACAATAGATCCTCTTTGTTATCAACCATCCAGAGGTATATAAGTCTCCTGCGAGCAACACTTACATGTAAGTTTTGGGTACAGAACCTTATAAGGATACATCCTGACAAGTGCGGCAGCGTCTTCGGCGAAGCCAAAATTGAGGACCTTAACTCGCAGGCTCAAGCTTCCGCTGCTGCACAACTATCGGCAGCTGACTCACACGACCACTCTGGACACGATCATTCTGGCCATGATCACTCCCACGACCACGGCAAGGGCAAGGCTGTCGATAGCGGAGATGCCAAGAAGGATGACGACGATGATGACGGAGAGGAAGTCGACGCTGAAGGCTTGGAAGATAAGGATATTGAGCTAGTCATGACCCAGGCCAGTGTGTCACGGAAGAAAGCTATTAAGGCTTTGAAGGAGAACGACAATGACATAGTCAACTCGATCATGGCTCTGAGCATATAGGAGGATAGTGCTGCCACTGCACATTTGAGCTAATTACTGCTTCCGTCACTGCGTCGCAATATTTTATCTGCGTGGGAGGAGCTCTGAACGTCCCGCATCTGAGAAGCTCCGAAATGAATTGTAAATTACAGCTCTGCATCACGAGAAATGAGGAATGCGTGGCAGACACATTCTTTGCTCAGTCCATGTGACTGCCTAACATATTCTACGTACTTGAAATCGCGATTGGCGTCCACATACGCCGTTCTGACAATTGCAATGTTTTCGTAAGCCATCAATACAAGGCTAACAGCAATCACGTGATATCAAAGTAGCCGAAGCTTCCCTGCCGAACCTTCAAAGCTTCCGAGACCTCATTCATCAATTCTTCATCCTTCACTCGTCCAACTTAACGTCACTATGGCAGCCGGAGTAAGTGCAATAGCTCAATTGGCAATTAGGAATTATATCGCAGCATTCCAGTGAGGCAATGAAGCCATTGCCCCGTCGCTGCCCCAGTCCTCCAAACCCCAACGTTTCGTACATTTTCATCGTGTCTGTTACTAGGCTAATGATATATCTCGAACAGCGGAGTGCAGCTCTGAAGCTTGACTGGCAAGCAATCACCAATAATCTCGGTCTCCGTGGCCAAACCGTGGCCTCTCTACAGGCCTTCAAAAAGCGTAACGAAGATGCGCGCCGCCGGGTTCAGATGCTTTCCGAGCAGCCGTCGAAGGTCGATTTCTCACACTACCGCTCTGTCCTGAAGAACCAGGCTGTTGTCGACGAGATTGAAAATCACTTCAAGACCTTCAAGCCTACCACATATGACGTGGGACGACAGATCAAAGCGATTGAGGCCTTTGAGCAACAAGCTATCAAGAACGCGGAAGAGACCAAGGGCAGAGTTGACATGGAGTTGGAAGACTTGGAGAAGACTTTGAAGAATATTGAGGAGGCAAGACCGTTCGAGGATCTCACTGTGGTATGTCTCAATAGTATGACTTGGATATATTCTGTATAAACGCTGATCAATCATAGGACGAGATCGCTGCCGCTCGCCCTGACATCGACGAGAAGACCGCTCAACTCGTGTCGAAGGGTCGCTGGGCAGTACCAGGATACAAGGTACGTCTCCGCCATCTTGCTACAGTTTAATAAGTTGCGGAACTTCTAACACATGTATAGGAGAAATTTGGCGATTTGTCATTGCTATAGACGAGTGTTATCACATTTCCCTTTCCCTCTGTACTATTGTAGATAGCGGATTCGAGAAAACAAACGCAGAAGACTTAAGTTGCCTCTAATTCCCAAATATACGTCTCTGCAGTACCATAGTGCATTCTGGAGAACAAAGTGCAACTTGTGGCTCGGGGATACTAGAAGGTTTGTCGACCACTAATGGGTAGCCCTCCGTTCCATTTCGGCCTTACTGTATGAGACTAAGGCTTGTGGAGAACCTCTGGAGGTCGGAGCTGGATTAAACATGTCTCATTCGACTTGCTACACTAGGACCTTCGTGCATGAGAATGGTCTCGTGTCCTCATAAGCCTGAAAATATAATCTTAAGCCTCTCGGAGAGGCTAGAATTTAGAGCCAAGTGGCTGTCTCTTAGAGGTAAGCTCTCCTTTGGAAGTCGCACGTAGCAAGACTTTTGAGGGAGTTTCTCTTCGAATCGAGAGAATGATTAGTGGACGAAATTTTGCAAATATCCGAAAGGCCCCACCTTGTATGAATGAACATCGGGCATCCATGAATGGCCTTGGATTGAAATTCACATACTGCCGCATCATATATCAACCTTTTCTCTCGAACATCTTTTCCTTTCTCGTCGTTCTTTGCCTTACATTACTAACCGTTCTGTCATTTCAACCATATGATGTCAGCTTCGCTAAACTAGTAGTTCTTTGGCTGAACTGAGCTGTTAGATATCCGCAATGGAGCGGTGAAGAAGTCTCTCTTGCCGTGATCAAATGACAATGCGCAGCCCAAAGTCACGCATCCTGAGTCGTTCCTCAGGATGGCTGAGTCATTGGATCTACACAAGAGCATGTAAGGATGTTCTATCAGCATACCACCTTGTCTATATGCCCAAATACTATATTGTCCCGCTTATCTGATGCAAGCAGTAAGCTGGGTTACACAGGTAGGGGCTAATATATCCTCTCACGTTCTGCCAATCAATCCGCCGGGTCTAATGTGTTAACCCACAATAAACTTGTGATTGCATGCCCTACCTAGAAATAAGATATTGCCCAGTGGTATTACACAAGAAACCTTCTTTCATGCGTTTGCTTTACGCTGGGTTGAATTTGCTGTATGTTATCAGGGTAAGAACGGGAAGCAGAGGGTTGCCGTGGTGGCATTTGCCAAATGCCTCTACCCGGGTATATCTTGATCAGATTTTCTCTCTCTTTGGACGTCGCCATTCATTCTCCCTGTTACTCATAAATCCACAGTCCTATCACCTCACACTACAATACCTGAGACATGACCACTCCCTTTATCACCACAGGAGTTCCTACCACGCCTGCGTCAGACGTTAGGTCAACCGGTCCCTTCGAATAAGCCGTTGCCTGGTCAATTGAGGTCTACTAGCCCTATCTCCAGGCTCCGTACTGCTGTGACGCGATCCGTCACCTGCAGCAGAACTATCCTCAGCAATGGGATCTCTTCTGTTTAGGTTCACTTACTTTGCAAAATGTTGATGAGAACGATCAGTTGTCTTGATATCAGATTGCTGGTAAGAGCTCTTTCGCTTTCCTGCTTATTAAAAGTGAGGCTTACAACCCTCTCCAGGCATTCATGGTGTCTCTTATAAGGCTTGGAACAGTGTTACCGGTATCAATGATTCGCAAAGCGGGTACTGCACATACTCGTCCATTCTATTTCCGCCATGGCATCGACCATACCCCTGTCTCTTTAAGTATGATCTCTCTATCGTTTATATCAGTCGAGAGCTCTGAATCGACACTACCTTGCATTCCGATTGCAAACCTTCATTGACTGAGGCAATAACAACTTTTATACAATAAGATACAGGACATGGCTAATTCCTACAATGATACTCTCCGGATCCAATATATGAGCGCTGCTCAGAACTTCCGCTTACCGTACTGGGATCAGGTTCTTCTACCAGACATAAGGCAACCCGCCTTCCCCTCCTCCATTGCCGGTCTGGCACAGATTCAAGTTACAGTTATAGATGGGAAGCAACAGACAATTCCAAATCCACTACTGCAATGCGGCTTCAATGTTAATTATCTCAGTTCGGACTTTCCGGATGCTCCAGTAAAACACTCCAAATTCTACATTCTTGAAAATGACTGAAGATAGTATAGTACAACTTGCGGGCTTTTACGTATCGTTATCTACTGGATGCTAGTCCTAACACTACATCCCAAGAAGCACTTGTCAACAATGCCATTAGTTCTCAACTTCAGACAATCCGTAGTCAAATAAGATACATTTTTGGCTCACTCTCGGAATTTGGACCTTTTAGTAACGACATATGGATTCCGGCTAATACAGGAACATATCCCAGCCTTGAGGATATTCGTGATAAAGTGCCCTGTGTGGTAGACCGAGTCCGAGTGACCGATCGTCGCCGGCTGGTAATATGAGCATTGTTCCATATGCTGCGTTTGACCCTGTATTTTGGCTGCATTACTGGTAAGCTCATACATCTCTTAAAGCTGCTGAGTATAAGGCTTTTGGCAGATGCCATATTTATATGTCCCCAGGCTTCGCGGGAAGGGGTTGGACTGACTACTCAACAGTAACGTAGATCGTATGTTTGCCATCTTTCAAGCCTTCCACCCTGACAGTTACATGGAGGATGAGACAACACAAGACGGAACTTTCACGGAGCCACCAGGTTATATTGAAACTGTAACATCAGATCTGACTCCCTTTTGGAAGGACAGCTCGACTTTCCACATGTCAAATACCGCAAAGGCCACAACCCACTTGGGTTATGCTTATACAGAGACACAACCATGGAAATACGCTACTCAGGACTCGTACCAAAAGATCGTTCAGGTAGCACTTAAAAAACTATATGAAACCACAATCTCAAGCTCTGGCGCCATAAGCCCTCCTCCCCCAGGGAGTCTTACGGCCGCAGCTGGATTCTAACAAGGCAATAGAGCAGCGAACGGCAAGCCAGTCCTCCTGTCAGTCCTTAGCTGCGAGATCAATGTCAAAGATTCTTCGAAGAATTCTGCTGTTGTAAGCATCGCTGAAAAAGGCACTGATAGTAGCAAGCAGCCTGCAGACACTTCTTTGCTCTCGAAGATTAGTGGCAAGATTAAAAGTGCTACTGGCAGGGTGGAGTCCTTAACACGCCATGGACATCGACCACTCATGAACACATCGATTGGTGGTGCAAGCGATGCGACTGCTCCCCGCAAGGACAAAGAGTGGATCACCAATATCCGTGTTCAGAAGCATTCACTTGGAGGAGCATTCCAAGTGCATGTCTTTATTGGCGACGTCCCAGCAGACGCGAATTCGTGGCTAACCCATGTCAATAATGTCGGCACCTGTAGTACTCTCGGTTCTAACCCGGCGACAACAAGCTGTGAGAAGTGTAAGACAGATGCCAGCAAAGGTTTGATAGTTACTGGGGTTATTCCACTCACAGAAGCAATGCTTGATGCTATCTTGCAGGGCAACCTTCAAAGCGTCAAGGTAGAAGGTGTGAAGCCGTACCTGGCGAAATTGCTACACTGGCGTATTACTCAGGTAAGGTTTTGTTCGATGTCTCCGTACACTTGAACTGGCAGATCACAGGCTAATGAAACCTTCTATTGATAGCCTGATGGTACAGAGAAGGATCCTGGCGAAGTGAACAGCCCTCTGGTTTCAATTGTCAGTACTGATTGTACGATTCCAACTGAGGCAGATGAGTTTCCAGTTTCCTCGGGCGCTTACACACTTCATCCAGCATGTACACAAGGCAAGCCAGGTGGATATAGTCATGGGGATCAGTACTAAGAAGCCTGAACTGAGGAGATTCTATTGATGGTTGCGAAAAACAAGGCACTTGGACAATTGCACTCAGAATTGTGGACATCCATCTTTATGGCAAGATGATTGACCTACCATATTAATTTAATGACTGACCATCTTGCATAATGACTCTGAAACCTAACTTTCTCCTAAGTCTTGATTTTGCGCTGCGCAAAGTACATGCACTTAATTTACGAAGTATATAATAACACTATAATATAAACATGTAACACATGTCTCGTATGTTGTGTAAATTCACTTTACTCTAAATATTATCGTTCCCGTTCTAGACGCAGTTAGCCAGATGCGTTGTGAATGGATTCTAATTTTAGCTACTGTATCATATGCTAAGCGGCGCTAGAAATTTAGCGACTGCAGCCTAAAATTTAGTGCTTAAGACCCTAAGTAAAAACAGCGCTAAACCACGGACCTTGGCCAGCAATGGGTTACCCAACACCTCGTGGCTAGTAAAGAAATACGAAAACATAATTTTAGAAACAGTAATAATTTAGAAGCAACGTAAGAAACAATCGATCCTTTGCATCTAGATAGATTCTGTAGCTAGTTGCTAAGTGGGTTGGTAAATATTGCAGAATTCAGGGTCAGTCATTAAATTTAAAGCTTTAGTTGGGGGCTTGTGTCAGTTGTGGACCCTAGGCGCCGAGGCGGCTGCCTGCTGCCTGCTGCCTGCTCCTCGACATGAATACGACGCAGACAGTTCTGATTTCTAAGCACAACGCAACACATTTCACTACTGTTGTCGTCACCAATGTCCTCAGCTTTGTGTTTCAGGTGGTGACAAAGACTGGTAATCTTGGTTTGATTATGCTTGTATGATAGATATGATTCGACCGCACCATCCCAGGGGTCGGATCCTACCGAATATTAATTGTTCTTGGTCAGCTTCTTCATCTTGTCGTCAATTTTGACATGATAACCAAACCTTTTGGTTATGCATTCAGTAGAGCTCATACTCAAGCATGGATAAAGACAAGAAAAGATGGACTAGAGTATGCGGCCAGAGGGTAAGGACAGGTTGTCGTACTTGCAAGTTAGTCCCCAAGCTTTCCTACGTGAGCCACATAAGAATTGACTGATGCGCTTGGTATCAAGAATCCGTCGTATAAAGTGCGATGAACATAAACCCGAATGCTTCAAGTGCCAGTTATCGGATCGCAAGTGTGATGGCTATGAGAATCCTGAAGACATGGTCGATCGTCGGCGGCGAGGTGCTGCCAAATCCAATAGGAGCCTTTCATCGACACCACCAGCAACGAGCTCTACACCTTCTATTATGGTAATAAACACAGATATTATAGGAGAACTGGACGAACGTCGTTCATTTCACCATTTCCGGATACGCACGGCGGATGATCTGTCGGGCTGTTTCGACTCTAATTTTTGGAATCGTCTTGTCCTCCAGCTGTCTCATTCCGAGCCGGCCATAAAGCACGCACTAATAGCCCTAGGAGACGCTCATGAAAGCTACCAAGCAGGGCGTATCGACAGCTTTATCAGCCCCGGCTTGGCTTTACAACAGTACAATAGGGCAATAAGTTTTCTCAATCATCAGCTTTCCAACCCAAGCAGACGCGCCACTGAAGTTGCGTTAATATGCTGCGTAATTTTTATCTGCTTTGAAAGTGTCCGGGGTAACTATGATGCGGCGCTGCTTCATCTGAAAAGTGGCATAGACATCTTGAAGAGCAGGAATCTTGCAACGGGCAAGGGCGGATCCGGAGATGTTCCATATCTAGATCCTCAGACAGACGAGGATGACTTAATTGAGCTCTTTACGAGATTGGACGTGTCAGCCAGCGCATTTCTTGATATTCAACCGCCTCAACTGGCAATGCGTCTGTCAGATTCTCTGCCCGATCTAGCTACGCACCAATTCCAAGACCTTGTAGAAGGCCGAAAATACCTCCAAAGACTGGTAAACATGTGTCTTCACCTTGTGCTCTCGCAATATCAATATCGTGTTAATCGCAGTCTTCTTCCCGTTGAAGCCGAGGCAGAGCGCACTAAGTTAATGTCAGCCGTCCGACAATGGGCTGTCCAGTTCGACGCTCTCCTTAAAAGCCCTGCTATGACGGACCTATCAGGGCGAAGTCTTCAAGGGGCGTTCACGCTCATCATGCAGCAAAAAACCATCCTTATCATATTAGAAGCATCGCCTTTCAGCGATATGCGCATGCTTGAGCCTTTCGAGGAAGACGTTGAAAGCATTGTCTCCATCGCTACATGGCTCGTTAGGACCTCAGGACCTTTCCCTGAGTCCGGCTCAAAATCTGCGTTTACTGGAAAAGCACAGCTGGAAGCAGGAGAGGCCCCGAAATTTACAGCAGACATGGGCATCATTGCCCCTCTATATTACGTCGCTTTGAACTGCCCCAACCCGTCCATCCGCCAGCGGGCACTAGACGTTCTCAAAATACCCCGGAGGGAAGGGTTATGGGATAGCGTGCTCGTTTACAACATTGCAGAGAAAGTCCAGGGCGTTGATGGGCAGCAAATGTTAGATTCATTCGTAGGTAGTGTAGCGGAGTTGGCACAAGCGTTAGGAGCGGCACCAAAACCATCAGCATCTATCAAGAGAAGACTATCAAGTACCAGCCTGGCCAAATATCGAAGTGAATGAATCAAAAACTCCATTTGAGAACCCTTCACAAAGTCGAAGCTGCTATTTTGTTTCAGGATCCGCACATCTATCGCACGGTTACGCTTCGGAAAATCTCCTCATACTATAAATTCTCCGTCTTCTAGGGTCCCACCTGCTCTGGTATTCTCACTTGCTACCCTTTTCTTCGCTTTTTCCGCCTTCGCCTCCTCCTTCTTCGCCTTCTTCGCCTCCCTCTTCTCCTTCTTTGCCTCCCTCTTCTCCTTCCGGCTCTTCCCTTTCGGAAACTCGCTCTCAGGTCCGACCAAGATCCGTCCTGGATGCACCAGATTCATCAACACCAATGCGAAGAACATGGGGGTCGCATCGAAGACGTAGAAGTACCACTCGTGGAACGGTAGAGGATTCTTGTTCGGATCGGTTCCGGCCGAGAACTCGCATAAGCGGTAGATGATGCGTGTCGTGATGAGGGCAAGGGTCCCAAGGAGTGCGTACAGGAGGAAATTCCAGCGCGGCTTACGGCTTGGGTTCTCCAAGCCCACGGGTAGGAATTGTCCTTCCCCGTACTGCCCGATTTGCCCGCTGCGCTCGATTCGGAGCATTTGGGTGCGGAAGCGGAATGCGAAGGCAGTAAAAATGAGGATGAAGAATTCCTGCAGGCCAATTCCGCCCATGTAGATATGAATACCAGTCATGATGACGCTACTACCGTTGTTGTTCTGAATAAGCGACCCGCCGCCTAGCTGTGTGAGGAAAGAGAGCATGTCCGCACATACGAACCACACTGCTAGTTTGCGAGCGCGGATGCCCCAGATCTTTTGCTCTGGGACGAAGAAATGGATCATGCGCCCGAGGACCATGTAGTCGAAGGCGTTCAGCCAGAGGGGAGCCAGCAGGACAAGGAGCTGCGAGACGAATGCGAAGGCGGCCGATTGTTGGTTTTGGGCGGCGGCGGAGCGCAGGGCGAAGGAGACGAATTCCCAGGCGGCGCCCATGATGACGACCCAGCAGAGGCGGACTTTCTTGTACAATATGGCTTGGTAGATGTGGGCGCCGAGGGTGAGGCCGAAGAGGACGGTGAAGAGAACGGCGGCGGGGAAGGAGGGGCTGTAGTTCCATTGTGCGTTACAGGCCCATTCGGGGACGTAGCCGTTTGGGCCTGGCGTTACGTTTATACATGTTGCGGTCGCTGAGGATGTGTCGGTTGTATTGGTAGTATTGGTGGACATGATGAGAGAAAATGGAAAAGAATTGCTATAAAAAAGGCCTTTTCTGATGACGGGAACTGGCGAGATTTACCAGATGAGATGGACAACTAAATGAAGTATGATAGCGACTACAAAGGATGCGGGGTCTTTGAAAGGTTAAATACCACCTGGCCCACTGAACTTATATACATCTTATCCTTCTCACTTCGCAGTCTCGCATATGCATAAAATTCAGGGGATGGCAAAGACGATCCTCTGACCGTAAAAGACGCATGTTCCTATTGTATATGACATAAGCCCGCTGCACATTCTTCATAGCCATAAGTAGTACGCACCCTTCGACAGTTTGGTCCACGTAGCGCCGTGGATACCACGAAAGGAAAGGCATGCTTATTATGTGATACAGCAATTGCGTAGCCCCTCCATGGCAATATACGAGCATAGCCCACTGGCGGCGTTTGAGATCCTGGGCGGGGATCTTTGTTGGCAAGTGCGTGGATGACAGGGGTGCATTTACGGTGTGGCCAATCAATCAGCTAGGAAAGGCTAGGCCTATTCCGATAGTAATACGGCGAAACAACCGTGATGTTTGGGGGCCGAAAAAACTGGGCACACAAGGGGAAGATGGGTGCGCGGGGATGCCGTTTTGAGGGTCAGGGGAAGGGCTTACGGTCAGCGCTAGCTGGAATTGGGTGCGATGTGTTGGTTGGGGATCGGCTAGGCTCGGGGCAGTCCGCTAGGGCAGTCAGCGGGCGGATTACCCCGTATATTCTGCCAACTCTGTAGCATAATTATATAGTATAGTTATAGTATAGTAAGTTCAATTAAGCTTAAACTCGTGGTCTATCTGCGACGTCTGAGTGTTTTCTTTTTCTTTTTGTTAAGCGCTCTGGCCTTCGCGCCCGGAGCAGGTATGAGACCATGCCCTACCTGCTACTGCTGTAACTCAAGAGCTCTAGTTGAGCGCTTTGCTCTACTAGATCGACGGGGCTCATCGCCGCCACCGCTAGACGGGATCTCGACAGGTCGAGCCTGGCTTCCCAGCTCAACTGGTGCCTCTACCTCATCTTCAGCAGCGCCCTCTAAGGTGTTCGGCGAAGAGGAAGTGCTCTTTGGATGCTGATGAAGATCAGCATCCAAGTTGCGACAGCTAGCTGAGTCGAAGCGGGGTATCAGCAACCCAAACTGCCTCCACCAAGTCTTCTTCCTCCCTTTTCCCCCGTTCCCACTCCTCAAGCTGTGCGTCAGCAGCTGCAAGTGCTGCTGCAGCTTTCCCATCACAGCAACGCTGTCGTGAGGCATCCCGCTCCCTTTCCTCCTCAATATCCTCTCGTTGCAACGCTCTTTTTCTTCCCTTTTTATATATAAGCAGAGTCTCTTCAATAAGAGGCTCCAGTAGCGTTAGAGAGAACTCCTTTCCGCTAGCCAGCTTCTTGTTTTGCTAGACAAGGAGACTATTGATACCTTTAGCAAATAACTCTGCAAATAACCCTGCAATACTAGGAGGCAAGCCCTTAAGCTTATCAAGCACAGCAAGTGCTGCTAATTTAGCTTGATGCAGTCTACGAGCTACATAGCAACCACTAGCATAACGATTAGCAAGACTTAGTCCTAGTGCTAGGACATCCAGCTCAGGATCCTATGTTATAATCTAATAGTTATAGAGAACAGCTAGTCCGTTAAAGAACCATCACAAATAGAACAGCAAGAGTGGGAGGGGACACTCTTCAACAACACTAGCGTACATCTAGTGCCTACAAGGCAGACTGAATCTTGCTAGCAATTCGCAGCTAAATAGGCAGCCTACGTTAGGATCAAGCTCGAACTCTTCTTCTTTTCTGTCTTCGATGTCGTTAGCAAGCTGCTTTGTAGCAGACTACTCTTAAGACATTAGCTCAAGCGCATAATGCATAAGCTTCAACTTAACAGCAAAGAATGCTATTAGGTTAAGCAGTTTAGTGTAGTCCGCCGCTGCTGACTTATATTAGTATAATATTAACAGCCTAAGAACTAAGTCTAATCTAGTATAATCTAGACAGCTTTTAACACAGGTAAGTTCTTATAAAGTCTTAATTTAAGTACAAAATAATTAATTTTATTGCGCTATATTATATATAATCTCAGTCGTGGCGTTTGACCCCCGGGGTTTAGTGGCCGCCTAATCAGGCGTACGAGCCTCGCTGCCTTCTCGACAACCATAAATACCGCCCCTCCTGCTCTTCCCTCTACCCTCTGCGTCCTTTTTCCAACTTTCTCTCGCCCGTTCCCAGTTTCCTCGCTCAGCCTAATTCATGCGCCGCTCGAACCCTCGCCGTAGCTGAGGACCGCTAGGGTTTCCGCGAGGTGATTAGGCCCCTGCTGCAGTTGTGATGTTGCTGCCCTAGCTTACATGAGGCGCCTAGTGTATGTGTTGGTGATTATGGCAGTGGGTCTTTGTCGTCGCAGCACAATCAAGAAGTGATACACAGGCATTGCTTGAGTTCTCGACGCTGTCTGCCCAAGAACCCCCTAAGCTTTCACACTATAACCTCTTCTGTTCTCTTGCGATCTCTTGACCTCTTGACCTCTTAAACTTGCGCTCCCTATTAAGCTCTTATTTCCTATCTTGCATACTTGTGGTGGTTAGAGTATATAACGTATGATCTTAGTGTAGTCACACTCCTTGCAAAGCACGTTGGAGATTGCGACAGCAAAAGTTTACGAGGTCGTGCATGTAAATATGCAACAAGGTCAATGGCGGAAATGCCTTACAGCAACAACGACAGATTCTGTTTGCTGCTGCTGTCGCACAAGTTACACTTTGCTAGTGAGTCCACCTACAGGATAAGACTAGGGTATACATCTGCAATGTCATCATCTGCTCTCATCTAAGACATAAGGACTAATATCTACTTGACATAGCAGCAGAGGATTAGTGGACTATAGTCGCCTGCGTTAATTAAGCTGCTTAGTGAAGGAGGCAGAGTTAAGAAAGCAAAAGAAGGAAGAATATAGTAGAATGCTAAGCTGCTTTATTTATTGTCAAGTTTTATAGGTGGAGCACATGAACATGAGGATTATTGAATGTATTGATACTAGGTTATCTCATAGAAGAGGGACCAGCCCATAGACTTATAGTGGTGCCCCGCCCCCTCAGCAAGGATTAGGGGTAAGCCAGCTATCAAGCAACCCCTTAACAGGGTTATATCGTGACATTTATTGCTCTTAATGTAGATCGCAGAGGCCTAGGTGGATACCAGTGATATAAGTGCTATAGTTCCAAAGATTTCAATGCCTTTCCAAGGACGATATACCAGCAATTCCAACACTACAGACAGTAGAATTCTCAACAAATTTAATGCTTATATTGGGCATACTTTGGACAAATTATCCGTCAACGCAGACCGGAAACCCTTCACGCCGGAGAAATAATAAAGTGATATACGAAAGAGCTACCTATGTGGTGTCAATAACATTAGCAGATTGTTAACAGAGCTGGTTGTAGAAGGGGTAGCGATTACGAGTCTAATAGCCGAGACTGCTGCCTAAATCTGTCGAAGCCAAGGGTTTGATCTTGTTTCAAGTTTCTAGAAGATGATAACCATCTCCATCTAAAGTTCAGGTCAATAAAATTAAGTAACATGGCACCTGTTCGGATAGGAGCAGCTAAGTTTGTGACTGTTCCCGAGCCTCTGGCAACCAACATCCTCGCCTCGGACCTGCCGAAACTGCTCGGCCAGGCCGTCAAATCCAAACTGTTCAAGACATTGGTACCATTTTCAGATGAATACAAGCGTAATGCCGCGGATCTATTCAGGAGAGTTAATGAACTGTGGGGTAGCACTCTCAAAAACGTCTTTGAACTAAAGTCTGATGATATCGATGACATTCCTTTTCGGATTTTGAATCCTCGAGGCCAACGGGCTGACAATGGCGATGGATCTAAACAGGAAGATGAATTGGTGGGGTCTTATATTGCTGCAAGTTATTGCTGGCAATGGCCACAAGGTTCGTATTTCGGAAAAAATAAGAATCAGGACCTGCAATCCATATCTGTCGAGATGTGAGAAGCGCCTTTGACAGGGATGGGTCATTCTTAATTGGTTATTGAGCTGACCAAGAACTAGATGGGCATGTAGACGTAACTAATAGGCAATAATATTCGCTGCCAATGTCGCCTTTACTCTATAACGCACTTCTTAATGAGAGGCAGTCACCATCCGAGGGCGTCTGGATAGATCAGCTTTGCATCAATCAAGATGAAGATTCTGAGAAGCAAGCAGCTGTCAACGCTATGGATATCATATATAAGTGTGCGCGGGCTGTTGTAATTATGTTAGATGACATTGAAATCACGAAGACTGAACAAGAGGCCTTGCAGTTTTATATCCACGAGTTTGAGAAGATAACGAAGGAAGGCTTTCGGGACGTATTTTATAACGATGACCCTCCTTATTTGACAACAAACGATTTAATGCGTAATATTTACCTTAAAATCGTTCGAGCTAGATGGTTCTCCCGTGCCTGGTGTATGCACGAAACGCGACTGGGCAAGCAGCATATCTTCATGATTCGCTGTGAGCAAGTACTTGGTTCTCCACCAACCATTTTCCGATTTACCAACCTCTTTATGTTACCCTAGCTTTGAAGGCTGGATTAGAGCAGAGACGAGCATGGCTTATACCCGTCTTGACTAGAGCCATAGACGATAATAATGGCAAAGAGCTGCGAATTGCCAGCTTTATGCAAGTATTTGCTGAGACATTCAATCAGGAAGCAGGAGGAAATCCTAAAATCGTGCCTCTGTCAGCAAGAAAATACGATGCAAACCTCGACAAGTTATCCATTGCCATGAATACCATCAGCATTGGACTAGGAGTAAGTCAGAAAGCAAGAGATCTTGACAACAGCTTCCTTCCGCCCACAGACGATGAGTGTTGTAAGAGGTTCACTATGGTAGCAATAGCTGCTCGGGACCCCACTGCACTGTGTACTTCAGGCCATGAGCTTCAGACGAATTGTGGAGAGCGTAGCTGGATGCGCTGGCCATTGCTTAACGACGTACTTCATTACAAACTACATTGGCTAAATGACTGGGACCTTTGTCCTAATATGAACCAAACCTCTGTATGGATAGGGTTATCCATGGGCTTCTTCAATCGTGCTGGTGGCCTAAGATGGGCCACCGAGACAAGGATTAAGATCTGTACAGATTTTCTTGGAATTTGCAGAAGTTTAAACATAATGCCGAAAGCGTTAGGAGGGAAAAGCCTGCAGTTGCTCAACGAAGTTTGGAAGGACCTGATTATTAAAATGCTGGCATGTGTGATGGATTGCTGGTCGGACTGGAGGACTTCCACTAATGAAGAGGGGCTTGACCTTTGCAAAACTCCACTTGTGAGAGATGGTCTCCAGAAACTCCTGGATAGCGAGACAAATGCCTCTCGAGATGCCGCAACATCTGTCCCCATTTGGACAATACAGGAATCCCCCAAAGCCCAGTCCTTAATAGATCTAGTTTTTAACCTAATCTGTGCAGGTCCTGCTGTAAAGATCGAGTTAGGGCAGAGTGTAGACTTTTGGCAAGCAGCATGCCTGGCAAATGAGACAGGATCTAAAGTCCTAACCTTTGTTCGACGGATTCCTGGAAAAGAAATTGTTTGTGCCACGCCATTCGTCCTCTTCCCTGACCTACCTAACTTCTACTCGGGAATGTTCCGTGCATGGACACTGGTCAAGGGGGAACGTGAACAACAAAATGGGGAATGGGTCCCGAAATACCATTTGATGGGAAAGTCTAAAATATTTGGGCGGGTTCTGCGCTATGATGAAGAGCATGCATTCGCCACGACCGTCAAGAATGTCAGGATTTATGGACCAATCGATTTACCGCTCTAATTTGGCATTGCGGGAGTCTTCTTTTCAGGTATATAGATCTTGTAACAGAGAAATGCGGCATCAGTGGTTTTTGGATTTATGAATATGGTTAGTTGGTGGTGTTGGACTGTGCATCGCTGGTTATTCGGTTCTCTCCTTTTTAAATGACTCTTCTCAGTTGGATATATTGCGCCGAGCAAATGTTGGTATCGTTTACTATGTATGTTGGTCGATGATGTTTTACCTTTTAAAGTACATTTTGGTGGTGACTTATTGCATGTTAGGAGATCTAGAAAATGAGGTTTACTTTATTATCTGATAAAATGCGAACATAATGCTTTTGCTACTTTTATCTTCCTTAGCATGCCTTTACCTCGTTACATGATACTTGCTGAAGACAAATTCGTCCCAAGTGCTTTAGGTCAATTATTATTATTATTATTATTTGCTCTTATGCTGATCTAGCTAAACGCTATGCAGTACTTCTATCTATAATAGTTGAGTTGATTGCACATATGAGATTTAAGTTGGTGCTCGATGGTGTCTGAGACTATCTTGGTAAGCTTAGAATTATGTAGACCGCATTATGCCAATACATACATAAAACATGGATTGCTGGAAGCCTTGCCTGTGAGAAACTAAATCATCAAAGCCAGCTCGTAGATACTGCTCCTTTCCAGCCTTTCTTTCGATATCAAGTACTCTGCAGGTAACCAATCGGCGACTTTTCCTCCTACCATGCCCGGTTCCGCTTCAAGGTCTGTTCCGTCTCTTCCGAGCACCATAAGGCCAACTGCAACTCCACAGAGCCATGCATTCACCATGCCTTCGCCATTGTAGCCTGCTGCTATCCACTCTGCAGGCTCCGCCGCCACCCTGTGTTCTTTACCCTCAGATTTCTTTCGTTTCGGGACTTTTCGACCTGTTATACCAGATTCCAACCTTCCAACGAATGGCATCACATCCACAGTGAAGCCCATGATGCCCGTCCACATGCTCTTAACCCTAACAGCTCCCGCATCAGCTCCCCAGTACTTGGCACCGAAAAGCATGGGTAAAACTCCGCCAAGATAAGTCCCAATGTTGAAGTTTACATCCGCATCATTTGACACGCCTATCTCATCGAGTCCTCGGCCTCCTGATTGCAAAAGCGCTCCTCCAAGCATGAGCTCCCCGCCTACACCAATTTTATCACCATTCGGCACACCAGGGCGCTGCGTCATGTACTCGAAATCCGAATTGTTGTGCATGATACTCCATGATCTGGCACCGCCGAGAGGGGGAAAGAGCTTGCCTGGTCTCTGGGCTGTCATTTGGCCCCGCACTGGAAAGAGTTTCCCTAGCAGTCCTGGGATTAAGGTCGCACTGTGGCCGTTTGTGGCGTGGACGACATGGCTTGCTTTGATATCTCCTCGTGATGTATGTACAAGAAAAGGTACGTCAGGATCTGTCCCCGTGGTGATGCTCTGTACTGCGGTATGTGTCTCAATCGAGAACAACCCGGAATAACTTGAGATCAGGCTAGAGAGGATAGATGTGACCAAACGATATGGCCATAGCGCTCCAGCTCGATAAGAGATCGCACCCACTACGTGGCTGCTTGTGTAAAACTTCTAAATTCATAGATCAGCCTCAGAGCATTCCAGAAAATACAGACGACATACCTCCCTCGCCTCCTCCCCCTCCCAGACCCTTAACCCCCAATCCACACCCTTGTCCTCGTCCATACAATTCTTCGCATCCTCCCACCTTTCCCCATCCACAAAAAGATCCACAGTCTCCACCTCCCTCAACTCCGCAGCCTCCATCCCCTCAGCCTCACAAAAATCCAACAAATCCTGCAAATGCCTCCTTTGAAACTCCACAATCTTCATAGCCCGCTCTCCCGTAATCCCTCTAAGCTTCAGCTCCTTAACCACCTCCCATGGGCTAACCTTCACATGTCCACCATTCCGGCCTGTCGCTCCACTACACACACTTCTCGCCTCCAGCATCACCACTCTCCTATCGACTTCAAGCCGTGCACATTCGCGCAAGATCGTCCGCGCAACACTCGCACCCGTAATCCCACTCCCAATAACCACCACGTCCGCCGTCTCCGGCAGCCCTTCCGGGCTCTGGACATCCACGAGGTGCGGGTAAGGAGGGTCTTCAAGCCAGAATGGCTCCGTGGGATGCGGGACGGGGAGACCTGGGCTGCTGGAGATGCGCGAGAGGACTTCGTTGAAGTCGGCGTTGGCGTCGGAGATCTCGGCTAGGAGGGCGCGGATAGAGAAGTAGATCTCGCGCAGGGAGGAGGCTATGGCTCCCATGTTGGGTGTGAGAAGGGTGTTACGGAGGCTTGAAGGGGAGTTGTTTGGGCGAGCTTTGGCGAGGTGATGGACAATGCCTGGCGGTTAAGCTGATTGGTGTGGGCTAGATAGGGAATATGCTGTCATGAAGCGTCTAGCATCACAATCCGAGTTGTATTTCTTTCAATATACAGAGTGATAGTGAGAAGACTTCTATCCAAGATTGATCGACATTTGGTGGCATTTACTGCACGATGGTCACGTGCATTTCATTTCATTGGTTCAAAAAACCATATTGAAGATTCATAGCTTAATTTTATGCATTTTCTATCTGCAAACGCTATCTTATCTTCAGCAGCCAGCTGGAAGCGGTGTTGGTTCGAAGAGTGCTTGAGTAACTGCGAGTGAAGATGATTATGAGCAAGAGGGTGGATATAAAAATTCACTTGACATGGCCTGCATGCTCTCTTCTGAAGGAGATACAAATATAGTAACTGGCAATAGCCTATTCAATCTCTTCAATGCGAGGTCTCTGTGCACGGCCTGTTCCTGCACTCGAGCCTATAGACAAGCCAGCCAACTCTCCTAGCTCCACCCTCGAAGCCTCCATCGGAGCCACCAACCCCTTCATCTGCCAAGTCCCAAGCCCCTCCATCACATCCTTCGCATGCTGTCTCACAAGACCGTCATTGTCAGTCTCAGATACGTATCTCAGGATCCTAAGAACATCATCAAGGCTCTGTCCCGCGAAGCCGAATCCCAGCTTTGCGCCGTCTTCTTGCGCTTTGTCTAATGCACGAACTAACGACATGACCAATAATGCTGCAGCTCGTCTTAGGATGGCCTTTTCATATTCCGGTTCGAGGGTTAAGATGTGGATAGAAAGGTCAACTGCACCGCCTATGGTTGATGATCCTAATCCTGCGATGTTGGTTTCGATTGCAGAGCCGAAGATAGACAAAGCAGATGCTCGGATACGGACATCCTCTTCGCCCAACTTGCCTTCCCAGCCCTCTACTATCTGGGCCAAGATAGGATCCTCTACTTCGTCCTTGGGGCCATCTTCGAACTGAGGCACTGGCCCTTCCCATGCTTCCTCAGCCTCCTTATTTTTCCTCTTAGTGAGCTCGGCCTTCTTCCGCTGCTCTGTTTCATGCTTGGGCCTGTAACCCCGTCGGCCGGCGATCGTGAGAAGGCCTTCCCCGACCCGGCGTGCTAGATCACCTGTAAATGTTTGTCCAGCTTTCTGCACGACTTGAAGCAAGGCCTCGCCAACTCGCAACCTGGAATCCAGAGATACGTTCTCATCCGCGTCGACGTATCGCTCCAAGAGGCTAATCATGACAGCCTTCGGATGCTTGGCAGAAAGCTGGATGAAGGTTTTGATAACGCGAAGATAGATGTACTCTTCGTCATCTTGAAGGAGAGATGATAAAAGGATGAGCGTGGCCGGAATATCCAGAACAGGACTACCAGCGACTATCAAGCTAGAAATGAGGTCGAGACCTTGAGCACGAACTGGTGGAGGCGAGTCGGCTCCAGTAAGGTAAGAGTATGCTAAGGAGTAAGTTCGTCGATCTTCGAGATCTCTGTCGCGTGCTGTAGAAGCATTTGCAGGCATAGTAGAATCTGCCGCTTGAAAATCCAATAATAGGAGAAGATTGCGAGCAGTGACTGAGGCATCGGATCCAGTTCTTTTGGCAATGCCTGTTAAGGCGCTCCTGATGGACTTTTTCAGCGATTGGTCTGTCAAAGGCCTACCTGCCGAAAACACCATGTTCAGCAGACTTAATGCGATAGCAACAGTATCGTCGTTATCTACATCTTTCGCACCGCGAATAGCCTCGTTGAGTACTTCGGTAGCAAGCTCCAATATCTGTGTCGAATTGCTCACGAGCCGGTCTGGCAATGAATCCATCAACTTCTGCATTACCTTACCTTCAATTAGCTTGCTCTCAACACCGTTAGCATCCTCCGTATCAGAGCCTGGAACGAAGATATCTGATTGATAGCCCTCATCTATTGTCAACAGCCACTTTCTACAGAGTGAGAGGAACAGTCCTGGCACATCATCGTTGTCTTTTAGAGGCTTGAGAAGCTCGATAAAAGCATCAACCTTCTCATCCAGAATAGTCAGAATACGTTCATCGAACGTCGAGGACTCGTCATCATAGCCCGTCCATTTTTTGATTTGAATGCCTCCTTCTGGAGCAATCTCGTAGGTCCAACGAATTTTGCTCTCATCTCGATTGCCTTGGTAAAGGATATTTTGAGCAATCTTTATCAACTGCGTGCCGCCGGACGAAAGTTGTAGTAGAATCTGTAGAAGAAATCGAGCTGGTGCCCGCCATTGGTCTTCATCTGCTTTAGAGTTGTTTGTCTTCCATGATGAGAGGGACCACAAGGGTAAAAGTAAGGGTTCGAGAAGTCGTTTCGAAAGCCCAGGATTAGGATGAGAACTGAGGAGAAACGTAAGTCTCTGAAGAGCTCCGGCAAGCTTTGGAGCTGTCACAATGACGTTGTGGGGTCGTATGAGCAGTACCCCTGAAATCGTGTCTCGTGGTTCTCCTCCAATACTCAAGGTTCCGCTGCTCAATGTCGGGTCAATAGGAGAAGTGATTGGTTCAGCAAAGTTCCTCCAGCCGGGTGTGCCTTCGGGCGCAAAGTCAGTAATCTACATGAATGTCCCTTCCTGATGGATAGGTTGCAATACCTGGTGCACCTAGAGCTTTTCGGCCAAGAATGCCATAGCCTATGATAAACGCCGCTACCTTGATCATTTCCTCCCCACCCTCCCCGTCAAGCAATGATAGCAACTGCGGAGCAATAGCAGAGTACCAGTCATCTGGAGACATATCACTTGGTGGCGACGAGATCAGACGGGAGGCAGAGTTAAGAGCCTCGAGAGAAATGCTCGGTCCGCGGGACTCAGGGGTCTGAGACTGTACAGAACCTGGTTGCTGGGCCGTACTTGGGTGCACAGAGAGTATGAACTCGATGGTGTGACGGACTCCTTGGGGACGGAGGGGCAATAATGCCAAAGCACGACTGATATTGGGCCGTAGCCATTCCTGAACACGGCCTGGTTGAATGAGGACGGTCAACGCCGGTAGCAAAGCTAGTGTCTTCGTTCTATTCCCGGATTTAGTTCACGGAAAAGAACTAGGCAGCCCCAGAGTCTTCGAATGATCAACACAAAACTTACCCTGAAATAAGATCCTGAAATCGTTTCACATCGGCGGCTCTGTTCTCGCCTAGTAGCTCGGGGTTGTATGCAAGGTCTCCATAACGGATAATCTCGTCTACCAGACGCACTACACGTGGTTGCCTGCCTGCCGATACAGGCTTGAGATTCTCAGGCTTCACATCCATGGCCTAACCGACCTGCAGCAGAGGAGGACGTGATCTAGTTACAAAATGAGCGATGTCCACTTGGAGCTGTAGAAAGTCTGTTGGACTGCTATGTACAAGCCTTTCCGAAGAACTTGTTCTTCGGGAAATAACGAAAGGAGCAGTACAATTTGTCTTTGGTGGATAGAACCAGAACGCCATCATACGACAGGCGGCATGTAATTGGTAAAAGTCGCCACATGTAGGGTTCATCATAGAAGCGAATCGTGGGACCAAAGAGAGGACTTTGACCTACAATGAGTAAGGCTTAGAGCTGACTCCCAAACCCATCAATAGCTTATTATAGGAAATTTAACCTCTTACGAGAGTTTCCAAAACAGAACTTCATAGAAGTTCAGGCTGTAACACGTGATTACGCGAGAAAATTGACGCGCTACCCGTACCGCGTTAAAGTCGCGTCGAAGAGGGAGTTGGACCTGCCTTCCTCACCATCGTCAACTTGAATCATCTACCACTGGCATCAGTTTGTCAATCGCAATGCCTGTGTTGACTCTCTACACTCAAATTTCTCAGCATTCAATCTCGAAATCGTCGCCGGACTATCAACAACCTTAACATTCACATTGCAGCAGCCAAACCAACACCGAGCTCTCACCTTTCAAATTATGCACCGGTGTTCTTGCAGACTCTCTCGCTCTCTTATGAGACACAACGCAAACCAAGCAATTCGCCTTCCCTACAGTTCTCCGATTCCCGTTTTCCGCAAGGAATGTGTTCCACCTCTTCGTCAGATCAGCCATCACTCACAGCGTCGCATCTCAGAGCCTACCCACAGGACTCACACGAGCATGCCGCGATTGGTTCTGTGTTTGACAGCTACCCTCGATTCATCGATGGTAAAATGGTCTTTCGGGGAGAATTGGGTCTCGGAACTTAACCCTAAGTACTCGTTGGTTTATCAGAGTCTTGCGGGCATAGTTGTCTGGCTTTCTGATTATGTCTTTGAGCCGCGCTTGCTAAGCTGAGAGGTGGTGTTAGCAAAGCTTGGAGACTGAAAGGGAAGTTAGATAGTCCAGAGCTTTCGAGCAATTGAATAGATCTACCTATGAGCCATTCTGGTAAGATCCTCAAGAGAGGACGCTCGTCAGGTATTTCGGCTGGACGTGTACACTCTGATCGCTTTTGAATTGTTTTCATTGATGCTTACTTGGTGCATTCATCTGGGAGAGACAGTGTGGGATGTGTACAGGCATTGTGGACTGCATTGTCTTGGGGATCTTCGTAAAGCAGGTTGATATCGGGAAACGTCTTATGACAACTTGTTCTCTAGTCACTCTGTCCGACAATTGGTTAGCGGAATATCTGGGCTTGCAGAGACTGAGCACGATATCGCCGGCTTAATGCCTGTCTACATACAGACTGCCATCTGGAAAGTTTCTACAACCGTCTGTGTTGTGTCTGCGAGTCTAATACCACTCGTCTGAATCATCTGCGATTATCACATCCAGATGTAGCGAGGTTTACACTCTATCAAACAGAAACTTTGCGTTTGGTGGTCCTTCGATTTGCAATCTGCGCACCTCGAAGCGGACATATTGCCTTGTTCCGGAAGTCTTTTGCAACCCCGATGTTCCCTTAGTCATTGCGTTGAAGGAGATGGAAGCTTGCGAGATCAGCCTGTGAAGACGTCCCGTACATATCTTATTTCCGACGAAGCTGCTTCGCAGAACCAGGGTCATTGTCTCCAACCCTCTTGTTCACCGAGATTGATGCTATTCGTAATCAATAAAGCTCATGATACCTTCGTCGCGGCACGCGCCATAGACGTTGTCATGCTACCCTACGTTTGGTTGCTGAATTCCAGATCAGCCGCATCAGCCTTCTCCTCTGGGCTCCGTCCCAGGGTTGATTGAAGGACGCCAACACTTGGTCGTGATTCCTTTCAGGGTCGTGACGCCTTACCTCTTATTCGTCGAGAGATGTCTGCGGTTTTTGTTGATGTCTTTTGTCCGCATTGCTGCCCTCCGGCCTCTCGCCTCTCATGGATTAGGAGCTGGAGAGGAAACAAAAACTTATCTCTGAAGACGTTGCTGCACATACGGAGAGAGTTTGTTTTGAGTTGGGAGCTCGATGCTGGTCCGGTTTGCCTGCTTGAACGTTGAGGTTTGCTGCTAGAATGATGGCGTCGACTATATACGGGATGATGTTGAGATGTTCGTCGTAGACGGCTTTCCGGGCGCGAATGACTCAATGCAGTGGTGAGATCCCCTTCTTGCGTTATCATAACTGATTTTTTCGCTCCATCGCGGCCTTCTGAGCTGAAAAACTCTTCCTAAACTGCTCTATGCGGGACCCATCTCGAGTTGGAGTCAAAGCTTAGTGCTTGTCTGTGTTCAGCGGCGACGGAGCTGTGTCTAAAGCCCGGAGTTGTGTGCGGAGTGCTTAAAGAAGCTGTGATTACTGTTGGTGGTCTCTGATGTGCCGAGCTTGACTTGGTCTTATTTGGGGACAGGCCAGTGGTGGTAGTCCCGGGTTGTCTCTGCTTGCAGTGGCAACCCCTCCTTTTTTTTCGATGAGTCTCCAGATTTACCATATCATAGTTTACGGATGCTAACATGGAAATAGGTATTTGCAAAGGCACGAAGGGAAGTCTGGTCATGGCTAGCTAAGGGATTCTGTTTTTTAATATTTTGGTTTCTGGAATAAGATATACGCACTTGAATTAGGTGTATAGAGCTTTAATCGAAGACTGCTAGGGAATTCATTGAGCAGATTCAAATTCAATTCAACCCCTTCACATGAATGATCAGGGTTTTGCTGATTCCCGCCACTCGCCATTTAGCGTTACGTAAACGTCATCAATTCATTGAATGCACGCCCATCCAAGGATGTCATAAACCAAAACTATTCCGCTATGCACAATGCACTAAATACAATTTTCTCAACTCAAATTACAAAGTCGAAAACATCCCTCCCAAAAATACCGCCAAGCCTGCCATGCCCACGCTCAGCAACACCGTCCCCCTACCGGCCGGCACCGCCAAACCCGCTGTAGAATTCGAGCTCGAATTCGAATTATTCGTGCTGCTCAACCCAAACGGCAACCCCTGATAACTGAACGTCAGATTCTGCATTACAGACTTATTATAGCACTCTCCATTCACGATATCCAAGGCGGTAAGATCATCGGGCACGTTAAAGAACATATACATGCTCTGGCTCAGATCCTTGAAGCCGCTCGTGTCGTAGGGGAAGTTGTCGGTTGGGTCAGTGGAAGAGGTGTTGCGAAGGAAGATGCATTGTACTTGTCCCGGGAAGTCAGTGGCCATTTCAGGGTAGTCTTTCATGACGTCGCTGTTGCTGGTGTCCGCTATCAGGATGAATTTGCGCTTCGGGTATGTCTCGAAGATTTTCTGGAGCAGGAATTTCCGGATTGAGAGGGTGGCGGAGACGTCGCTGAAGTTCAGGGGGCGCGTGTCGAAGGAGCCCCAAGGGTAGTTGGCGTAGATAAAATCCATGTAGTTGGCGGTTACTTGTTCGGGGGTGGTGGTTAGATAGTGGAAATGGAAGTCGGGGATAGAGCGTGACCAGTTGGTGTAGATGGTGGGCATATTCATCCAAGGCGTATACGGGCGAGCGAAGGAATTGAGAAGGCCTTCGGTGGGTGACCAGATTTTGGTCACGCGAAGGATGTCGTCAATATCGGAGATTACAGTGAGCCCAGCGTTGGGTACAAGGTAGGCGGAGGCGTTGCCAGAATTTGTGCCTGTGGCATAGATGTTGAGGGCTTGTATGGATGCAGTGCCGTTTCCTGGAAGAAGGTAGCCTCCTGATAGACCGGTTGTATTTTGTATTTGTATGAAAGCATCGAAATCTCCTTCCCCAGTTGTCTCGCCAGGGTATATAAGTTGCTGAGCGCCGCCTGTCGCTGCAATGAGGCCGCCATTTAACCCCGATGGCGCCTCATAGTTGTCTACAAGGTCGAAGGTGACATTCTGGTTTGCCTGCTGGACGACATAAATTTCTGAGGTGACATTCCGTGCCTGGTTCTGTTGGCTCGTGGGCAAGGCTTGAATAGATGTCCCAATGAGAAAGCCATTGGCCAAGTCGTCTAACTTGGACTGTGAAATATTCGGTTTCTTATAGACATTGCCATGGACACGCAGATTCCAACCCTGATCGGTCCAATTCGCATAGCCACTAAGGTTGGGTAAGTTATAGGCTAAAATTTGAAACTCAGCAGTAGACTTACGGGAGATTCAAAACCATTGTCGGTGTAGCAGCGAGATCACTGGAACTTAAACCCACTGAGCTCAAAACAGCATCCCCAGTGGGAAAGTTCTGGAAGAAGTTAGGCACCCCACTTGCGACATAGCTCGGAATAGCTGATCCCGCTTCAGACAGGAGACTGCTCAGAACTTCCGTCAGGTCCCGCTTGACTACACGTGTAGGTGTGCGGTCTGCAAGAGTGGCCTTCGGCGTAATCATAGGATGTGGAGGCGCAACACGAGCTTCGGGCGCTGGAGCTGCCAGACTGTAAGGCACCAAGGCCAAGAGGATGGAAGCATATGCGTCTCGCATTTTACGGCAGATACGAGTAGTCTCGACGTTGTAGTAATTCAATTGGTGTTTTATAACTTGGAACGAACTCAGGACCTCTTGTATGCCAACGAGAGCGTGGAGGCAGTCAGCGTTACTTATGACCTTCCTCGAGACAATTGCTCTCTAGGAAAAGAGAGATGCACAACGAGAAATACGTAGAAGAAGCTATGAACGGAAAGGAAAGAAGAAGATGAGGAGAGGATGAAAGCTCTTGTCGCGTGTCATGGCTGCTTGGACTCTTGTGGTAGCAGCTCCACCTGCCTGCCAGCCAAGAGGATTAGTTCCCATGTTGACTCTCAGGTTTTAGCGTTGTATGACGATAGCCAAGCCTAATGCAGGCTTGTCGACGGGGAATGGTCAGTGCCATCCTTGCTGTCGCGTTTGCTGATCGTTGCCTTACGCCCCTCCCAAAGCTAGCTGCATGTCCAAAACAGGTCCGACATTGAACCCGTCATGACTTGATCTTATTCAAGGACAAGAAGCGTGGTATGGAAGTTTCTATCTCCGAACAAGGCTTGCAGCTTATTTGAATAGTTTCGTCCATCCGGCATCATAAGCCTTAATCTCCCAGCTCGACGCGCCAACTCTCCCACTTGATGCTCGAGATGAGAAGTCGGCGATTCTTCGCACTTGGATGTCTGTCTGCTCCATTCCAGGAGGAGAAGTTCATAATTCCAACCACATTCTTTAATGTAGGAGCGATCTAGTAGAAGGCAGCTGAGTTTGTGGGGTGCCTGTCGTACTTTCGGCACGGTTTCCTCGTTATAACATACAAGAAGGCAGTCTACACCGTTCGCTTTGACAGTAAATTTAGTTTTATCAAGGTTTTGCCACGGAAAAATGTCATCAGTCGTCTCCAGCACCTGCATTTCAAAGAGAAACGCATCTACAAAGAGCAAACTGCTCAACTGGGTCTCCGAGTAGAGTCCTAAATCGTAGGTTGGTTCCTGCTTCAGAGTTAACGCAGCAGCATAGATCGGATCGCAGCCTCCTGTCGGGCCTGCAGAGCTTTCGCCGAGAAGACAAAGCTCTCCGCTCTCAATTTTCCAAGCTCGGAAAGGCATCGGGTACTCGATATCGTCGCCTGGCCGTGATGTGCACTGTGATAACTCTCCCTCCCAACCGGTCCACGACCAACTGGGAAAGCCTGCGCGGCGATGGTGAACGCCTTTGTGAGCCCACAGGAGAGTGTATGCCAGCCAATTCACTGGCAAACCCCAGAAAAATCCCTCCTTAAACCATACCCTCTCCATCTGTCGAAGGACTCCGTCGCATGAGTTCAGTGCGTCCGACGGATATGTCATATCTCGGGATGAGTATGGTCGAATCAATTTATCATATTTACTCAATCTTGTCATGCGAAAGATCTTAGAATCTGTGGGTTCGCACATTGGGTCTCTAAAGACGCCGGTTCCCAATGCCTTCGAAGTACAATCAGGTCAGATAAGTGTTCGTCACGTGACATTTTAGCCTATATTACTTCTGTCAGGATGTGCTTACGTAATCTGGGGATAGTATGGGGTAATTACCTAATAATTGAGGTGGCTGGGATACCTCTACATATAGGGGAGCATCCGGAGCACTTTGGATGTAATATATGTTAATTAATATATAATCAATCGAGTGTCAGGCATAACCGCCTGAAGACAAGCCATCCGCTGCTAATATTGTATGTATGTGACTTACCTAATCGCGTTAAATTCTGTCAACTTCTACTACCTACAACTCTACTAATTCTCAACACCAATTAGCCTAAATAGGCTCAAAATGAAGCTATTTAGTACTTCGTTGCTCCCCCCTTATTCTTC
>Ga0335072_10002284_pt1 | contig 29911 bp, 15 predicted proteins | sample Lox_Sample_21_FD_206725 | JGI IMG/M metagenome (GOLD analysis project Ga0335072, IMG submission 206725) | Soil microbial communities from Loxahatchee National Wildlife Refuge, Florida, United States - Lox_Sample_2.1 | ecosystem: Environmental > Terrestrial > Soil > Wetlands | place: USA... | reverse complement strand
AGTCCGCCTGCACCGCCGCCCCGGCCGGGGAGGCCGCCTGCTGTTCCCGTGCCGGTGCCGCCCGCGCCGCCCGGAGTCCGTCCGGTGCCAGAGGCGCCCGCACCACGCGGGAAGCCGCCGAAGCCGGTGCCTGCCGAGCCGGTGCCTGCCGAGCCGGTGCCTGCCGAGCCGGTGCCTGCCGAGCCGGTGCCTGCCGAGCCGGTGCCTGCCGAGCCGGTGCCGGCCTGGGTGCTACCGGGGAAGCCGCCGAACCGGCCGTGTCCCGCGCGGCCGGGGAAGCCACCTCCGCCGAAGCCGCCGAAGCCGCCGAACGAGCCCGCTAGCTGTGGTCCCGCCGACGGGATCGAGCCAGTGTGGGTGGAGTTCGCGGTGTCGAGCGAGTAGGCCAGCGGGCCAGCCAGCCCGGCGATGAGCGTCAGTCCGAGCGGGCCGAGGGTAACGGCCCGGCCGAGACGGCGCACCGGGACCAGGCCGGCCGCCAGGATGCCGATCAGGGCGAGGATGCCCGCGACTAGGACGACCCAGCGCAGCCAGGGCAGCCAGGCCGGCGAGCGGTCGAGCAGGACGAACGACCACCAGGTGGTGACGGCCACGCCCAGGGCCAGGGTGCCGCGCCCGAGCCAGCCCAGGCCTTCTTGCCACAGCGAGATCGCGGCGACACCGACCAGCGCGGCGATCGCCGGGGCCAGGGCCACCATGTAGTACGGGTGGATGATGCCCTGCATGTAGCTGAAGGTGATCCCAGTAACCAGCAGCCAGCCGCCCCACAGCAGGGCGAAGGCGCGAGTCCTGTCGGTGCGTGCGGCTCGCCGTGACACCCAGAGCAGGGCGACGAGGGCAAGCAGCGCGGTCGGCAGGAGCCAGCTGATCTGGCCGCCGAACTCGGAGTTGAACAGCCGGAAGATGCCGGCCTGGCCGCCGAAGGCGCTGCCGCCGTTGCCGGAGGGGCCAATGGAGCCCGTCTCGGTGCCGTCGAGCCGCCCCAGGCCGTTGTAGCCGATCGCGAGCTGCAGGATGTTGTTGTTGGTCGAGCCGCCGAAGTAGGGACGGTCGGCCGCTGGGGTCAGCTGGGCGATGAGCAGCCACCAGCCAGCCCCGACGATGATGCCGCCGACGGAGGCGGCAAGCTGCCATAGCCGCCTGGGCAGCCGGGCGGGACCCGCCCACAGGTAGGCCAGCCCGAAGCCGGGGACCACGAGGAATGCCTGGAGCATCTTGGCGAGGAACGCGAAGCCGATCAGCACCCCGGCCAGCACCAGCCACCGGGTCTTGTCTCGCTCGATTGCCCGCGTGACCGCGTAGCCAGCCGCCGTCATCAGCAGGACGAGCAGCGCGTCTGGGTTGTTGAACCGGAAGATCAGCGCCGCGACTGGGGTGAGCGCGAGCACCGTGCCGGCGAGCAGGCCAGCCGCCGGGCCGAACCACCGCTTCACGGCGGCGTACAGGATCGCGACCGAGGCCGCTCCTTCGAGGGCCTGCGGCACGAGCATTGACCAGGAGCTGAAGCCGAAGATCCGGCCCGAGATCTCCATGACCCACAAGGATGCCGGGGTCTTGTCGACCGTGATGAAGCTGGAGGAGTCGAATGAGCCGAACAGGAATGCCTTCCAGCTCTTCGTTCCGGCCTGCACGGCGGCGGCGTAGAAGTCGTTGGCGTAGCCGTTGCGGCTGAGGTCCCATAGGTAGAGCGCCAGCGTCGCGGCCAGCAAGGTAACCAGCGAGGGACGCACCCACACCGGATCCCTGTGGTCCTTCTGTGCATTCGCCCTGAACGAGCTGAGTCGTGCCGGGAGGGTGAGAACGGTCATAGGAGGCTTCCAGGAGTTCGGGTGGGTGTGGACTGAAGGAGGGCTCGTTCTGTATCGGTGCCCCGGTTTTGCTGGTGGTAAGGATGACCCCCGTGACCAGCCCTCGGCTTCCCGGCAAATACCCAACCGCGATACATAACGAATCGTGACGCGGTCGCCAGGAGATTGGCCAGGATCAGGACGCCGACCTGGGCCGCATTGCCGGGCCTGGGGTCCCCGGCTCGCAGCGCGAGCAGGGCGCCGGTGGTGAGGACCAGGCCGGTGAGGAAGGCGATCAGGCCCCGGGCCTGATGGACGGCTGCGTCGGCGGGTCCCCTGATGCCGAAGGTCAGGCGCCGGTTGGCCGCGGTATTGCCAACGGCGGTGACCAGCAGGCTGATCAGATTGGCGGCCAGCGGCGGAAGGAAGGAGCGGAGCGCCAGGTACAAGATGACGTAGGCGACGGTGCTCGCCAGTCCGATGGCGAGGAATCGGGGAAGCTGCCAGGCCAGCGTCCGCGGCTGGGACGGCCCGTCGTCGGCCAGGGGCAGCTTGAGCCGGCCGGTGGCCAGGCCGTAGCCGACGCGGGCTATGCCGCGCAGGTCCGCGAGCGCGGTCGCGGCGATGTCCACTCGGGAGTCAGGGTCGTCGGTCCAGTCGACCGGTACCTCGTGGATGCGCAGCCCGGCCCGTTCGGCCAGCACGAGCAGTTCAGTGTCGAAGAACCAGCTGGTGTCCTCGATCAGCGGCAGCAGCTCGTGGGCGGCGTCAGCCCGAATCGCCTTGAAGCCGCATTGCGCGTCGGAAAACCCGACACCGAGCGTGACATGCAACAGCAGGTTGTAGCAGCGGGAGATGACCTCACGCTTGGGGCCTCGGCTGACCCGCGAGGTGGCAGCGAGCCTGGTGCCGATGGCGACGTCGCTGTGGCCGGTGATGAGCGGCGCGACGAGGGGAAGCAGCGCGTTGAGGTCAGTGGAAAGGTCGACGTCCATGTAGACGAGGACTTCGGCATCGCTGGACGCCCAGATGGCGTGCAGCGCCCGGCCGCGTCCCGGCTGGTCAAGATGGACCGCGCAGACCGTGTCCTGGCCGAGTTCGCCGACCAGGCCCTGGGCGACGGCCCAGGTTTGGTCCGAGCTGCCGTTGTCGGCGATCGTGACCTGCGCGGTGAAGGGGAAGCTCTCGCGCAGGTAGGCCGCAAGGCGGCGCACGCTGGGGGCGAGGTCGCGTTCCTCGTTCCGCACGGGGATGACGATCTCTACCTGAGGTAGCTGACTCATGCCATGGAGTGTGGCCAGTGACCATGAGTGCCGGCAGTAGTGCTTATCTGGTGGCGCTATGTGTTCGTGCGATCTTGTGGAATGCTCTCTACCAGCTGAGAAACGGCTCAAGGCCCGGCGCACCACTGACCGGCCGCCAGACTCGGAGGACAGGGCAATGGCTAGGACAGTGGCAGATTTCCTGGTGGCGACCCTGCGGGCATCGGGCGTCCGCCGGGTATACGGGATCCCCGGCGACTCACTGAACGGGTTCACTGACGCGCTTCGCCGCGACGGCCAGGTCAGCTGGCAGCACGTCCGGCACGAGGAGGCGGCCGCGTTCGCCGCGGCCGGAGAAGCAGCCGTCACCGGCGAGCTGGCGGTATGCGCGGGAAGCTGCGGGCCGGGAAACCTACATCTGATCAACGGCCTGTTCGACGCCAACCGCAGCCGCGTGCCGGTGCTGGCCGTCGCCGCCCAGATTCCGCGCGAGGAGATCGGGACCGGCTACTTCCAGGAAACCCACCCGCAGCTGCTCTTCGCCGAGTGCAGCGTCTACTGCGAGCTGGTGAGCATCCCTGACCAGATGCCACGGATCCTGGAAATCGCCATGCGGACGGCGCTGCAGCGCCGTGGGGTCGCCGTCGTCGTCGTTCCTGGTGAGGTGTTCCTGGCCGAGGCCCCGGCAGGCGGCAAGCCGTCGGCCATCCGCGCGGCCCGCCCCAGGGTGCTCCCGGATGAGGGGTCGCTGGGCGAGGCGGCCCGGGTGCTTAACGCCGCCAAGCGGGTGACGATCCTGGCCGGGGCGGGCTGCGCCGGGGCACATGACGTGCTGATTGACCTCGCGGGGGCACTGCAGGCCCCGATTGTGCACGCATTCCGCGGCAAGGACGTGGTCGAGTACGACAACCCATACGACGTCGGCATGACCGGGCTGATCGGGTTCAGCTCGGGATACCGGGCCATGGAGCACTGCGACGCCTTGCTGATGCTCGGCACCGACTTTCCCTACGTGCCGTTCTTCCCCAAGGACGTCCCGGTGATCCAGGTTGACGTCCGTGGTGAGCAGATCGGCCGGCGGGTGCCGGTCCAGGTCCCGCTGGTGGGGACGGTCAAGGACACCATCGGCGCGCTGCGGCCCCTGCTTGCGGCGAAGACCGACACGTCGCACCTGGACCGCATGACCGCGCACTACCAGCGGGCTCGGGCTCGCCTCGACGCTCTGGCCCGTCCGGGGAAGGAAAGCGAGCCACTGCACCCGCAGCACATCGCGGCGACGGTAGACCGGCTGGCCGCTTCCGATGCGATCATCACCGCCGATGTCGGCACGCCCTGCATCTGGGCCGCTCGCTACGTGCACATGAACGGCACCCGCCGGCTGGTCGGCTCGTTCAACCACGGCAGCATGGCCAACGCGCTCCCGCACGCCATCGGGGCGCAGGCCGCCTACCCGGACCGCCAGGTCATCGCGCTGTGCGGCGATGGCGGGCTGGCGATGCTGCTTGGGGAGCTGATCACCCTGCGCCAGCAACGCCTCCCGGTCAAGGTCGTCGTGTTCACCAACGGCGCGCTGTCGTTCGTGGAGCTGGAGATGAAGGCGGCGGGCATCGTCACGTACGGCACCGACCTGGAGAACCCGGACTTCGCCGCCATCGCCGGCGGGGCCGGCCTGTTTAGCAGGCGGATCCAGAAGGCGAGCGAGCTACCGGACGCACTCCAGGCGGCGCTGGCCCACGACGGCCCGGCCCTGGTTGACGTCAGTACCGCCCGGCACGAGCTCTCGCTGCCGCCGAAGCTCACCTACGGGCAGCTGAAGGGATTCACCCTGTACGCCACGCGGACGATCCTGTCGGGCGGCGGAGACGAGATCATCGAGCTGGCCGAGACCAACCTGCGGCAGCTTGAGGCCGAATGACCGGCAACGGGGCGGGCGGCGGCACCTCAGCGCCGCACGGTCGGTGGCCGGGTCGGCCTGATCACGCGGAGGTCCAGCCAGGCCGCGCCGACGCCGACGAGCACACCGATGGCGGTGTCGGCGAACCGCAGTATTGGCTGCAGCCAGGCGTCATGCGGGCTCACGGCCGCCACGACCAGGACGACCGTTGAGGTAATGGCGGCGGTCAGCGAGTCGCCTGGACCGCCGATCAGCCGGGCGGTCAGCGCGCTCAGGGCGATCACTGTCGGCAGCGCCCACGTATGAAAGGGCAAGAAGGCCAGGTAGAGCAGGCAGTAGGCGAAGCTCACCGCGGTGGCCACCATGCGCGACACGGCGGCGGTCACGCTCTGATCGTAACTGTCACGCATGACGAACACCGTGGCGATCACGGCCCACATGCCACCGAGCAGGTCGTCGGCCTTGGACACGAAGAAGGCCCGCGACAGCAACTGAGTGACCAGCAGGTACGTGGCTAGGCAGGCCACGCCGAGGACAACGGCGTCAGTGACGCCGGTGCGGACCTCGCTTCGGGCGGGCGGATGCATGCCAGTCATGGTTTCACACCGGCGGGCGGGGTAGCTGGCAGCGAAATCTTTAAAGGACGAGGTGAGCAATGACTTATCCGCCATCGCCCAATCCCAGGGACGGCGATCGCGTCCGGCTGGACGTCGGCCGGTTCTGGGCGGGTGCCGCGGCAACGGCTGTCGTCGCGGCACTGATCGCACTGGTCGGCATCTTGATCTGCCGGTGGACCCTCGGCATCCCGATTCTGTCGCCGGCCGGGGCGGGTGCCTGGGGCGACGCGCACACCGGCGAGTACGTGGTCGCGGCCGTGGTCATCGCGCTGGCGGCGGCGGCGCTGCTCAACTTGCTCGTGCTTGGCGCACCGCGCCCCGCGCTGTTCTTCGGCTGGATCATCGCGCTGGCCACGCTGGTCGCCGTCGTGTACCCGTTCAGCACGAGCGCGCCACTGGCGCAGAAGATCGCGACGGCCGCCGTTGACCTCGTGCTTGGCATTGCGATCGGCTCCCTGCTCAACGCGATGGCGGCGCGGGCCGTCCGCCCGGCCGGCCCGCCGCCGACCGGACCCGGCTCAGCCTGGGTTCCCGGCCAGCGCGATGACATGCCAACCCGGCCGTACGTGAGCAGGAACCGCGGCCCCCGCCAGTGGGAGTAACCGGTCTCGCTCGCGCATGAGCTGCAGTACCTCTTCGTCGGAGGTCTGCGAGAAGTTTGCGTACCACTGCCCCACCGCCATGAAGTCAGCCGACGCGTGCAGCCAGATCACCTCGTCGGCGACGGCCTCGAGGCGGGCTCCCGTCTCCGCGGCGCAGACCGGGACCGCGAGCAGCAGTCGTTGCGGACGCTTGGGGCGTAGTGCCCGCAGGGCCGCCTCGGCGGTGACGCCGGTCGCCAGGCCGTCGTCGACCACGATGACGTGCTTGCCCCCCAGCGGCGGCACCGGCTTGCCGTCTCGGTAGAGGGCGGCCCGGCGGGCAACTTCCTCTCGCTGTGGTCCGGCCAGCTGCAGCAGTTCCGCGTGCCCGAGGCCAATGCCGGAAGCCATCGTGGAGGCGACCGGCTCGTCGCTGTCCTCGGCGATCGCGCCGATGCCGAACTCCGGGTTTCCCGGTGCCCCGATCTTGCGGGCCACGAAAACATCGAACGACGTGCCGAGGACTGCCGCCACCTCGGCGGCGACCGGGACGCCTCCGCGGGGCAGCCCCAGGACCACGGGGTCGTGAAGGGTAGGGTCCTCTCGCAGGCGCAGGCCGAGCTTGCGTCCGGCGTCGGCCCTGTCCCTGAACATGATGACGGGATCCTTACTGCGGCTGGCCGGCCAGCACGCGGAAGGTCAGCGAGTCACCCTCGCGGGCCACCGTCAGCTGCTGCCCGGGACTGAGCCGGCCATCGAGCAGCATCGCGGAGAGGTGGTTGTCCACCTCCCGCTGGATGGTCCTGCGAAGTGGCCGGGCACCCCACTCCGGCTGGAAGCCCCGCCGGGCCAGCCAGTCGATCGCCTCGGGAGTGAAGTCCACGGTGACGGCCTGGGCCCGCAGTCGCCGGATCGTCAGCTCAAGCAGCAGTTCGGTGATCTGCCGCAGCTGGGACTCATCGAGCTGCCTGAAGACGATGATCTCGTCGACTCGGTTGAGGAACTCGGGACGGAAGGACTCCCGCAGGCGCGCCATGATCCGGTCCCGCAGCGGCTGGTCGTCGGGCCCGCCATCGGTCGCGCCGAAGCCGAGGGCACGCCTGCCGATCACGTCGGAACCGAGGTTGCTTGTCATGATGACGACCGTGTTCTTGAAGTCCACCGTGCGGCCCTGCCCGTCGGTCAGCCGACCGTCATCGAGGACCTGCAGCAGGATGTTGAACACGTCAGGGTGCGCCTTCTCGATCTCGTCGAGCAGCAGCACGGCGTACGGCCTGCGCCGTACCGTCTCGGTCAGCTGACCGGCCTCTTCATAGCCGACGTAGCCGGGAGGGGCCCCGACCAGCCTGCTCACGGTGTGGCGCTCCTGGAACTCGCTCATGTCAATGCGGACCATGCGGTCCTCGTCGCCGAACAGTGCCTCGGCCAGCGCCCGGGCAAGCTCGGTCTTGCCGACGCCGGTGGGGCCGAGGAACAGGAAGCTGCCGATGGGCCGATCTGGGTCGCCAAGGCCGGCCCGCGACCGCCTGACCGCCTCGGCCACGGCCACGACCGCCTCGTCCTGCCCGACGATCCTGTGATGCAGGTGCTCCTCCAGCCGCAGCAGCCGGTCCTTCTCCTCCTCGGTGAGCTGGGCGGCCGGGATGCCAGTCGCACGGGAAACGACCTCGGCGATGTCGTCAGCGGTTACCTCGGGCACGGCCTTGGCCGCCTTGCCCTCACCCGAGGTGCTTTCCACCCGCCGGGTCAGCTCGGTGATCTCGTCGCGCAGGCTGGTGGCCCTGGCGTAGTCCTCCTCGGCCACGGCCTCGTCCTTCTCCATCCGCAGCTGCTCGAGGCGGTGCTGGAGTTCGCGCTGGTCCCTGGCGGGGGTCTTCGTGCGCAGCCTGACCCGGGCGCCGGACTGGTCGATCAGGTCGATGGCCTTGTCGGGCAGGAACCGGTCGGTGATGTAGCGACTGGACAGCTCGACCGCGGCGATCAGCGCCTCGTCGGTAAAGCGGACCTGGTGGTGGGCCTCGTACCGGTCCCTGAGCCCGCACAGGATCTGGATCGTGTCGGGAACTGACGGCTCGGGCACCAGGATTGGCTGGAAGCGCCGTTCCAGGGCGGCGTCCTTCTCGATGTCCCTGCGGTACTCATCGACCGTCGTGGCCCCGATGATGTGCAGCTCACCACGGGCGAGCGCGGGCTTGAGCATGTTGGCGGCCCCCATCGCGCCCTCGGCGGCGCCCGCGCCAACGACGGTATGCAGTTCGTCGATGAAGATGATCAGGTCGTCGCGGTGGGCACGGATCTCATCGACGACGTTCTTCAGCCGCTCCTCAAAGTCTCCCCGGTACCTGGTGCCGGCGACCATGCCGCCTAGGTCTAGCTGCACGAGGCGCTTGTCACGTAGCGTGTCAGGGACGTCGCCGTCCACGATGCGCTGCGCGAGGCCCTCCACGATCGCGGTCTTGCCGACGCCTGGCTCGCCGATGAGCACGGGATTGTTCTTCGTGCGCCGGGAAAGGACCTCGACGGTCTGCTCGATCTCTTGCTCCCGGCCGACTACCGGGTCTATCCGGCCGTCTCTGGCCGCGGCGGTCAGGTCGGTCCCGAACTGATCCACGGTGGGGGTTTCCGACGGTGGCGGCCCGTTGCCGGGCCGGCCGCCACCGCCGGTGACGACGCTCTGCAGCGCTTCTGGAGTGGCCCGCTGGTCATGCAGCAGGCGCCCTGCGGCGGACTCTGAGTTGATGGCCAGGGCGAAGAGCAGGTGCTCAGGCCCGATGTAGGTGGTGCCGAAGGCGCGGGAGATCTGCCGTGCGTCCAGCAGCGCCCGCTTGGCCGAGGGCGTGAGGCTGGGCAGCTCGTCCCTGGGCTGGCCCCGCTGGGCGCGGGACGCGATGTCCCTGGCGATGGCATCTGGATCGGCCCCTGTCGCGGTAAGCAGCCGCCGGACCGGTTCCTGGCGGCAGGCCGACCACAGCAGGTGATCGGTGTCCAGGTCCGGGTCGCCCCACTGGGAAGCCTGGGTCGCCGCGTCCTGGAGCAGCTCCTTCGACTGCGCGGTGAGCAACTGGCCGATGTCCACACGCTGGACGGGCCGGCTGGGCACCGCGCCACCGAAGAACCGGGCTAGGAACTCATCGAACGGGCTGGCGCCAAAGTCGCCGGGCCCGTACGGATGGTAGGCCATGATGCGCATCCCCCTGACCGTCAGTGGCTGGCGCCAGCCGTCGGAGCCAGCGCGCGAGTCGTCGCCGGCCTACCCGGGGCCTGCCTGGGTAAACGGCACTGGCTGCGGGTGTACCTGCCGGGGCTTGTCCCGAGGACGCGGCGGAAATGGCGGCTGAGGTGAGGCTGGTCGTAGAAGCCAGCCTCAGCCGCCACCAGGCTCGGCGGCAGCCCGTCGAGCAGGAGGCGGCGGGCCAGGTCGACCCGCCTGCCGGTCATGTACTGATGCGGGCTGATCCCGAACTCGCGGCTGAAGGTGCGCACCAGGTGGGCCGGGTGGACGCCGATGCGGCCCGAGGCGTCCCTGAGTGTCATCTTCTCGCGGAAGTGAACGTCGATCAGGTCGCGCAAGTCCCTCGCCACGCTCGTGCCCGGGCCCGGGGCGTCCGGCTCCTCGTGCTTGCCCAGATGGCCGCGGAGTCGTTCGGCGATGAGGGCCAGGCGGTGCTCGGCCTCGAAGGCCTCCCCAGGCTGGTCAAGCACGCGGTGTAGCTGATGGATACGCCGCCGCAGGAGGGGGTCGACCAGGACGGGCTGGTCGACGGCCCGGCTGATGAGGGTCGGTGGCAAGTAGGTGAGGTCGAGGTAAATGACCCGCTTGCCGAAGCCAGCGGACGTGGCCGCGCGTCCGTTGTGCGGAACATGAGGCGGCAGCAGGGTGACAACCCCGCTCAGGGCGCCATGCTCGTGGCGGTGCAGGTCATACCGGACCATCCCGTCGTCGACGATCAGCAGCGTCCACGACTCATGCGTGTGCATGGGGTACACGTGGCTGGTCATGTGGGCGTGGAAGACTTCGCTGACGCCGGGGACATCCGGCCGCCAGGCGCGCATGCGCGTGTCGTCGACCACGCAAAAATCGTACAAGACCGGCCTGGGGACGGTGGTGTTCGATCGTCGTCATGGATATCACTGGGGCTTTTTCAGAGAGCGAGCCAGTCAGGTTCGATACCAAGATCGCGGTTCTCCTTCGTGACGACCTGGCGCTGTGGCAGCGACTAAACGTGACGTCCTTCCTGGTCAGCGGCATCGGGCATCGGTACCCCGAGGTGATCGGCGAACCCTACGCCGACGCGGAGGAGACCGACTACCTGCCGATGTTCCGCCAGCCGGTCCTCGTCTTCGCGGGAAGCAAGGAGACCCTGGTGAAGTCGCACGAGCGCGCGGTCACGCGGGGAGTCGCCTTGTCCGTCTTCACCATGGACCTCTTCTCGACCGGCAACGATCGCGACAACCGGGCGGCGGTCCGGGCGGTGAACCGGGCCAACCTGGACCTCGCTGGCATCGGCATGTACGGAGCCCGCACGGCGGTCGACAAGATCGTTAAAGGCGCGCGCATGCACTCCTAACGCGCAAGGCGTGCTTTGAGCGCCGTGACGTATGGTTCTTATGTTGCGAGAGAGACAAGAGACGCCGGGCCTGATCCGTGGAACTCAACGAAGGCCGGTCTCGCGGTGAGAAAAATGGACATAAAGCTACGCTCTCGCGCCTATTATCAGGGATATGTGGCCGACGGGTTGGCTCCCCCGGTGGCGGGCAACCGGCGGTCCCGGCACCATGCCGATCGGGCCTGCCCTGACAACCCTGAGGTCAATGGTCGCTCGCCTTGGATCAGTTCTGCGGTCCGCTGGCATCATCTACGTCGTCGTGCAGGTCATCATCTGGCATCCGTTCTACACCGCCGCGCCATGGCGGCTGACGGCTCCCGTCATAGCTGTGGCGTGGGCGGCGGCAGCCGTCGCCTACCTACGCAAGCGCTGGCCCTCTCCCCTTCTTGCCTGCATAGATTGCCTTGTCTACCTGGGACTCGCGCTTGGCGCCCAGGGATGCGTGCCACCCGTTGTCCGCGACGACGCGTTCAACTGGCTGTTCATCGCGATGTCGAGTCAGGTCATCATCCCCCTCTGGTTTGCCCCCGGCGCGCTGTTCGTAGTGCTTGTCATCGCCTCGCCCGTGACCTACTGGGCGGGAGCTGCGCTCCAGCCCGTCACCGATGCCAGGACGCTGGCCGCGGCGGTCATCTTGCTGACGATCATCGGGCTCTTTCACGCCTATGGCCGCTGGGAGCTGTACGGCCGTGCGGCCGCCGACGACGCCGCGCTGAACCAGGCCGACCAGGCGGCCAGCGAGCAGTACGCGATCTTGCGCCGGGCGACCGAACGCCGCGAGCACGAGCGCCTGCTGCACGATACGGTCCTCAACACGCTCACCGCGCTGGCCCGGACCGGCAGCGGCGAGGACCTCGCCGAGGTAGTGAACAGGTGCCGGCGGGACGTCGCCCTGATGGAGGTCGCGCTCAGCGATCCCGGTGACCTCACCGCGGACACCGGATCCGCCTCGCCCGGCTTGCTAGCCGGACTGCGAACCCTTGCCGTCGACATGCGCGCTCGCGGCCTGGACGTTCACGTCGAGGCCCCGGACGGGGAAGCCGCGGACATCCCGCCGCCGGTAGCGGTGGCGATCACCAACGCCGTGCGTGAGGCGCTGTCTAACGTGGCGGCGCACGCCGCAACCCGCGAGGCCTGGGTACAGGTCCGTCAGGCGGCACACTCGGACATCCCCCAGCGGCTTGACGTGATCGTCCGCGACAGGGGCATCGGGTTTGACCTGGCCCACGTCGACCGGAGCCGACTGGGCCTGCGACGATCCATTGAGGAGCGCGCCGCCGACTGCGGTGGGCAGGCGTCGCTATGGTCACGGCCAGGCCAGGGCACCGTCGTGCGGCTGTCGTGGCCGGCACCAGCGCAACCCGGCCCGCCCGGGGTGGGCGGCCCGGCCGCGGCAGGCAGCTCCCTGGCCAGGGAGAGTCCCCCGTGGTGAGCTACCAGAAGATCGCGCGGGACACGGTAGAGACCGGGCTGATCCGCATCGTCGGGATCCTCTCGGTGGTCTTGCCGTGCATCGCGGTAGCCCAGGTGCTGGCCAACTCGCATGAATACCGGCAGCCAGCGGTGGCGATCGTGGCCTGGCTGGCGGTGCTGGGCACGGCGGCCTGGCTCGCGCCCCGCATGCGCACGGGCGGCCTGTCCACCAGTGAGACGGCCGCCGCCATCGCGATCGCGGCCGCGGCCATGGCCGCGATCGGAGTGGCCCATCGCCCGCATGACGGCCCAGGGGCGGTTGACCTGGGCATCCTGGGCACAGCCTGGCTGCTGATCCTGGTGGTGATGAGCCGTCCAGCCCGGGTGTGGGTTCCTGGCGTCCTGCTCGTATTCGTCGTGCACGGCGCGCTGCTGCTGCGCGACGAGGGGCTGAACGCGGCAGGCCTGTCCCAGCTGATGGCGTCCGGGTACATCATGGCGGCCATCTTGATCGCGTTCGCCGCCTTCCGGCCGGCCCTGGCAACGCAGGCCACCATGGCCGCGCGGCGGGCGTCGCTGGCCAGCAGGTCGAGGGCTGAGCGCGCCGCGGCGGGCGCGATCCAGGCCGAGCGACGCAGCAGGCTCGCGGTGCTTGAGCGCGAGGCCCTCCCGCTGCTGCGCGGTATAGCCGACGGGGTCCTTGATCCAGCCAGGGACGAGGTGCGGCAGCGGTGCGCCCAGCATGCGGCGATACTGCGGCACTCCCTCACGAGCAGCACACCGCAAGCCGACGAGATTGTGGCCGCGCTTGAGCCGGCGCTTGGCGCCGCCCGTGAGCGCGGACTCCTCGTGACCGTCCAGCTCATCGGCGAGCCTGGAACCCCGCCGCGGCAAGTCGCGGACGCGGTCGTCGCGGCGGTGGATGCCGTGCTGAGCGCCCTGCCCCCGCATCAGGTCATCCTCACGGTGCTCGCGTCCGCCGACGACGTGGAGTTGTACCTGACCTTCGGCGAGCGGCTGCGGAGCGTGCCCGGGCTCGCGCTGCTGGGGTGGGACCTGCCCACCGCGACGCGCTGGCACGCCGCGCTGGTCACGACGGAGACCAGCGGGGGATGCCTCGAGGTTAGCTGGCGAAAGGACGGTGTGCCGTGACTGGCGTCATTGACGTCGCGGCCGTAGATGACCACCCGATCATCCTGGAAAGCGTCGCGGGCTGGGTCATGAGCGACGAAGGCGATATCCGGGTCGTTGCCACCGCGTCGACCGTGGCCGCGCTGCTCGCTGGGCCTGGCTCTCAGGCGGACGTCGTCTTGCTCGACCTTGACCTCGCCGACGGGACCAGCGTGGAAGGCAACGTGGCGGCCATCCTCGCGGCGGGCCCGGCGGTCCTTGTCCTGTCGGCGTCCGACCGTCCGCTTGCCGTCCGGGCGGCGATCCACGCCGGCGCGCGCGGGTACGCCCTGAAGAACGAGCAGTCTGACCAGATACGCTCGGCGATCAGGGAAGTGGCCGCAGGCGGGGACTGGGTCTCGTCGCGCCTCGCCTACATCCTCGCTACCGATGACGCCGCCGACCGGCCCGCGCTCAGCCACCAGGAAACGCGCGCCCTCCAGCTCTACGCCACTGGACTGCCGCTGAAATCCGTCGCGCGGAGGATGGAAATCAGCGAGGAGACGGTCAAGCAGTACCTTGCGCGCGTGCGTGAGAAATACGCGCGCGCCGGGCGGGCCGCACCAACCAAAATCGAGTTGTACTATCGAGCCGTCGAGGACGGGCATCTCCCCCCACCTCCATAATTCGCTCCCCCCTCCGCGAATGAGGAGTCAGGAAACGCCCGTCCCCGACCTACCTACCTGCGTTGTTAACTTACATTTGGCGCGCGGCCGTGTCATGACCCCCATCATGGGGTCATGGCCCCCGCGCGCTGTCATATGCGCCCGAAGCGGGTGCGGTACCGGTAGCGCCTGCTGACGAGCCAGCCGGTAACCACGAGGATGGCGACAAGCAGTGCGGCGGCGATAAGGGTGCGCCTCGGCACGACCAGGGCTGCCGCCTGCAGGTTGGTGAACTGGATGACGGCCCGCGCCTGTCGCGTGGTGGTGCCGCTTTGCAGCGTCACCGAGGCCTGCCAGGGTCCGTTGGGTGTCGACTTGCTGAGGACGGCCCGTATCACTCCTGACTGCCCAGGCGCCAGCGTGAGCCCCGACTGGAACGGGAAAGGGCCGGCCGACGCGTTGCCTGGCCCGTCCGAAAGCCGCAGGCTCCCACCAAGGTCGATGGCTCGCTGGCCGGTATCGCGGACCTTCGCTTCCACCTGGGGGGACCCGCTGCGTCCGCGGCCGCCCACGATCGACGTGATGGCGAAGTCCGTCGGCGGTGGACCACCCGGCCCGACCGCCAGGTAGATGCGGACCCCGACCCGGCTGACTTCCAGGACGGCGAACTGACTGGACTGCTGGACACGCGAGGTCTCCTGTGCCCAGATCACGCCGTATCGCTCGCCCCGTACGGCGTCCCTGGGCACTCGTATGGTGACCAGGTCCATCTCGGTCGCGCCGGGCGCTAGGGTCAGCAGCGGCTTGCTGACGGATGTCCAGGTGGTGAGGTCGCTAGGAGCCTGCCCGGGGTCACCGAGGAAGTCGCCGTCCTTGATGGTGGCCCCGTCCGCGTACACCCGCACGTGGGCCACCGTACGGGTCATGTTGTCCACCGCTACCCGGCGGTAGATCACCGTGCCCGGATGGAGAAAGTCGATGATGTACCGCCAGGCACGGCTGTCGGCCGCCTCGTTGACGGGGACGTCGACGAGGCGGATGCCAAAGTTGCCCGGGCTGGCGGACGAGGGGCCCGCGGGGCTGGTGAACCCCGCGGGCCCCAGGGGACTCGCCATCGCCGCCGGAGCAGCGAGGCACATCCCGGCCGCTAGCACCGCGAGCGAGCAAAGTGCTCGGCGCACGTGCCGATCCTCCTGTTTTTCCTAGGAAACTGAGTGGGTGAGCGTCGCGGTGTAGGTACCACCCACCGCGTTGGCGGGCACGGTGATGGTCATGTTCGGGTTCCACGAGGCGGTGTTGTCCCCGACGACGCCGGTGGCCGTGAGCACGGGCTGAGGCGTACCGGACAGCGTGATCGTGGTCGGTGTCGTGGTCACGGTTCCCCCCGCCGCCACGGGACCCGGCGCGTAGGTGACGTTGCTGGCCGAAATGGTCTCCGGGCTGGTCGAGCCGCCGGTCGTGAAATCGGTCGACGCCGCGGTCACGGTCCAGCCGGCGTTCAGCGCCGCCCGGTTGTCGGTGACCGTGACCTGCCCGAGAGGCGTCGGGCCGATCGTGGTGCCCGGGTTGCCCGCACCTAGGGTCGACGCGATGGGCGCGGTGATGCTGAGGGCGCCGACCGTCACAGCGAATGTCATGGTCGTGTTCGCACTGGGACCCGCATCGCCGAGGACGGACACGGCGCGGTGGGCCGCCGTGGACCGTGTCATCACGGCCGCGTGAGCAGGTGAGCCTTGGCCGAGGACGGCTGCGGTCGCGCAGCTCGCCACGGCGGTAATGGTTAGGATTGTCTTGCGCATGTCTCCCCCTGGCATGGCGCAGGATAAGCCTCGCAAATAAACATCCCACCGGTCATAACGACGTTCATGTTTCGCCGATTTATGGGGCATTTTTTCCGTGAGGCCATTCGCTGCTAGCCTAGCAGTTACGCCGGTACGTTATCCGGGGGCGGTGCTCTTGAAACATGCGGCCCGTCGAATCGTCATTCCAAGCCCCAGTACGCTCTGCTCGGGCGCTTGGGCGGCGAATGCCCCTTTTGCGGCTTGGCGTCTTAGCGTTGACGCCGCTTACTTCGTCGCCGCGTGGAAAGGTCGGCGGCGCTTTAGCCGGGCGCGCCAGACGAACAGCAGCGCGGCCGCACAGCAGGCGAGTAGCGCGAGGGCCGCCGCGGCAAGCAGGAGCGACTCAGCCAGGCCCGGCCGTCGGGCCGCCGGCGCGGCGTCAATGGCGGGCAGCCGGTCGAGGTGGGCCGCGCAGACCACCGGCTGCTGGCTGCCGGGCAGCGTCACGCAGGCAACGGCGGCTAGCCGCAGCAGTTGCGCGGGGGGCTTCGTGACGCGGGCGGTGACCCGGAACGTCCTGGTGCCGCCCGCCGGCAGGGCCGAGGACCATGCGACCTGCGCGGCCTGCACTGCGGCGTTGTCGCTGGCCGCGGTAATCTTCAGGCCGGCTGGCAGCATCTCGGTCACCGTGAGCCTCGGGATGCTTGCCGTGCCAGTATTGCGGAGGCTAGCCGTATAGGTGAGCATCTGTCCGGGCCGCGCGCTCACCTGGCCGTCGCTGATGCTGATCGCGAGTCCAGGGACTTTAGCCGAGCGCGCGGGCCCGTCGTGACCAGGTGTCGTCACCACGGGAAGCGCGATCAGGCCAGTCACCAATGCCACGCTGGCCTGGGCATGCCTGCCCCGACGCGAGATGTTCACCGGAAGCCGCCTTTCAGAAAGGGCGCTGAGTGCCCATAGCCGATTCGATGGCCGATAGCGTAAACAGCAATGAGCGACTATAGCCACAAGGCTCGCCGCATGACCAGATATGACTGGCTGGCTTCGGGGATCTTGCCCGCTCAGGTTGTCCATGAAAGCTGGTAATGTCGTGATCACGGCAAATAACTTTACCAGTTCTTAGGTTTCACGGCCGCAAATACACCCGCCTGCCTTGCTAGGCTCGCAGCTTGCATTGAGGGTGCTAGCTAAATTTTAGCGGGGGACGTCGTCCGGTGGGTAACTTTTCTGTCCTTGCAGTAGGAATGGTTCGGGCCTGCCGGATACCCCGGCGCGGGCGTCCCCTTATTCGGATTGCCATGGCCGTGGTCCTCGTGACGGGAATCGCGGCTGCGGCCGTGCCGGCGCGGGTCTCGGCCTCAAGCGGCACGACGCTTTTCACGCAGACCTTCGCCAACAACACGGTCGATAGCAGCTACCCGGTGTCGATCCCCGCGCTGCCAAGCGGCTCGAGCGGGTCCAACGTGGCCTGCCTTACCGCCGCGGGAAACCCCAGTGGCACGGCTCCCCACAGCTGCGCAGGCAATAACGACGTCAATGGCTCGGGCAAGCTCCGCCTGACCAGCGCCACCACCTCCCAGGAAGGTGGGTTGTTCGCCGCAACCAGCGTTCCCACGTCCCAGGGGATCGACGCGACCTTCAACACCTACCAGTACGGCGGCAGCGGCGCCGACGGGATCGCGTTCGTGCTCGCGGCGGTGAACCCGGCCAGTCCGCTGTCGCCCGCGAACATTGGCCAGTCCGGTGGCGCGCTCGGCTACTCGGCCAACGCCGGGTCCAGCCAGGTCGGCCTGGCCGACGCTTACATGGGCATCGGCCTCGATGTCTACGGCAACTACAGCAACAGCGTGTACCAGGGGACCGGCTGCACTAACCCCGCCTACATCTCCACGACCGGCAAGCAGGTGCCGGGCCAGGTCGTGGTTCGCGGCCCGGGCAACGGCCTGGTGGGCTACTGCGCGATCAACAGCACCGCCAAGACCACGTCGTCGTCAGCGCTCACGCTCCGGGCCGCCACCCGTGCCGCGTCGGTAGTCCCGATGGAAGTCGCGATCAACCCCACCACCTCGTCGTTCACGACCGCGTCTGGCATCGTGGTCGCCGCCGGCACGTACGCGGTCAAGTTCACGCCGGTCGGCGGGTCGGCCACCACGCTGTCAGGCACGCTGCCTACCGTGGCCTCGGGACTGTACCCGTCGTCCAGCTGGACGACGTCGGCCGGCATACCCAAGCAGCTCGCCTTCGGCTGGGTGGGCTCCACCGGGGCCGTCACCGACTTTCACGAGGTTGACACGGCCAACGTGGTCAGCTTCAGCCCCGTGCCGCAGCTGGCGGTGTCGCAGACCGCCTATACGGCGAGCTCGCCCGCGCTCGGCGCTCCGGTGACCTACACGGTCAACCCCAGCGTGTCCAGTTCTGGTGCGAGTGAGAGCTCGCCGGTCTCGGTCAGCGTGACCCTGCCGGCCGGCGTGGCCCCCACGACCGCGTACGGCACCGGCTGGACCTGCTCAGCGCCGTCCGGGCAGGTAATCACCTGTACCAATAGCAACGCCCCGTTCGCCGCGGGCACCTCGCTGGCACCAATCACGGTGGAGGGCATCGTCACGGCGTCCGGCGTCACCTCCACGACGATCGCGTCAAGTACGGTCGCGACGGCATCGTCTTCCGACGGGAACCCCGGCTACGCGGGCAGCGCCACGCTGGGGACGGTGCCTACCGCCCCGTCGGGGATCACGCTCAGCCCGACGTCAGGAACGATCGCGGGCGGCAACACCGTCACCATTACGGGCACCAATATCTCCACCGCGACCGTGATCTACATCGGCACCACCAGCCAGCAGCAGGCTGGGACACCCGTGGTCCTGGTGCCGTGCACGTCCGGTCCCGCGGCGGGCTGCTTTACCGTGAACGCCAACGGCAGCATCACGGTCTCGTCGATGCCCTCAGTGCCGGCCGCGACCACGGTGAACGTGACCGTGGTCAGCCTGGGCGTGGCCGGCGCCGCCACCTACACCTACACCGACAAACCCGGGACGCCGATCGCACCCACGGCGACGGCCGGGATCACCAGCGCCACCGTGACCTGGACGGAGCCCGCGAACAACAACAGTGCGATCACCGGCTACATCGTGACGCCCTACCTCAACGGCGTCGCGCAGGCCCCGCTGTCCTACGACACGTCCACCAAGACCAGGACCATTACCGGCCTGACCGCCGGAGGCTCCTACACCTTCACCGTCGCGGCCGTGAACGCCGTCGGTACCGGGGCGGCCAGCCCCCAGTCCAACGCGGTCATCCCGTACACGCTGCCGAGCGCGCCCACCATGGGGACCGTGAGCGCCGGGGACTCAGCCGCCGTCGTGAACTGGACCGCTCCGGCCAGCAACGGCGGCAGCGCGATCACTGGATACGTGGTGACGCCGTACATCGGCGGCGTCGCCCAGACGCCCCAGACGTTCACCAGCACCGCGACCAGCCAGACGGTGACCGGGCTGACCCCCGGGACGAGCTACACCTTCACCGTCGCGGCCATCAACGCGGCCGGGACCGGTCCGGCCTCGGCGATGTCCTCGGCGGTCACGGTCAACGCGGGCCCGTCGTTTACCTTCGCCGCGCCGCCGAACGGCGAGGTCAGCATCGGCTACAGCTACGGGCTGACCGCCACTGGCGGCACCGGCACCCTCACCTGGTCGGTGAGCTCGGGCAGCCTGCCGCCCGGGCTGTCGCTGAACCCCGCTACCGGCCTGCTGTCAGGTACCCCGACGACCAGCGGCAGCTACACGTTCACCGCCAAGGTCACTGACACCTTCGGCGGCACCGCCACCAAGACGGTCACCGTGGTGATCACCGCCGTCCCGTCACTCGCCAACCCGGCACCGGCGACCGGGCAGGCCGGGGTTGCCTACAGCAATGGGCTCGCGGTCACTGGCGGCACCGGTCCCTACACCTGGTCGGTGAGCTCGGGCAGCCTGCCGCCCGGGCTGTCGCTCAACCCGACAACCGGAGTCATCTCTGGCACTCCCACATCGGTGGGCCTCTACACGTTCACGGTGCAGGTGACGGACTCCTTCGGCCTGACGGCCACGCAGACCCTGAGCATGAGCGTCGCGGTCGGACCGCTCGTCATCTCGGCCACGGCCAGCAGTTCCACGGTGCCTCAGGGCGGAACCGTGAGGTACACGATCACCGTCAACAACACGGCCACTAGCGCCTACTCCGGCGTGACCTTCACGGCGCCGCTTGGCGACATCCTGGATGACGCCACCTACAACGGTGACGCCGCGGCAACGTCAGGCACGGTCTCGTTCGCGAGCCCGAACCTGACCTGGACGGGCAACCTGGCGGCCGGCGCCACCGCCACCATCACGTTCTCGATCACGGTCAATAATCCCTACAGCGGGAACGGCACGCTGAACTTCACGGTTACCTCGCCGACCACGGGGACTAACTGCTACAGCGGCAGCACGGATGCTCGCTGCAGCGTATCTGTGCCGGTGTCGGCGCTGACCATCAAGCAGACCACCTCGGTTTCCGCGGCGGCACCCGGCGGCGTGGTCGGCTACACCATCACGGTGACCAACTCCGGCCAGGTCGCCTATTCCGGCGCCACGTTCACCGACCCGCTTTCCGGGGTGCTTGACGACGCCACCTACGCCGGTAACGCCGGGGCGACATCGGGCACGGTCTCGTTCGCGAGCCCGAACCTGACCTGGACGGGCAACCTGGCGGCGGGCGCCACCGCCACTATCACCTTCTCGGTCACGGTCAACAACCCCGACACGGGCAACAAGATCCTGTCCAGCACGGTCACGTCCGGTACCGCGGGCAGCAACTGCCCGGCCGGCGGCACCGACACCAGGTGCACGGCCACGGTCAACATCCAGGGCCTGACGATCACGAGCACGGCCAACACCGCCTCGGCCACGCCGGGATCCACCATTCAGTACACGATCACCCTGACCAACAGCGGCACGGTCAGCTACAGCGGGGCCAGCATCGTCGACTCACTCAGCGGGCTGCTTGATGACGCTACCTACAACGGTGACGCCGCCGCGACGTCAGGCAGCCTGTCCTACTCGAGCCCGAACCTGGCCTGGACCGGCAGCCTGGCCGCCGGCGCCACTGCCACGATCACCTTCTCCGCCACGGTGAACGACCCCGACACTGGCGATAAGGTCCTGGCGACCACGATCACCTCGCCGACACCAGGCAGCAACTGCCCCGGCGGGGGAACCAGTCCGGCCTGCAGCACGTCGGTCACGGTGCTGATACCCGGACTGACCATCGCGGTGTCCCCGAGCGTGTCGTCTACCACGCCCGGCTCGACGGTGAGCTACACGGTCAAGATCACCAACTCCGGCCAGACGGCCTACGCTCCCGCGAGCGCCTCGATCTCGCTGGCCGGAGTGCTCGACGACGCCGCCTACAACGGCGACGCCAGCGCCACGTCCGGCACCGTGACCTACGCGAATCCCAGCCTGACCTGGACCGGCACGCTCGCGGTCGGCGCCGCGACGACCATCACCTACTCCGTCACGGTGAACAATCCCGACACGGGAGACCGCAATCTGGTCACCGCCGCAACCTCGGGCGCGGCCGGCAGCAACTGCCCGGTCGGCGGTACCAGCCCGCAGTGCTCGAGCACCGTCCCCGTGCTTGTTCCCGGCCTGACCCTGAGCATCTCGTCCAACGTGACGAGCACCACGGCCGGGTCCACGGTTCAGTACACGGTCATCGCGGACAACACCGGTCAGACCAACTACTCCAGCGTGAGCTTCACTGACTCGCTGGCTGGGGTGCTCGATGACGCGACCTATAACGGGGACGCCGCCGCCAGCACCGGGTCGGTGTCGTTCGCCAGCCCGAACCTGACCTGGACCGGAGCGCTAGCCGCCGGAGCCACCGCCACGATCACCTATTCGGTCACGGTCAGCAATCCCGACACGGGAGACAAGATCCTGACCTCGACGCTGACCTCATCGGCGACCGGAAGCAACTGCCCGGCCGGGAGCACGAACCCGGCCTGCTCCCTGGCGGTGCCGGTAGCGTCGCTGCAGATCACGAATACCTCGAACGTGGCGACGACGACACCAGGCAGCGTGGTCCGCTTCACGGCCACGTTCACCAACACCGGGCAGGTCGCCTACCGGGGGATCACGATCGCCACGGACGCCAGCGACGTGTTCGACGACGCGGTGCCGAACGGGGACCAGACCGCGACGTCGGGCACGCTGACGATCAGCGGTAACGGGGTGACGTGGACGGGGAGCATCCCCGTCGGCGCGACGGTGACGGTCAGCGGCACGGTGACGGTGAACAACCCTGATAACGGCAACAAGGTCCTGGCCAGCACGATCGCCACGACGGCGGCGGGCAGCAACTGCCCCTCCGGGTCGGCCGACCCGAACTGCTCGGTCAGCGTGCCGGTGCTGATCCCTGGCCTGACGATCGGCAACACGGCCAGTACCAGTGCCGCGACGCCCGGCTCGGTCGTCGGCTACACGCTGACGATCACCAACAGCGGGCAGACCGCCTACACCGGCCTCACGGTCACCGACTCGCTGTCCCAGGAGCTCGACGACGCCGCCTACAACGGCGACGCCGCCGCGACGTCTGGCTCGGTGTCCTATACCACGGGCGTGCTCACCTGGACGGGATCGCTGGCGCCTGGCGCCAGCGCCACGGTCACGTTCTCGGTAACGGTGAACAACCCCGACACGGGGGACAAGACGCTGATCGTCGCGGCGTCATCATCGGCGGTGGGCTCGTCGTGCCCGCCGGGCACGACCACCTCTCCGTGCCGCAGCACCGTGAGCGTGCTCACCCCGGCGCTGACGATCGCGGCCACCACCGACACCAGCACCACGCTGCCCGGCAACACCGTGCACTACACGATCACCATTACTAACAGCGGCCAGACTCCTTATACGGGCATAACGGTAAGCGACTCGCTCTCGGGCCTCCTCGACGACGCCACGTACAACGGCGACGCGGCGGCGACCGTCGGCTCGGTCTCGTTCACCAGCCCGAACTTGGCCTGGACCGGGTCACTGGCGGTCGGCGCGGCCACGACCGTGACCTTCTCGGCCACGGTGAACAACCCTGACACCGGAGACCGGAGCCTGACGACGGCCATCACCTCCACCGCGACCGGGAGCAACTGCGCGTCGGGCAGCACCGATTCTCGCTGCCTCACCACCGTATCCGTCCAGTCAGCGGCGCTCCTCACGATCTCGGTCAGCTCGGGCGGGGTGTCCTCGACCGTCGCGGGCGGTGTCGTGCACTACACCGTGACCGTCACGAACAGCGCGGCCACCGCGTACACCGGGGCCAGCTTCACCGATTCGCTATCTGACGTGCTCGATGACGCGACCTACAACGGCGACGCGGCCGCTACCGTCGGCACGGTGTCGTTCAGCAGCCCGAACTTGAGCTGGAGCGGGACGGTGGGAGCGGGGGCCACCGACACGATCACGTTCTCCGTTACGGTGAAGAGCCCCGACACCGGGAACATGATTCTGGCCAGCGCGGTCACTTCCAGCGCGACCGGCAGCAACTGCCCGTCCGGCAATACCGACCCCCGCTGCGCCAGCACGGTGACGGTGGCGTCGCTGGTGATCTCGAATTCCGCGAACGTGGCGTCAACGACGCCAGGCAGCGTGGTCCGCTTCACGGCCACCTTCAGCAACACGGGGCAGACGCCGTATACGGGGATCACGATCGCCACGGACGCCAGCGACGTGCTCGACGACGCGGTGCCGAACGGCGACCAGACCGCCACGTCGGGTTCGCTCGTGCTCAGTGGTACCGGGGTGACGTGGACCGGGAGCATCCCCGTTGGCGGGACGGTGACGGTCACCGGCACGGTGACGGTGAACAACCCAGATAACGGCAATAAGGTCCTGGCCAGCGCGATCAGCACGGCCGCCGCGGGCAGCAACTGCGCCTCGGGGTCGGCCGATCCGGCCTGCTCGGTCAGCGTGCCGGTGCTGATCCCCGGCCTGACCATCAGCAACACGGCGAACACCAGCGCCGCGACACCCGGTTCGGTCGTCGGCTACACGCTGACCATCACCAACAGCGGGCAGACCGCCTACACCGCCATCACGGCCGCCGACGACATCAGCCAGATGCTCGACGACACCGCCTACAACGGCGACGCTGCCGCGACGACCGGCACGATCTCCTACGCCGCCGGCGTGTTTACCTGGACTGGCAGCCTCGCGCCCGGCGCCACCGCCACCGTCACCTTCTCGGCTACAGTCAACAACCCCGACACGGGCGACAAGATCCTCATCGCATCCGCGTCATCGTCGGCAGTGGGGTCAACGTGCCCGCCGGGCACGACCATGTCGCCCTGCCGCAGCACCGTCGCGGTGCTGACCCCGGCGCTCTCGATCATCAACGGCGTGGACACCGTCAGCGTGGTGCCCGGCGGCACCATGCACTACACGATCACCATCGACAACTCCGGGCAGACGACCTACAGCGGGATCTCGGTCACCGACTCGCTGTCCGGGCTGCTCGACGATGCCGTCTACAACGGCGACGCCGCCGCGACGTCAGGGACGCTGTCCTACGCGAGCCCCAGCCTGACCTGGACCGGCACACTCGCGCCCGGCGCTACCGCCACGCTGGCCTTCTCGGCCACGGTGAACAACCCCGACACCGGGGACCAGAACGTCGCCACCGCGGTTAGCTCGGCGGCAGCCGGCAGCAACTGCCCGGTCGGAAACACCCGTACCCACTGCACCACCAGCGTCCCGGTCCAGATCATGACGATCGGCAACGTGGCCAGCACCACGACGACCACCCCCGGTGACACCGTCAGCTATACCGTGACGGTGACCGACAGCGGAGCCACCGCCATCGCCGACGCGAGCGTCACCATCCCGCTAACCGGGGTGCTCGATGACGCCACCTACAACAACGACGCCACCGCCACCGAGGGTCTCGTCTCCTACTCCAGCCCCAGCCTGGCCTGGACCGGTGACCTGACCTCGGGGCAATCCGCGATCATCACGTTCAGCGTCAGGGTGAATAACCCCGACACCGGCGACAAGACGCTCGCGGCCACGGTCAGCTCGCCCACGCCGGGAAGCAACTGCCCGGCGAGCGGGCCCGCGGCGGCCTGCTCGTCGACCGTCACCGTGCTCATCCCCGGCCTCACGATCACCACGGCGGCCAGCTCGAACACCACCACCCCGGGGTCGAGCCTGCAGTACACCATCACGGTAACCAATACCGGCCAGACCACCTATCCGGCCGCGACGGTCACCGATGACCTGACCAACGTCCTCGACGACTCCGCCTATAACGGGGATGCCGCCGCGACCGCGGGCACGGTGAGCTATGCCAGCCCGGTTCTCACCTGGACCGGCAGTCTCGCTCCCGGTGCGGGGGCCACCATCACCTTCTCGGTCACCATCAACGATCCCGATAACGGAGATAAGCAGCTCGTCAACACGGTCGTCTCGACCGATCCAGGCAGCACGTGCCCGCCGGCCAGCGGCAACCCGGCCTGCACGGCCACCGTCATCGACCTCATCCCGGGGCTTACCATCACCAAGACCGCCAGCGTGGCCACCGCCACCCCGGGAACCCGGGTGCAGTACTCGATCAGCGTGGATGACAGCGGTGAAACCAGCTACCCGGGCGCGTCGGTCACCGACGACCTCAGCGGGGTACTTGGCAGCGCCGCCTATAACGGGGATGCCGCCGCGACCGCGGGCACGGTGACTTATGCCAGCCCGGTGCTGACCTGGACCGGCAATCTCGACCCGGGCCACTCAGCCACCGTCACCTACTCGGCGACCATCAGGAACCCGCAGACCGGAAGCACGACCATCAGCAACACCGCCAGCTCAAATGCGTCCGGAAGCAACTGCCCGAGTGGGACGACGGGTGGCCAGTGCACCGCGACCGTAAGCATCGTCAGCGGCGTCTTGTCGATCACGGCCCCGGCGACCATGAATCTCGGTGCGGGGCGGCCGGGGTCGACCCTGCAAGGAAGCCTGGGGACCGTTCAGGTCACCGACAACCGCGGCTTCGGAGCGGGCTGGACCGCGTCGGTGTCCTCAACTAACTTCGAGACCGGCGGCGACAGCCCGGCGGAGACCATTCCCGTCGGCAGCGCCACCTATGCCATCAGCGGCCTAGCGACTGAGACCGGGTCGGCCACCTTCAACTTCACGCCCTCGGTTGACCTGGCAACGGGCGCGCAAGCCGTCGTCAACGCCACCAATGTCGGGGGAGACACCGCCGTCAGCTGGAATCCCCAGATCCAGGTCGCGGTGCCGGGCGGCGCCGTCGCCGGGAATTACTCTGGCACCATCTACCACTCGGTGTCGTGATGCCCACCGGCCGATCCTGAAACTTGCTGCAAATTCTTGCAATTCATCCGCCCGTCGGACGGGTCTTATGGCCGCAGCCTGTCAGCAAGTTATGCAAGCAATCGCAAGCCCTGCGTCTTCGGCCCTAACGGTCGCATCCGCGCAGCTAGGGAAGGAATGCTGGCGCTTGCAGGTCGATTATTTGCATCAGCTCGTTTACTTATTGCGTCGCCTTGTCGTTAATGTTATGTTCCGCTTGACCAGGTACTTGACCATGATCAGCGCTGATCCAGGCCCCCAGCGCTTGCCGCGGCAGCCATCCCTGCCGCCGCCTTCCCGGCGGCGGCCACCACCGCCCGTGCCACGAGGCGGCAGTTACCCCCACCAGGGAAAGGCATGCTCGTGATGTCCCTTCGTCACAGACCACCAGGCGAGCGGCTCGCCGGGGCAAGACGCCGCGGCCGCCTGATCGCGGCGGCCGCGGCCGTCGTCACTGGGCTCGGCACCTTGTCCGCACTGGCCTTCGCGGTACCAGCGTTCGCCCAAGCCGGAACGCCGCCGTACACGGCGATGTCCCCGTTCAACGTCCCAAGCGGCACGGGCGCGAGCGTCCCGTTCACCGAGTACGAGGCGGAGAACGCGGCCACCAATGGCACGATCATCGGCCCGTCCTTCGCCCAGGGCACCTTGCCCAGTGAGGCATCGGGCCGGGAAGCGGTGCAACTGACCGCGCAGGGCCAGTACGTGCAGTTCACGCTGACCAGCGCGGCCAACGCGTTCGACCTACACTACGCGCTGAACCAGGGTGCGTCGGGCACGCTGTCGGTTTACGTGAACGGAACCAAGCTCAGCTCGGAGCTCTCGCTCACCTCGGCCTACAGCTACATCACGACGTCGGGCATCACCGGCAGCGACACCCACAAGTTCTTTGACGACGTGCGGATGATGTTCGGCCAGACCTACCCGATCGGCACCACGGTCCGGTTCGAGGTGGACTCGAGCGATACGGCCGCCCCGTACACGCTCGACGTGGCCGACTTCTACAACGTGCCGGCCGCCCTGACCCAGCCGGCCAACACGATCTCGGTCACCAGCGAGGGCGCCGACCCGACGGGCGCGAGCGACTCGACCACCGCGTTCCGCAACGCGATCTCGGCGGCCAACACGGCCGGCGAGGCCGTGTGGATCCCGGCGGGCACCTTCCTCGTGAGCTCCGCGCTCCAGGTGAACTCGGCCACCATCGAGGGCGCCGGTGACTGGTACTCGCAGGTCAAGACCAACGAGCTCATTGACAACACCTCGGCCGTCTCCGGCCCGGTCAACCTGAGCAACTTCGCGATCCTCGGCAGCACGGTCGGCCGGCACGACGACAGCACGGCCAACGCCATCGACGGCTCGCTCGGCAGCGGCTGGACCGTGAACGGGTTGTGGATCCAGGACACCAACGTCGGGCTCTGGCTGCAGTACGGCAACAGCAACTGCACGGTGGAAAACAGCGTCATCGAGTCCACCGACGCCGACGGCGTGAACTTCAACGGCAACGCCAGCAACTGCACCGTCAAGAACAACTTCATCCGTGGCACCGGCGATGACAGCCTGGCCATCTGGTCCTACCCGACAGCGGACTCAGGGATCACGTTCGCCAACAACACCATCGTCGCCCCCACCCTGGCCAACGGCATCGCCGACTACGGCGGCTCGAACAACACGATCTCCAACAACGTGGTCGCGGACGACAACGCCCTCGGCAGTGGCATAGACATCTCCAACGAGGAGTTCCTCACTCCGTTCACGCCGTTGTCGGGCACCATCACCGTGAGCGGCAACTACCTGATCCGGGCCGGCGCTTACAACCCGAACTGGGACCACCCGATGGGCGCGGTCCAGTTCGATGCTTACGACTCGTCGTTCACCAACGTCACCGTCAACTACAGCGGCGGCGCGATCCTGGACAGCCCCTACGAGGCGTTCGAGCTCGTCAGCGGTGACGGCGAGGGGAACACCATCTCCGGCGTCAACATCAGCAACGTCAACGTGCAGAACGTCGGCACGGTCGTCATGCAGGCAGAAACCGCGGGGTCAGCCAGCGTCAGCGGGGTAACCGCCAGCGGCGTCGGAGTGGCGGGCGCCTACAACGACGAGTACGACAGCGGCACGTACACGCCGGGTGCCTTCACCTTCAACCTCGGGAGCGGCAACTCGGGCTGGAGCACCACCCCGGTGCTCACCAGCTTCCCGGCCCCGGTGCAGGCCGGTTCGCTCACGGCGTCACCGTCGGCCTTGTCGTTCGGTGACGTGGCTTCTGGGTCTACAAGCACGCAGACCGTGACGGTGTCCAACCCGGGAACCAGCGCGGCCTCGGTCTCCTCGGTCAGCGTGACCGGGCCGTTCAGCCAGGCCAACACCTGCGGCAGCTCGATCGCCGCGGGCGGCTCCTGCACGGTCAGCGTCAAGTTCGCCCCGACCAGCGGCGGCCCGCTCACCGGAACGCTGTCGGTCGCGTCGAGCGCGCCCGGCAGCCCATTGTCCGTGGCCCTCTCCGGCACCGGCGTTACCTCCACCACCAACCTGGCCCTGAACGCCCCGACCACGGCCAGCAGCTACGACGAGACCTACGTGGCGTCCAACGCCACTGACGGCAACACCAGCACCTACTGGGAGAGCAGTGATGGCGCGGCCTACCCGCAGACGCTCACGGTGAACCTGGGGTCGGCGCAGTCGATCGGGTCGATCACCCTGGACCTGCCGCCATCGTCGGCCTGGTCGACCCGGACCGAGACGCTGTCGGTGCTGGGCAGCAACAACGGGTCCTCGTTCAGCCAGATCGTGGGCTCGGCCGGGTACACCTTCAACCCGTCGACCGGCAACACGGTGACGATCAGCCTGCCGTCCGGGACCAGCGCCCAGTACGTCCAGCTGAGCTTCACCGCCAACACCGGCTGGTCGGCCGCCCAGCTCTCGGAGCTCGAGGTCTTCCCTGGCAGCGGTGGCGGCGGCACCGGTCCCACCAGTGCGCTGACCGCATCACCGTCGAGCCTGTCGTTCGGCAGCACCACGGTCGGCTCCACCAGCGGCGCCCAGACCGTGACGGTGTCCAACCCGAACAGCAGCGCGGTCTCGGTGTCCTCGGTCAGCGTGACCGGTCCGTTCAGCCAGGCCAACACCTGTGGCACCTCGATCGCGGCGGGCGGGTCATGCACCGTTAGCGTCACCTTCAAGCCGACGGCTACCGGGTCGGCCAGCGGGTCCCTGTCGGTGGCATCCAACGCCCCGGGCAGCCCGCTGACCGTGGCGCTGACCGGCACCGGCACCAGCAGCGGCCCGGGCAGCGCGCTTACGGCCTCGCCGTCGAGCGTGTCGTTCGGCAACGAGACGGTGGGATCGACCACCTCGGCCCAGACCGTCACCGTGTCCAACCCGAACGGCACCGCGGTGTCGGTCTCACAGCTGGCCGTGAGCGGCCCGTTCACGCAGACCAACACCTGCGGCAGCTCGATCGCGGCCAACGGGTCGTGCACTGTCAGCCTGGCGTTCGCGCCAACCGCGACCGGCTCGGCTGCTGGCAGCCTGACGGTGGCGTCCAACGCACCCAGCAGCCCACTGACCGTGGCGCTGTCGGGCACCGGGACCGCCTCCGCCACCACCAACCTGGCACTCAACGCCCCGGCCACCGCCAGCAGCGACTACCAGAGCTACGTCCCGGCCAACGTCACCGACGGCAACACCAGCACCTACTGGGAGAGCAGTGATGGCGCGGCCTACCCGCAGACCATCACGGTCAACCTGGGCTCGGCGCAGTCGATCGGGTCGCTCGGCCTGTACCTGCCGCCGTCAAGCTCCTGGTCCACCCGGACCGAGACGCT
>Ga0335072_10002283_pt1 | contig 29914 bp, 27 predicted proteins | sample Lox_Sample_21_FD_206725 | JGI IMG/M metagenome (GOLD analysis project Ga0335072, IMG submission 206725) | Soil microbial communities from Loxahatchee National Wildlife Refuge, Florida, United States - Lox_Sample_2.1 | ecosystem: Environmental > Terrestrial > Soil > Wetlands | place: USA... | reverse complement strand
GAGCGTCACCGACTCCTTGCCCGCGAGCCGGTGATCGAGGGGCACGAGAAGCAGCCGCGGCTCGTCGTACAGGATCGTCACGTGCAGGCCGTCAGTCGCCAGCGGCAGCCGCGTGACGGCGGCGTCCACGCGGTGGTCGAGCAGGGCCTGCCGTGGCTCGTTCCAGTCCAGGTGCAAGGTCTGCACGTCAGCGTCGGGATGCTGGCGGCGCAGCTGGCGGACGGCCGGGGTAATGATCAGTCCGACGGTGTAGCCGATCGTGATCCTGCTTGGCTGGGCGGCGGCCCTGGTCGCCGCGACGGCCTGGGCCGCCGACCGGAGCAGTGCCCTGGCCCGGGGCAGGAAAACCTCGCCCGCCTCGGTGAGCCGCGTTCCCTGCGGCGTGCGGTCGAGCAGGCGCGCGCCGAGTTCCTGTTCAAGGCGGCGGATCTGGCGGCTCAGCGACGGCTGGGCGATGAGCAGTTCGGCCGCGGCGCGGCCGAAGTGGCGGTGGGCGGCGACGACCGTGAAGTAGCGGACCAGGCGCAGGTCAAGGTCGGCGGGGAGCTGCGGCTGAAGGTCGTCGGGGCACGATGAGGCGGACGACGAGCCGGCCAGCTGGGATTGCGGCACGCTCTACAGGGTAATCCGCGGAACTGGTTCGCGCACGCCCCTGCGTATAGCCGCTGAACTGAGGTGATGCCTGATTCGTATCGCGTGGTACGGAACGGGTCTTGGACACGGGCGCGGGGTGAGCCGGATCGTTGAAGTACCGGCCGGGCACCACGGGGTCGCCTGAATCCAAGACCGGGACATTCAACGGGATCAGGAAGGGCATGGTCATCATGCGCGTGTTCGTGACAGGCGCGAGCGGGTTCATCGGGTCCGCCGTCGTCGGGGAACTGCTCAGCGCCGGGCATCAGGTGGTGGGCCTGGCCCGGTCGGACAAGTCCGCAGCGGCCCTCGCCGCCAGCGGCGCCGAGGTCTTCCGCGGCTCGCTGGAGGACACCGACGGACTGAGGGAAGCGGCCCGGAGCGCCGACGGCGTGATCCATACCGGCTACATCCACGACTTTTCCCCGACCGCCAACCCGGCCGCGGCCGCCGCGGTCGACGGCCGGGCCATCGCGGCACTCGGCGACGGCCTCGCCGGGTCGGGCCGGCCCCTGGTGGTCGCGGCAGGAGTGCCGGCACCCGAGCCCGGGCAGGTCAGCACGGAGGATGTCAGGGCACCGGAGAACCCGCACTACCCCCGCGTGTCCGAGCCCGCGGCGCTCACGCTCGCCGACCGCGGCGTCCGCGCCTCGGTCGTGCGCCTGCCGCCGTCGGTGCACGGCGAGGGTGACCACGGCTTCATTCCCGCGCTCATCGGCATCGCCCGGGCCAGGGGCCTCGCCGCCTACATCGGGGACGGGAGCAACGTGTGGCCGGCCGTGCACCGGCTGGACGCCGCGCGCCTGTTCCGGCTCGCCCTTGACCAGGCGCCGGCCGGAACGCTGCTCAACGGGGTCGGTGACGAAGGGGTGCCGTTCCGCGAGATCGCCGAGGTCATCGGGCGGCACCTGAACGTGCCGGTGAAGCCGGTCACCGCCGAGGAGGCGCGGGACCACTTCGGTAACTTCGCGGTCTTCGCCGCTTTCAACGTGCCGGCGTCCAGTGCACGCACCCAGGAGCGGTTCGGATGGCGTCCCGAGGAGCCCGGGCTCATCGCGGATATGGAGCAGGGCCATTACTTCACGGTTCCGCTGGATCACCGAGGTTAACCAGCGGCGACGGCGGCGGGCGGCGGGGACGTGACCTCGGACACAGGTTCACAGGTTCCCCGTCGCGCCGCGGGCCGGCGTCATCTATAAAAGGACGCATGCGGACAGACGTTGCCATCATCGGAGCGGGCCCGGCCGGCCTGCTGCTCGCCCACCTTCTCGCGCAGGACGGTCTCGAGTCGATCGTCGTCGAGGTGCGGTCGAAGGAGTACGTCGCGGCGCGCATCCGAGCCGGGATCCTGGAAAGCTCAAGCGTCGACCTGCTCCGGTCGGTGGGACTCGGCAGCGGGGTCGAGGCGCACGGCGACGAGCACCGCGGCATCTACCTGCAGTGGCCGTCGGAACGGCATCACCTGGACTTCGTTGACCTCGTCGGCCGGAGCGTCTGGGTGTACGGGCAGACGCAGGTGCAGGCGGACCTGGTCGCGGCCAGCGACGCGGCCGGGCGGCAGGTGTTCTACGGCGCGACCGGTGCGGCGCTGCACGACCTGGAATCCGATCATCCGTTCGTGACGTTCACCGACGAGTCCGGCACCCCGCAGCGGATCGACGCGCTGGCGGTGGCGGGGTGCGACGGGTCGTTCGGGCCGAGCCGGGCGTCGATGCCCGCCGACCGGGTGGACACCTGGGAGCGGATCTACCCCTACTCCTGGCTCGGCATCCTCGCCGACGTCGCACCGTCCACCGACGAGCTCATCTACGCCTGGCATCCGGACGGCTTCGCGATGCACTCGATGCGGTCCGCCACCGTCAGCCGGCTCTACCTCCAGGTGCCCAACGGGACTGACGTCGCGGACTGGTCAGACGACAGGATCTGGACCGCGCTGGCGACCCGGCTCGGGCACGGGCAAAACGGCTGGCAGCTCACACCGGGCCCGATCACCGACAAGAGCGTGCTGCCGATGCGGTCGTTCGTCCAGTCGCCGATGCGGCACGGGCGGCTGTTTCTGGCCGGGGACGCGGCGCACACGGTCCCGCCGACCGGCGCCAAGGGACTCAATCTCGCCATCGCCGACGTGGCCCTGCTTGCCCCCGCGCTCGGCCGGCTTGTGCGCAAGAACGACACCGCGCTGGCGGACGCGTACTCCGACACGGCGCTGCGCCGGGTGTGGCGGTGCGAGCACTTCTCCTGGTGGATGACGACGATGCTGCACACTTCCGGCGACCCCTTCGACGCGCAGCTCCAGCTGTCCCAGCTTCGCTGGGTAACGTCGAGCGCGCACGGGGCGGCAGGCCTCGCGGAGAACTACGCGGGCCTGCCGATCGGTTTCTAGGTGCCGGGACAACGCGCCGCTCCTCACCTATGACGCCACGATGACAGCCGCGCCAGGGTCCCGCTGCGCGTTCAAGGTCTTTCCTGCGGCGCCGTGAGCCGGTACGCGGGCGGCGTTCTTGCCGACCTCGGTGCCCTCAGGCGTAGCAGGTGAGGGGCTTGCCGCCGTTGTAGGCGATCATGTCGGTGAACGCTGCGACGATGTCGATCTTCGAGCCGAGCTCGTGGCCGTCGAGTTCGGCGAAGGCGCGGTGCAGGTTGCCCACGATGCGTTCGGGATCGGTGAGGCCCGCGTACGGGCCGAGGTCAGTCTGGCGGGCGGCCTGCAGCGGGGTCAGCCCCGAGGCCTTGCCCTCACGCGCCACGTCCTGGATGAACCGCAGGTAGCCGAGAATGCCGTCGATCACTTCCGGGCCGCAGACGTCGCCGTGGCCGGGCACGATGGTGGCCGGCGCGAGCGGCTTGACCACTCGTTCAAGGGCCTCGATCGCGCCGGCGACGGAGCCCATGAGGAGGAACGGGGTCCCGCCGTTGAAGATGACGTCGCCGGAGAACAGGACGGAGCGCTCGGGCAGCCAGACAATCGAGTCGTTGGTCGTGTGCGCGGGGACGCCGACGTGGCGCACCTCGCAGCGCAGTTCATCGACGTACAGCGTCACCTGGTCGGCGTAGGTGAGGAACGGCGGCGCGAGCTGGACGTCGCCCCAGTCCACGTCCTGGAAAAGGCCGGGAAAGTTCGGTAGGCCGGCGCTGATCACTTCCTCCCTGCAGCGTTCGTGGGCGACGATCGTGGCGTCGGGGAACAGGTAGTTGCCGTGGGTGTGGTCGCCGTGATGATGGGTGTTGATGAGCGTGCGGACCGGCTGGCGGCTCGTCCTCGCGATCGCGTCGAGGTAGGCGCGGGTGCGCCGCTCGGTCGAGCAGGCGTCCACGCTGGTGACGCCCCGGCGGCCGACGAGGAAGCCGGTGTTGTTGATCCACCAGGTGCCGTCGGGCTGGATGTACGCGAACACGCCGTCGCTTACCTCCCGCACCCGCGGCGGAGCCAGCTCGGCGTCGTACCGGTGATCCGGCGTTGAGCTCATGCGGTCCCCTCATCGGCCGGGTGCCCGCCTGCTCAGGCACCTCCTGGCCAGGAGGCTACCGACACGAGTCAGCACGCGGAATAGCTGTACCGCCCCGGATGCCGGGGGCGGATGCTGCGCAGGCAGCCCGTCGACGACCCGGAGCTGCTCTTTGTCCTCCCTCGGAGACCGGGTGACCGCGAGATTACCGGCCCTGGGCCTTGAGCCTGGCGTCCAGGCGGGGGTATACGCGGCGGGCGTTCTGCTCGAAGATCCTGGCCCGGTCATCGTCGGACAGCTTGGCCGCCTCGACATAGCGCTTCGTGTCGTCCCAGGGGAAGTCGCCGTCTGGGTTGTTGCCGCGCACCGCGCCGAGCATCTCAGAGGCGAACAGGATGTTGCCGGTGTCGACCACGGTGGTCAGCAGGTCGATGCCGGGCTGGTGGTAGACGCAGGTGTCGAAGCAGACGTTCGTCATCACGTTCTGTTCGATCGGAGGGTACTTCTCCCGCGTCGCGATGCCCTTGAATCGGCCCCAGTGGTAGGGCACCGCGCCGCCGCCGTGCGGTATGACGAAGCGGAGCGCCGGGAACCGCTCGAACAGGCGGCCGCTGACCAGCTGCATGAACGCCGTCGTGTCCGCGTTCAGGTAGTGCGCGCCGAGCGTGTGCGCGGCCGGGTTGCACGACGTGGACACGTGGATCATGGCCGGGACGTCCAGCTCGGTCATCTTCTCGTACAGCGGGAACCAGTACGCGTCGGTCAGCGGCGGTGAGCTCCAGAAGCCGCCCGCCGGGTCCGGGTTCAGGTTGCAGCCGACGAAGCCCAGCTCGGTGACGGTCCGCTCAAGCTCGGCGACGCAAGCGTCGAGCGGATCCCCCGCCACCTGCGGCAGCTGGGCGACGCCCGCGAAGTTGTCAGGGAACAGGGTGGTCACCCGGTAGATCAGGTCGTTGCAGACCCGGGCCCATGCGACCGCCGTGGCCGGGTCGTCGACGTGGTGGCCCATGCTCGACGCGCGCGGCGAGAAGATCGTCAGGTCGTGACCGCGCTCCCGCGCGATCCGCAACTGGTTGCCCTCGATCGTCGCCCGGATCTCCTCGTCGCTGATGTCCGGCTCTGCCGGGGCGGGCAGCGCCGGGTCTTTCAACCGCGCGAGCTGGGCGTCCCGGAACTCCTGGAGGGCGGCCGGCGCCGTCGTGTAGTGACCGTGACAGTCAATGATCATCTGCGCGTCTCCTGTTACCACCGCACGTAAGGGCCGGGACTACCCGGCTACCTTAGCGTCTGCCGGCCGCGCTCCGGCAACCGCCCGGACACCACCACAAAGGACGAGGATCAAATTCGTGATGCCGACCGACTGCGTGGTTCCCCGCCACGCGGCGTCATGTGCGGCGCGCTTTACGGGTTCAGCGGGGTGTCCCAGAGGTCGAGCTGCCGGTATTCGCTGCTGCCGCTCACGTTCGACCCGAGGATCACGAGATTGCTCCCGCCCGGGCCAACGGCCGCATAATGGCTGTCGCTGAGGTAGCCGGGATAGCTGACCGTCAGCAGGTACTGACGGGTCGTCACGTTCCACAGGTCAATTTTCCCTCCCTCGCGTATGGTGGCGACAACGCTGCCGTCCACGCTGAAACTGGCGAGTCCCCACCGCTGCCGCCACCGCGGATCGGATGGCGTAACGTTGGAATTCGTCGCCACATCCCACATCAAGTAGACGCAACGCGTCTCTACCGAAGTATGGGGACACGCCAGGATCGTGTTTCCGTCTGGACTGATTACGGTCCCGGCAGAGATTCCTGAGTTGAGATGCACTTCGGCGACTATCTGCTTTTGGGCCACGTCCCATACGTAGGTAGTCTCCCCTGACCCGGTGTCGTTGTAGTCGTCGAGCACCACCCTCGTTCCGTTCTGGTCCATCATGGAGAAGGGGAAGTAGCCGCCAGGCAGGCTGAAGGTAGACGAACGTCCGTCGGGCCCGAGAGTTTCCACCCCGAAATCAGTGCCTCCGGGACGGGTTATATCTACAGCCGTGTTATCACCGCTGAAGTTTACGCTATAACCAGCGTGCGGAACTATCGAGCCTACGGTCGTTCGCTCACCAGTGGCGAGATCCCAGCGATAGACGATATCCGGGTCGTTATCCGGATCGATATTCCCAGGCTGATTAGCGTATACCGCCGCTGTCAGGCTGGCATCGTCCGAGCTGAAAGCGACGTTGTCTATGGCCGCCCCAAAAACAGACTTGTCGATCGTTACATCCGGTGCGGTAATTGTCGTCACATAAGAGCGGCTCACGGTGTTCCAGACGTAAATTTTCGACTGGTCCGCGCCGGCGGTGGCGGCGGCCGCTACGAGCTTGCCGTCCGGGCTGAACCACACGGAACCCACGGCGCCGCCGTCAGGCACGGTCCACGTGGCCGCCAAGATCGGGCTGCTCGGCCGCTTTGGCGAAGACGGCGAGCCGTTGGGGCTGTAGAGGCTGTAAGTGACGCCGGCCGCGGCGACGGCCAGCACCGCCGCCCCGGCGATGACGGTGGTCCGCCGGCGACGGCGCCGGGGATTCCTGGTCCGGTCGCTCGTCGCCGCCGACCGGGTAGTGCGCGCGCTGCCCCCGGCGGCCGTCGTGTCCCCGGATCCCGTGCTCCGCTGACCCGCGGCGATGTGTGCCGTGAACGCGCGCCCCTGCGCGCCTGCCGGGCGGGGCCCGTCGGTTGTCGCCTGTCGTCCGCGAAGCGGAGATCCTGGCAACCGCTGCGGCCCGGCCAGCGCCTGCTGCAGCGCGGCGGCGAACTCGCCGCACCGCGCGTACCGGTCAGCAGGCGACTTCGCCAGGGCTCGCGCGATGACGGCATCGACGGCAGGCGGCAGTCCCGTGCCGAGTTCCGTCACCAGGGGCACGGGGTCATGCACGTGCGCGTACATCGTGGCCATGGTTTCGTCCCTGCGGAACGGCAGTGTCCCGGTCAGCAGGACGAACGCCACGCAGGCGAGCGCGTACTGGTCGGTCCGTCCGTCGACGGGGTCCCCCCTGATCTGCTCCGGCGCGCTGTAGTCGGGGGTTCCGAGGAACACACCGGACGCAGTCACCCCGGTCCCGGGCTGGGAGCCCTTGCTCAGCCCGAAGTCCGCCAGGTAGGCGTGCTCAGGCGCCGCGTCCACCAGGACGTTCTGCGGCTTTACGTCCCGGTGTACCAGCCCGGCCGCGTGCGCCGCGTCGAGCGCCAAAGCGACCTGGGCCACCAGCGACGCGGCACGAGCGGGGGCCAGGCGGCCACCGGAACGCCGCAGCAGTGCGGCCAGGTCCCCGCCCGCCACGAACCGGGTCGCGATGTACAGCAGCCCGTCGGCCTCGCCCGCCCCGTAAACGGGGACGATATGCGGCGAGTCGACGGCGGCGGCAGCCTTCGACTCCCGCAGGAACCGCGCGCGGAACTGCGGGTCACCGGCCAGAGCGGGGGCGATGACCTTTACTGCGGCAAGCCGCCCGAGCAGCTCGTCACGCGAACGGAAGACCACGGCCATCCCGCCCGCCCCGACCTGCTCCTCGATCACGTAGCCCGCTATCCGGCTCCCGGGACCGAGTCCTCCGGAAAAGCCATCGGGCCGCGCCACGAAATCGCTCGTCATCCACGCCTCCCCAGGCGCGGCGTGTTCCCGCTCCGCCGCGCCTGACCGCCCAGTTTGACATCGCCTGACTATTTAGCGCAGTAGTTGACCATATTCAGGCGGCAATGCGCCAGATTACGCTCTAGCGCGCGCTACCGGGGATCAGCGGAGAAGGTTTTGACCGGGCAGCCGACGGGGCGGGCAGTTGTGCCTGCCGGAGTCAGCCGAGACCGTTCCTCTTGGCGGATGTCGTCATTTTCAGACGGCGAGGCGGGCGGCCAGGGCGGCGTTGCGCTGGGCGAACGCGGCCCATTCCGGCGGGGTCAGCCGCAGGTGGCGGCGCGCCGTCGGCTCGGCGCAGCGGCGCTGGGTCCAGCCGGTCAGGCGGCCGGCGCGGATCTCGAAGCGGACGAGGGTACCGTCGGACCAGCCGCAGGCGTCGGCATCCTCGGTCGAGGGCCTGGTGACCTTCTGCTCGGCGGTGACCCAGTCGAGGGCCTCGATCTCCTGCTGCAGCCTGCCCGCCAGTTCGAACGCGAGCCTGCCCGACGCGGCGTCGCGGCGCTCCATCAGGCAGGCCCGCAGGGCGGCGACCGCGTCGGGGTCGCCGCCGAGAACGGCCGCCGCGGCGTTGGCCAGGGCGGCCCGGTCGGTCGCGCCGACGCCGCGGATCCGGGCCATCTCCTGGCGGGTGCCGGTCATCTCGCTGCCCGAGTAGTGCACCGGCAGGACCCGGCACAGGCCGGACACGGCCAGACGGGCCTGGCGGCCGCCGAGGTACGGGCCGAAGATCTGGCCACCTGGGCGCCGCTCGTACACAACCGCTACGCCGGGAGTACTGGCGCTGTCAGTGAGCCGGATCCATACCTCGGCCTCCTGGCCGCCGGCCGGGTCGCGGTTCCACGGGGGTTTCCTTGCAAGCAGCAGGTTCCGCTCCAGCCAGGCGGCCTCGTGCCCCGAGTCGCAGACGACCGCCTCGACGCGCGCCACCCGCGCCATCATCGGCCGCAGGTGCCTCCGGTCACCCAGGTCACCCCAGTAGGAGGCGACCCTCCGGCGCAGGCTGACGGCGCGGCCGAGGTACAGGACCTTTCCCGTGGCATCCCTGAACCGGTACACGCCCGGCGCGAGCGGAAGCAGCGCCGCCCGGTCACGCGCGCTGCTCTCCACCCAGCCATTGAAGCGGATGCGCGCCGAGCCGTCACCCTTGCCGGCACGCACGGATTACCATGCTGAACGTGACCACGGCCGCTACCGGTTCCGTGAACGCGGCCCGGCGCGATCTGCTCGCGGGCGGTACGGGTTCATGAGGCGGCTGCTGCTTGTCAACATCGTCGCCTGCGCGCTGCTGCTCGTGCAGTACCTGCTCGGCATGGCCGTCAACGTGTTCGTGGTGCTGCCCGGGCAGCATCCGGGGGCCAACGCCGGCGACTACTTCAGCGGGGCCGCGTCCGGTCTTGGCTGGGTCATTTCCAGCGGGCCCGGGTGGGCGGCGGCGCATGCCGCGTTCGGGCTCGCGCTCGTCGTCGCGGCCATCGCGGCCGTGGCGCTTACCCGGGGGCACGGGAGGGCGGCCATGGTACTGCCGGCCGTCGGCGCGCTCGCGGTCATCGGCGCGGCGTTCAACGGGGTGAGCTTCGTCAACTACGGGCAGGCGTTCAGTTCGATGATCATGGCGAGCCTGTGGGCGCTGGCCCTCGGCTGCTACCTGGCGGGCGCGATCCGCGCCGCCATCGTGGCCGGCCGCACGCGGTAGTGCGACCTCGCACCCGTCCGGAATGACGGATGCGAGGTCTTTGTTGATCGTTTGCACTGGAGGTGAGTGGTCGATGCGGTTGTCGATCCTGGACTTGGCGCCTATTGCACGGGGCCAGAGCGCTGGCGAGAGCTTCACGGCGAGCGTGGCGCTCGCGCGGCGGGCGGAAGAACTCGGGTACGAACGGGTGTGGTACGCCGAGCACCACAACATGCCGTCCATCGCGTCTTCCGCCACCAGCGTGCTCATCGCGTACGTAGGCGCGCAGACCTCGTCGATCAGGCTGGGATCCGGCGGCATCATGCTGCCCAACCATTCGCCGCTGGTGATCGCGGAGCAGTTCGGGACGCTGGCGGCCATGTACCCGGGGCGCATCGACCTCGGGCTCGGCCGGGCGCCCGGCTCAGATCAGAACACGCAGTACGCGCTGCGCCGCGACCCGAGGACCTCGGAGCACTTCCCGCAGGACGTCGTTGAACTGCAGGGTTACCTGTCTGGCAAGACACGGGTGCGGGGGGTGGACGCGGTCCCGGGCAAGGGGTCGAACGTGCCGCTCTACATGCTCGGATCGTCCCTGTTCGGGGCCAAGCTGGCCGCAGCGCTCGGCCTGCCCTACGCGTTCGCCTCGCACTTCGCGCCGGCCGCCCTGGACGCGGCGCTTGAGGTGTACCGGAGCGAGTTCAAGCCTTCCGAGCAGCTTGACCAGGCGTACGCGATCGCGGGGGTCAACGTGTTCGCGGCCGACTCCGCCGATGCGGCCAGGCAGCAGTTCCAGGCGAGCCGCCGGGCGCGGGCCGCGAGCTTGTTCGGCCGGCAGGCGGGCATCGCCCCGTCGGAGATCACCGATGAGCAGGCCGACCAGTTGCTGTCACAAGGCGCCGCGGTGCACGTGGACGAGATGCTGACGTTCTCCGCGGTGGGCACGCCCGGCGAGGTGCGCGCGTACCTGGACGAGTTCGCCGGCCGGACCAAGGCCGACGAACTCATCACGGTGCACCACGCCACCTCGGTGGAGGCCCGGCTTCGTTCGGTCACGCTGCTCGCCGAGGCGATGCGGCCGGCTGCCTGAATCGCCTGACGCCCGCAGCGCCGTCACATGTGGCCAGTGACTGCGTCGCCCGTGGCCGGCGGGTGAAATCGGCGTGACAGGTGAGACTCCCTCTCGTTCGGGAAGGCAATGGCTTTCACCGGGCGAGAGAGGCGTGGGGTGGACAGTCAGGACGTGGTGCCGGAGAGCTTCGGTCAAGACCGGCACCTGCACCGGTCACTGGGGTACTGGCAGCTAACCGCAATCGGATTCAGCGGGGTCATCGGGTCCGGGTGGCTGCTTGGTGCGATGTACGCGGCGCGGTACCTGGCAGAGCACCCGGCCCCGGACGCGCCGTCGTCAGCCTGATCAGGGCGGTCAGCCTTGGTGTCGCAGGGCAGACAGGAGCGGGATCGCGGCGATCTTCTCCTCGGTGAGGTCGTCCCACGCGATCGCGGCCGCGGACCGCGGCGGGTGCGCCGCACGGCAGTCGATCACGCGCTCGGGGGTGACGATGAAGTCCAGCGCGACGTCGTGACTGGTCAGCGGGATGACGCCGGGAGGCCTTAGCTGGATCTCGTGCACCGTGGTGACCGTGAGGGTGTGCGGGCCGATCAGGCCCGCGGCGGTGGCGAGGGCGAACTCGAGGTCGGCGAAGCCCCCGCCCTTGCCCAGCCGTGCCCCGTCTTCGCCTGCTGCCACGCAACCCATCACAACCAGGTCAACCGGGGTCAGTTCGTCCAGCATGGCGCGCCGCGCGGACCGTGACGCGCCGCTGATCGACGCGGCCTTCCGCGGCGGCTGATCCAGGTGGTCGGGATCCAGGGCGAAGAAGGGCTCGCGCTCGGCCAGTCGCGGAACCGCCATGTAAACGGTCTTCCCGTCCTCGAGCGCGCGCTGCCGTACCGGCAGCTGCGCCGAATCAGGGTTGGCCTTCACGGTCAGTGCCGCCTGCCAGGCGGAGAGCCCGCGCAGCCGCTCGGCGGCCCGCTCGGCGCCCGTGAAGTTCGGGATACGCCCCGGCGCGCCGGGGAACCTGGCCACCTTCGCGGCCCGCATGGCCGACCAGACCTCCTCGCGCAAGCCGGCCTTCGCGGCCAGGACGTCCGCGGGACCGCCAGCGTCGCGGTCATGCCGGGGAGCCGAACGAGCCATTCCCCCATTGTGGCGGACGGTCAGGCCTAGCGCATTGAGCCTGGCCAGATGCCCTGCTTGCCGGGAGACAGGATGCCGTCGGGGTCGAGGGCGTCTTTCAAGGCGCCGTACAGGCGGAGCATCGCGTGGTCGGCCCAGTCATACTGGGCGGCGATCTCGTCCATGAAGTCGATATGGCCGCGGTACAGGCCGTAGCCAGCCTCCCCGGTCAGCCTGACCAGGCGGCGGTAGACGTCGTAGGCGGCCTTGACCTGCGCCTCGTTCGTCGTGTCGTACAGCAGCGGGCTGACCATGTAGAACGAGCGGGGCGTCATGATCGTGCCGGGCCAGAAGTCCAGCCCCGCCCGCTCGATCTCCGGGCGGAGCAGCGTCACCAGCCTGCGGGCGTGGGCGCCGACGAGCGGCGCGACCGGGGAGAAGTCCAGGTGGCCGCCGATGCCGCCCCACCACTGGAGGCTGTCGAGCAGGAGGAGACCGGGGATGCCGCACTGGACGCGCTCAGGGTGCGTGGTGACGGTGTGCTCGCTGACGTCCTCGCCACCGATCTTCCGCCCGGCGACCTCAGCGCCGGGGACGCCCCGGGCGAACGCGTCCTTTACCCGCGCCAGGTGGGCGTCGACGACCGCTTCCGTGCCGTACAGCGCGAGGCGCAGGTTCCAGTAGCCGAGACCGAGTTCGGCCCTGGCGGACTCGTAGAACTCCGGCGGCAGCGGACCGTTTCCCTGATACCACTCGGCGCGGGGCCTGGTCATCGAGGCCGCGCCGGTCAGCGTGCCGAGCAGGGGGACGTTGGAGACGGTGCCGTCGAGCAGGAGCGGGCGCATCGTGTCGATGAGCGCTTCCAGATCGGTTTCGCTCGCGGCGCGGACTTCGACCGGGGCGTAGACCTCGGGGCGCGGGGTAAGCCACTTGCCCATCCGGGTGACGATGCCGAAGTTCGACTGCATGAACAGGCTGTCGACCGCCGGGCCGAAGCCGCGCCGGTGCGCGTGCCAGGCCTGGTTGCCCGCCATGGCTCCCATCCCGGTCCTGATCACGTCGCCGCTGGCCAGCACCACCTCCATGCCGCACATGGATTCCGCATGGTTGCCGCCAGGCAGGTAGCCGACGCCGTGGTCGAGGGTGTTGCCGACGACGCTCCCCCACCCCAGGTCGGGAATGGACGCCCACAGGCTGCTGCCCCGGCGCTGGAGTTCCGCACACAGGTCGAAGAAGCTGACGCCCGGTTCGACGACCGCGTAGGCGAGTTCCTCGTTGACTTCCAGGACGCGGTTCAGCCGCCGCATGCTGACCACGACCGAGCCCCTGACCCGCGGGGCCGGGCCGCCGTAGGCGTTGTTCTTGCCCATCGACGTGGTCCACAGCGGGATCTTGTACTGGCGGGCGATGCGCACCACCGCCTGGACGTCCTCGGTGCTGGCGGGCTGGACGACGGCCGACGGCCAGTGATCGTCCCAGCCGGGAAACGAGTAGGGGTCGCGGAACTCGGCGGAATCTTCGGCCGACAGCACCGCGTCATCGCCGAGGGCGGAGGCGAACGCACGCATCGCCTTCGCGAACTCCACGGTAGACAGTCCCGGTGGCAAGACAGCGTCGTCTGCGGGAGCGCTCACGGCCGTTCTCCTCACCGCCGCCTTCCCCACCAGGGGTCACAGCGATAGGCGCTTTATGCGTTCGTACCATGGCAAAGCGGGCGGCACCATCCCCCCGCGGCACGGGCGAAGGCGACCCGCTAGGTCACGGCGGCGCCGAATGGCCGGGCGAGGCGGGAGGACTGCCCGGGGAGTGGCCGGGCTGGTGCCTGGGCGACGGGGAGAAGATCGCGGTCACGAGGATGAGCACCACGACCATCGCGATGGCGGTGGCCAGACCGACCGCCAGGCGGGGGTTGGCGCGCGCGGCCGCGGACACGGCCGCGGCGGGGCGGCGCAGGGGATGGCGGTGCGGCTCCGGCGCGGGCGCCCCGCCGGGGGCCGGCTCGAGGGCAGCCGGGGGCGCGGCGCTGACCTGGGGCGCGGTGCTCGCCGGGGGCGCGGTGCTGACCTGGGGCGCGGTGCTGACCTGGGGCGCGGCGCTGACCTGGGGCGCGGCGCTCGCCGAGGGCGCGGCGCTCGCCGGGGACGCGGCGCCGGATGGCGGCATCGGGGCGGCAGACGGCCGGGTCTGGCTGTCCGTGCCGTACCCGGCGCCGGAGGCCCCGGTGCCTGCCGCCCGCGAGTCGTCCGGGTGCACGTCTGCGTGGGTACGGTGCCCGGCAGGGGCTGTTCCACGGTCGCCTGCCCCGGCTTCGGCGAGCGCGGCGGAGAAGGCGGCCATGGTGGACCGCGCGTCGGGGCGGTCGACGGGGTCGGTGGCGAGCAACGCCTCGATCACGGGGCGCAGCGGGCCGGCGTGCTCCGGCGGGGTTAGGCGCCTGGTCAGGATGGCGGCCAGAACCGCCGCCATGGTGGATCCGGTGAACGGCGGGCTGCCCTCGACGGCGTGGTACAAGGTGGCGCCGAGGGCCCACAGGTCGGCGGGCGGGCCAAGCGGGGAATCTTCCAGCTGTTCCGGTGCGAGGTAGTGGACGGTTCCGATGCGCGCGCCGGCGCCGGTCAGCTGGGTGGTGGCGTCGGTGATTCCGGCCATGCCGAAGTCGGTGACGACGACGCGGTCCGCGGACGGCCCCGCGAGCAGGATGTTGCCGGGCTTGAGGTCGCGGTGCACGATGCCGGCGGCGTGCGCGTACGCCAGGGCGTCCGCGACCTGCTCGCCGATCCGGGCCGCCCGCTGCCAGGGAAGCCGGCCGAGGCGGGCGATCTCCGCGCCGAGCGAGGGGCCGGAGACATAGCGCATGACGATCCATGGCGCGTCGTCGTGCTCGACCACGTCGTAGACCGTGATCACGTTCTGGTGGTCGATCCGGGCCGCGGCTCGCGCCTCCCGCATCGCGCGCGCGAGCAGGTCGGCGCGGTCCTGCGGTGCCTGCGGCGGGAGCAGGATCTCCTTGATCGCCACCTCCCGGTCGATGAACTCATCGCGGGCGCGCCAGACGCGGCCCATGCCGCCGTGGCCGGCCGGCTCCAACAGCTGGTACCGGCCGGCGATCAGGGTTCCCGCTCCGCCCGGCATACCAAGATCATAGGAACGGGACGGGACAGCCTCGGCCGCGCTCACGGTCAACCTCATCCGAAGCACAGCGCTCTGTTACCTGAGCAGCCCCGCCCGACAGCCAACCGCTGCACGCTTCTTGCTGTTATCCTTTGCGAGAACTGCGACTCCCTATCATTTTTCGCCAGTTTATTCGACTTCGTATCGGCTACTTTCACACTAGTTTGTCCTGGTTTGCGGCACCGGAACTGATAGGAGGTCGCGTTGGCCGACCGCAACCGGTGGAAGTCGCTGCCCATTCACGGCCTCCTCGCCGAATCATGCGCGTCTAGGTGACGGGTGAGGCTTGCAGGAGGCAGATGACGGGTGAGGGTTGCTGCCGCTGATGACTAACTGATCGACCTGGTGATGGTGAGGTGGGCGCGGAGGGGGAGGCCGGCGAGGGCGGAGGAGTCGCCTACGTAGATCGTGAAGGTGCCGGCCGGGACCACCCAGCCGTTCGCGGCGTCGTCCCAGTACGACAGGTCGTGGCCGGTGAGCGGGAAGCTGACGGTGGCGGACTGGCCCGGCTCGAGCTCGATCCGGTCGAAGCCCTTGAGCTGGCGGGGCGGCTCCTGGGCCGACGCCGGGTCGCCGAGGTACAGCTGAGCGACTTCCGCGCCGGCGACCGTGCCGGTGTTGGTGACCGTGGCCGTGACCGTGGCGAGGATCTTGTCCTGGCCGTTGCAGCCGCAGCTTGCCTGGCCAGGACCGGAGACGGTGTTGGCGGTGACGCTCGGGCTCACCGTCAGGTTCGTGAACCGGAAGGTCGTGTAGGACAGGCCGTAGCCAAACGGGAACAGCGGGGTGATGTTCTCCGCGTCATAGCCCCGGTAGCCGACGTCGAGGCCCTCGGTGTACTCGACCTTGCCGTTCGTGCCGGGGAACTGGGACGGGCTGCTCGTCGGCGTCCGCGACTCGCTCACCGGGAACGTGACCGGCAGCTTGCCCGACGGGTCGACCGTGCCGAACAGGACCGCCGCAACCGCGTCCCCGTCCTCCTCCCCCGGGTACCAGGCCTCGATGACGGCGGGCACCCCGCCGAGCCACGGCATGAGCACAGGGTTGCCGCTCTTCACCACCACGACCGTGTGCGGGTTGGCCCTGACGACGGCCTCGACGAGCTGGTTTTGGTCTCCGGCGAGCTTCAGGCTCGGCTGGTCGTGGCCCTCGGACTCGCTGTCGCCGACCATGACGACCGCCACGCTGGCCTGCTTCGCCGCCGCTACGGCCGCGCTGAGGTCGCTGCCGCTGCTGTAGGTGACCTTGGTGCCCGGGCCGGCCTCGTTCTCGATGCCCTGCACTGGTGTGACGGTGACCAGCGGGTCGACGTGCGAACTGCCGCCGCCGCCCGTCGCGGCCGCGCCGGCGTACGGGCCGATGACGGCGATGTCTTTGCCTGCGCCTGCCCGCAGCGGCAGCGTGCTATGCGTGTTCTTGAGCAAGACGATGCCCTGCTCGGCCGCCTGCAGGGCGAACGCGGCGTCGGCCTGCGCGGGGATCTGCCGTGGGCTGGTGGCGGCGGGGTGGCTGAACAGGCCGGCCCGGATCATCGCGGTGAACCGGGAGACAAGCAACTGGTTGACCGTCGTGATGGACATTGCGCCGCTGGCCAGGGCCTGCTCGACCGGGGCGGCGGCGTAATAGCTTGCCGTCTGCATCTCCAGGTTCATACCGGCCTTGGCGGACCCGACCGTGGACCGGGCGGCGCCGAAGTCCGACTGGATCAGGCCGTCGAAGCCCCACCGCTGGCCGGCGACGCCGGACAGCAGGCTCTTGTCCTGGCAGGAGTACTGGCCGTTGACCAGCGCGTAACTGCACATAAGACCCTGGGCGCCGCCCTTGGTAAGCGCTTGCTCGAACGGCGGCAGGTAGATCTCGTGCAGCACACGGGTGGAGACGATGTTGTCGTCCGACTCCAGGCCCCTACTGGTTTCCTGGCTGTAGGCGACGAAGTGCTTGACCTCAGCGATCATGCCTGGCTCGGCCTGGATGCCCTCGGTCTCCGCGGTGCCGATGCTGGCGGTCAGGTAGGGGTCTTCTGACAGCGACTCGAAGGTGCGGCCGCCCTGCGGGACGCGGACGATGTTGACGTCCGGTCCCTCGACGACGTTCGCGCCCAGGTCGGCCGCCTCCTGGCCGATGAGCTCGCCGTACTTGTAGGCGAGTGCGGGGTTGAAAGCGGAGGCCAGGGCGATCGGCGCGGGCAGCGCGGTGGCCGGCTGCTGAACCGGGTCGTCGCCGGCGCTCACGCCGGCCGGCCCGTTGGTGATGACCAGCGGCGGGATGCCGAGTGACGGGATGCCGGGCACGTAGCGCTGGTGCTGGCTGTTCACGATGCCGTGCAGTTCCATGATCTTCTGCTGCAAGGTCATCCCGGCGACGAGAGCATCGGCCTGCCTGACCGCGTCCGCCGCGGTGACGGAGGATGCGGTGTTCGCCGGCGTCGAGGGTGCCCCGGTCCCCACGGCTGGCCGGGCCTGACCCGGGGACGACCCGGAGCAGCCCGCGCCGACTGCGGCGATCGCGACGGCCAGCCCCGCCACGGCCAGCGGGACCGCCCTAGGTCGCCGCCGCTGCCGCCGTGCTGGCCGCATCGTTACTCCGCACCCCTCAACCTCGCCCGCCGGCCGTGACCCGGGCGCCCGTATGCTCGTCGCTCGATGCTATCGGTGCGGCCAGGGATGCCGGTCGCCGCGGTACGCCAGGACCAGGGGGCCGTTGCCCGCGCAGCACCGCGCCCCGGCCTCGGGGCGACCGGGGCGCGGTGAGTCTCAGCTGACTCCGTCCGCGTTCTAGAAGAAGAGCTGCAGGTTGTTTTGCGTCGAGAAGTCGTCGACGAAGTACACGGCGCCGGCGCCGGGCTTGACCGCCAGGCCGAACAGGTTGCCCGCGCCGCCGGCGTTCTTGTCGACGGTCTTGGTGGCCACCTGCATGCCGGACGGCGTGGTCTCCACCATGTTGCCGTCGCCGCCGTTGACGGTGAGGATGTCACCATTCGGCGCGATGGCCAGGCCGAGTTCCCCGTTCAGCGCTCCACCCTTAGCCACGGTGGAACCCTTGCCGTCGTCGCTGTTCCGGTAGACGGCGTTCGCGATGGCGGCGATCCTGTTGCTCAAGGTGTCGGCGACGTACAGGGTGCCGTTACGGCCGAGGCCGACCCCGGTCGGGCCGATGACGAGCGCGTTCGGGTCGGTCCGCGCCGGGAACCCGGCGCCGATCGTGGTGGACGCGAGCACGCGCGGGGTCCGGTAAGGCGCACTGGTGATGAGCAGCCGCTGGACGGTACCGCCGTCGGGATTGTGCTTGCCGAGGATGCCGCCGAGGACGTTGGTCACGAACAGTTCGGTGGTGCCGCCCCGGTCAAGCGCGGTCATGTCCCACGGCCCGTCGATGCCGTGCCCGGTAATGGTCGAGCGCACGTTGCCCCGCTGATCGAGGACGATGAGGCAGCCGGGACCATCGATGACGCCGTTCTTGGTCGGCAGCGAGCCGACGATCACCCAGCCGCTGCGCAGCGCCACGAGCGCGGTGGTGAGGCCGACGCCGCCCGGGCAGGCCGGGTCCTTGATCTGGGCGAACAGCGTCGCCTTGCCCGCCGGTGACGCCTGGACGATGGTGGTTCCCGTGCCCTGCACGTTGGCCTTGTCATTGAAGTTGCTGACCAGCACGTCGTCCCGGTACAGGTGGCCGGTGCTGCGCGGGACCACGGCGACGCCGTACGGGTTGACGTCTCCGTTGGCCGGGATGGTCGAGGCGACGACCTTGGTCTGGTGCAGCGGTCCGATGAACGCCGTCGAAGCGTTCGCCGAGGTCGCCAGCAGACCGCTGGCGGCAAGCAGGCCGGCCGCCGTCGCGGCGATCGTGGTGATGACCGCCGCGGATCTTTTGGTGGGCTTCATAAGAAACTGACTCCTCCCGGTTGGGATCCCGCCTGTCACGGGTTACGAGGAGGGCAGCGCACGGGCTTGCGCCGCACCGGGATGCAGAGCCAGTCGAGAGGATTCTGAACAAATTGAGAAGGTGCCGGAACGGGAACAGGCAAGGCAGTTCCCCGAGTTAAAACTGAACGTCTCGTTTCGAAATGAAAGGGAGCATCGGACATGACCACGGTGACTCAGCCCGCGAAGGCATCAGGCGAGTTCTCGATTGGCGGCAAGCTGCCGGTGACGCGCCTCGGGTACGGCGCGATGCAGCTCACCGGGCCGGGCGTCTGGGGCGACCCGAAGGACCCCGACGAGGCCGTGCGCGTGCTGCGGCGCGCCGTCGACCTTGGCGTCAACTTCATCGACACGGCCGACTCCTACGGCCCGGTCGTCGCCGAGGAGCTCATCAGGAAGGCCCTGCACCCGTACCCCTCCGACTTGGTCATCGCGACCAAGGCGGGGCTCACCAGGCACGGGCCGGGCATCTGGATGCCGCTCGGGCGGCCCGAGTACCTGCGCCAGCAGGCGGAGATGAGCCTGCGCCACCTCGGCGTCGAGCAGATCCCGCTCTTCCAGCTGCACCGCATCGATCCGCAGGTGCCGCTCGAGGACCAAGTCGGTGAACTGCGCACGCTCAGGGAAGAAGGCAAGATCCGGTACATCGGACTGTCCGAGGTGACCGTGAGCCAGCTGCGCGCCGCCTCGGAGATCGCACCGATCGCGACCGTGCAGAACCTGTACAACCTGGCCAACCGCAGCGCCGAGGAGCTGCTCGACTACAGCGCGGCCAACGGCATCGGGTTCATCCCGTGGTTCCCGCTCGCGACCGGCGAGCTGGCCAAGCCGGGCGGCCCCCTCGCCGAGATGGCCGCAGAGGCAGGGGCCTCTCCGTCGCAACTGGCCCTCGCCTGGCTGCTGCACCGGTCCCCGGTGATGCTGCCGATCCCCGGCACATCCAGCGTCAGGCACCTGGAAGACAACGTAGCCGCCGCGTTGATCGAGCTCTCCGACGGCGAGTACGCCTCCCTCGAGGCAGCGGTGCGGTAACCGCGCTCAGGCCGCGGCCTGAGCTCACCGGACAGGCACCCCGTCCATACGGCTGATCAGATCCCAGCCGAACGGATGGTGGCGCCTGTCCCGCGTCGCCCCGCGCCTTTCACTCGGCTCAATCGGCGCTTAACCCGCCGGACTTACGGTGCTAACCAATCGCAAGCCCAGCGCGGGCCAGGCAGCGTGCGGGTCCCGGTCACACGGGGCGCGGAGCGGAGCGGGCGACGGAGCCCGCGGGACGGAGGACCGGAATATGTGCGGGATCACCGGGTGGGTCGACTTCGGGCGGAACCTGCGGGGCGAACGAGCCGCGATCGAGGCGATGACAGCGACGATGATCCCGCGGGGACCCGATGCGGGGGGTGTGTGGTGCTCGGCGCACGCGGCGATCGGGCACCGGCGGCTGGCGGTCATCGATTTGCCCGGCGGCGAGCAGCCGATGCGCGCGCCTGGCGCAGACGACGTCGTGCTGACGTTCAGCGGCGAGATCTACAACTTCACCGAACTGCGCCGCGAGCTTGTCTCGCACGGCCGCGAGTTCCTGACCCGCTCAGACACCGAGGTGCTGCTGCACAGCTACCTCCAGTGGGGTGCCGGGTGCGTGAGCCGGCTGAACGGCATGTTCGCGTTCGGCATCTGGGACGGGCGCAGCCAGGAACTGCTGCTCGCCCGCGACCGGCTTGGCGTGAAGCCGCTCTACTATGCGCCGCGCCCGGACGGGGTGCTTTTCGGGTCCGAGCCGAAGGCCGTCCTGGCCCATCCTGAGTTCCGCGCGGAGATCGACGCCGAGGGTCTTGCTGAGCTGTTCTGCCAGTTCGGGACGGCGACACCGGGGCATGGCGTATACCGGGGGCTCGCCGAGGTGCGGCCGGGCACGTTCGTCCGGGTCGGCCGCGGCGGGGTGCGCACCTGCCCCTACTGGACGATGGAAGCGCGCGAGCACACCGACGACCCGGCGACCACCGCCGGGACGGTGAGGGAACTGCTCGCCGACATCGTGCACCGGCAGACCGTCTCCGACGTGCCGCTGTGCAGCCTGCTGTCCGGCGGTCTGGACTCCAGCGTCGTGTCCGCGCTCGCCGCAGGCAGCCTGGCACGACGAGACCGGGCCAAGCTCGCCACGTTCTCGGTCGATTTCGATGGAAGCGAGGATGCCTTCCAGCCGGATGTGCTGCGCCCCAGCCACGACGAGCCGTACGCACGCGCCGCCGCTGAGCACATCGGATCCAGGCACAGCACCGTCATGCTCTCGGCGCAGGACCTGGTGGCGGCGCAGTGGGCGCCGCTGGCCGCGCACGACCTCCCCGCCATGGGTGACATGTCGGTCTCCATGTACCTGCTGTCCCGGGAGATCAGGCAGCAGTCAACGGTCGCGCTGTCCGGTGAGTCGGCGGACGAGGTGTTCGGCGGGTACGCGTGGTATCACGTGCCGGCGCTGCTCGCCGCGCCGACCTACCCCTGGGCCGCCGGCGGTTCCTGGGAGCCGCTGCTGCGGCCTGATGTGCGGGCGAAGGTCCGGCTCGCCGAGTACGCCGCCGACCGGTACGCGCAGGCACTGGCCGAGGTGCCACGGCTACCCGGGGAGAGCCCGGCCGACCGGCGTGTCCGCGAGGTCCTCTACCTGGGCCTGACCCGCTGGCTGCCGCTGCTGCTCGACCGCAAGGACCGGCTGAGCATGGCCACCGGACTTGAGGTGCGCGTCCCGTTCACCGACCACCGCCTCGTCGAATACGTATGGAACGTGCCGTGGGCGCTCAAGGAAGCCGGCGGCATGGAAAAGGGGCTGCTGCGGGCCGCGGCGGCCGACCTGCTCCCCGCCGACCTGTTGAACCGGCGCAAGAGCATCTATCCAGGCAGCGCCGACCCCGCCTACGAGCGGGCGATCGAGGCGCAGATGGGGCAGTTGCTCGCGCGGCCCGACGCGCCGTTGTTCAGCCTGATCAGCAGGCAGCGGCTGACCGAGGCTTACGCCGCCGACCCGCAGCTGCCTGGCACGATGGCGATCCGGCCGAGCTCGACGACGCCCACCGCGTTCCTGCTCGACGTCAACCGCTGGCTCGAGTTCTCCGGCGTCACCATCCGCTAGCAGCTGCCCGATGGGGGGCGTCTGGACCGGGGCGAAGTGCTGGCAGGCGCTTCGCCCCTCCGCCGTTGCCGCGCGGTGCCGACGGATTCGGTGCCGGCGGATTCGGCGAGGGAGGCGAGGCGGACCAGGGAGGCGTGCAGCCGGTCCGGCGTGGTCGACCTGGCGCGCGGGAGCCGGGTCTTGTCGGTGAGCTGGGTCCAGTCGTAGGTGTGGGTGACCCGGGTGCGGGAGTCGCCGAGCGGCTCAAGTTCCCAGCGCCACAGATGACCGGGCTCGCGGCGGCCCACCGGCGAGGGACGCCAGGCGATGAGCCGGGCCTCCTCGAACTCGACCACGTGGTTCTCCCGGACGCTGCCGCCGGTGAGCGTCATGGTGAACACGTCGCCCACCTGGCGCACGCGCTGGCCAGCCCGCGCCCGGGCCAGGTTGTCGTTGCCATCCCAGCGGGGCTGCTGAGCCGGGTCGGCGATCAACTCGAAGATCTGCTCTGGGCTGGCCGCGATTTCCCGGCTCGCGCTGACCACGCGCTGCGGTTCCTGCTGGGGAGTCATGAGCCCATCCAAGCATCCGCCCGGGCGGGCTGCCCAGCGGTTATCCGACGGGCAGGCGGCGGGCCGCGGCGGCGGCGGCCTCGTGCGCGGCGGCCAGTTCGGCGCGGCTCCGGTTAGTGCGCAAGCAGCCGGTCCAGCCAGCTCTGCTGGGCGGCCACGGCGGCCTGGCTGAGGGACGCGCCGGGCACGAAGGCCGCGAACCCGTGGTACCCGCCCGGCCATACATGCAGCTCGGCCGACCCGCCGGCCAGCCATATCCGGGTCGCGTAGGCGACGTCCTCGTCCCTGAAGGTCTCCGCCGAGCCCACGTCGATGAAGGCGGGCGGGAGGGCGGACAGGTCGGTCGCGCGCGCAGGTGCGGCGTAGGGTGACACATCAGGACCGCCGCGCGCGTCGCCGAGCAGCGCGGTCCACCCGATCTCGTTGGCCGCGTGGTCCCAGACGCCGAGGCCGGCCATCTGCCGGGAGGACGGCGTGTCGTTGCGGTCGTCGAGCATGGGGCACATCAGCATCTGGCCGGCCAGCGCGGGCCCGCCGCGGTCCCTGGCGAGCAGGGCCACTGCCGCTGAGAGGCCGCCGCCGGCGCTGCCGCCGCCGACGATGATCCGCCGAGGGTCGATGCCAAGCTCAGCGGCGTGGGCAGCGGTCCAGGACAGGCCCGCGTAGCAGTCTTCGACGGGACCGGGGTGCGGTGTCTCTGGTGCGAGCCGGTAGTCCACAGAGACCACGGCAAGCTGAAGCTGTTCGGCGTGGTCAAGCATGCCCGGCAGGCCCGTACGGTTGTCGCCGAGCATCATGCCGCCGCCGTGAATGTGGTAGAGGCAGGCCACCGGGGCCGTAACGCCACCCGGGCGGCAGATCAGCAGCGGGACGTCGGGTGCCCCCGCCGGGCCGGCTACGGCCACGGTGGTCAACTCGAACGCTCCGCCACGTCGCAGGTCCTCGTCCGTGGGCTGCGGGAGGAGCGCGCGGCCCTGCCGGATGAGCGGCAGGTTCTCCAGCGTGAACGCGGGTCCCCCGGTCGCCGCGAAGGCGTCCAGGGCGGGGCGGAGCTCGGCGTCGAACGGGGGCGGCGGACCCACCTGAGCGCGCTGGGAGCCTTCGGTTTCCGAGATCGCCGTCACCGCGGCCTCCTTCCCTGGCCCGTTGCGGGTGTCCTGGGGCGGACGCGTGCGGGCCAGACCGATGACATCAGGAATGCTCTCGCCCGTCAACGCGGGCGGTGCGGCTAGAGCGACCGGGACCAGGTCTGGCTCATCATGTGCTGGCCGAACGCTTCTTCTGGATGCTCGCTGTCCAGGGTGAAGCCGGCCGCCTGGTAGATCCGGCGGGCGGCGACGAGCTGGTCGTAGGTGAGCAGGACGATGTCCGCGTAGCCGGCTGCGCGGGCAAAGTCGAGGCACCGGTCGGCCAGCCGGGTGCCCAGGCCCAGGCCTCGCGCCCAGGGTTCCACGAGCAGCAGCCGGAGCCGGGCCGTGGCCGGCCCGTCGGGGACGCAGCAGACCGATCCGGCGCGCCTGCCGTCCACTTCGGCGATCCAGCCCCCGGCCCGGCCCCGGTGGGTGCCGCGCAGGGTGACGTACTCTCCGATGACTCCCGCACAGAACGCCTCGAAGCTGGCGTCCCAGCCGAACTCGGCGGCGTACACGGCGCCGTGCCGCTGCAGGACCCAGCCAAGGTCGCTGTCCGCCAGGGGGCGCAGTGTGAGGCGCGGCTCCGCGACGTCGCCGTTCCCGTCCGCGCCGAGGGCGGGCCGGCCCAGGGTCTGGGTGATCACCTGCATGGCCTCGAGCAGCGGGTCGCACGCGACGTCGCCGAGCAGCGCGCCGATCTGGCTGACGGCGCGGGCGTCGAGCTCGGCCACCGCCGCGTGCCCGGCCCGGGTGGCGCGGATCTGCTGACGGCGCGCATCGGCCGGCGACCGGTGCCTGGTCACCAGGCCGTCGGACTCGAAGCGGCTCAGCACCCGGCTCAGGTACCCGGCGTCGATGTCGAGCGCCTGGCGCAGCCAGGACGCCTCGACCGTGCCGTGCTTCGCGATCTCGAACAGCAGCCTGCTCTCGGTCAGCGTGTACGGCGTGTCCAGGTACATGTCGTGCAGCACGCCGATGACGTTGGTGTAGAAGCGGTTGAACGCGCGGACCTGCGCCACCTGAGCGGGCGTTGGCCCCGTGGACCTGGCAGCGGCGACGGTCGGGCCGGTCATGAGCGCCTCCAAATCATTGACTGAGTCAACGGTAATCCTTGACTCAGTCAATGGCAACGGGTCGCTCGCCGGGCGCCGGACTCTCGGCCTTGTCCGTCGGCTCGAAGCCGGCGCAGCTGGTCACCGGCAGGCGCGGGTACCTGACCAGGCGGTCGTCCCACGACGCACGCGTGCACCGCAGGTAGACGGTCCCCCTGTTGGTGCCCTTGACAGCGGCATGGCGGCACCTCCCGCACAGTCCGGGCTCAACGGGCAGCGCGGGGCCGCCTTCAGGCAGTGGCACGGAACTCATCCTCGCCGGCCGGCCGCAGGGGCGCGACAAGGCGGGACGCCGATTTCCGTCGCCGGACGCGATTGAGGGACACGCGGCGGCCGGGAGAAGATGGCCGTATGACACGTGTGATGATCATCGGAGGCGGCATCGGGGGGCTCACCGCTGCCAACGCGCTGCGCCGGGCCGGGGCAGAGGTGTCCGTATACGAGGCGGCCGGCGAGCTTAAGGAGATCGGGGCCGGGGTCGCGCTCCATGCCAACGCGATGCGGGTGCTGCGGTTCATCGGGGTCGAGGACGGCGTGCGGAAGGTCGCGGGCCGCAGCCAGTACGCGGTGACCAAGGACGGGATCAGCGGCCGGGTCATCTCACGGACCAGCAGGGCCAAGCAGGCAGCGCTCCAGGGCATCGAACCGGCGACCGTGCACCGGGCGGACCTGCTCGACGTGCTCGCCGCGGCGCTGCCGCCCGAGATCGTGACGCTCGGCAAGCGGTGCGTGTCGGCGGAGTCCGGCTCGTCGGCGGCGGTCGCGCGGTTCGCCGACGGCTCGGAGGCCGAGGCGGACGTAATCATCGGAGCCGACGGGATTCACTCGGCCGTGCGGACGTCGCTGTTCGGGCCGGACGCGCCCCGGTTCACCGGCAAGATCTGCTACCGCTCGGTGATCCCGACGGCAGCGGTGCGCGGCGGTGCCGCGCCGGACATGGCGGCCGACAACGGGCAGTGGCTCGGCCCGCACGGTACGATCGTGCTCTACCCGCTGCGCGGCGAGGAGCTGATCAACGTCGTCGCGCACTACGACGACGACAGCTACCGGCACGAGTCGTGGGTGACTGAGTGCCCGAGAGACGAAGTCATCGAAAGGTACCAGGGCTGGCACGAGTCGCTGCTGCGGCTGTTCGAGGCCGGGCAGACCTGGTACAAGTGGGCGCTGTACGACCGGGACCCGATCCCCGCGTGGACGTCCGGGCGGGTGACGCTGCTCGGCGACGCTGCGCACCCGATGCTGCCCTACCTGGGACAGGGGGCATGCCAGGCACTTGAGGACGGCGCGGTGCTGGCGAACGCCCTAGCGGCGTCGCCGGACGACGCGGTCGCGGCGCTTGGCGCCTACGAGCGGGTCCGGCGACCCCGGGCGTCCCAGGTGGTGCTGACCGCGCGGGCCCGCGGCGTGTCCAACCACCTTCCCTCGCGGTGGGCGGTCATCAGGCGAGACCTGGCGATCTCGGTCCGCAAACGGCTGAACCGGCGGGACCTGGACGGGCGCGGCGCGGCGTGGCTCGCGGACTACGACGCCACGTCAACCTCCGTGCTCGCCGACTGAGCCAACCGGTTAAAGTCACGACATATGGATCACGCGCGCGAGACCCTGACCTGGGATTCCTTTGGCGACGCCGCGCAGCAGCTGGCGCAGGTGATCGCGGACGACGGGTTCCGGCCCGACCTGATCCTGGCGATCGCACGCGGCGGCATGTTCGTCGCCGGCGCTCTCGGCTACGCCCTGTCGGTGAAGAACCTGCACCTGATGAACGTCGAGTTCTACAACGGGGTGGGTTCCACGCTCGACATGCCGGTCATGCTCCCGCCGGTGCCGTCCGCGGTCGACTTCTCGGAGAAGAAGGTGCTGATCGCCGACGACGTGGCCGACACCGGCAAGACCATCGAACTGGTGCGGAACTTCATCGCCGAGCACGTGGCCGATGTGCGCTGCGCCGTGGTGTACGAGAAGCCAGCATCCCTGGTGAAGTGCGACTACGTGTGGAAGCGGACCGACCGGTGGATCAACTTCCCGTGGTCAAGCCTGCCGCCGGTGCTGCCCGGGGTGCTTGACGCCTTAACGCGCCGCCCGGGGGCGATCAAGCACCTGCGCGCTGGTTCCCGGCGGCGGGGCCGATCGCGGATTCATCAGCCATATCTGATAAGTTCGGGCTGAACATTACGTCGACTTCCGCGGAGGCATGCCCATGCCCGGCACGTCCGGTTCCCGTCCAGTCCTGCTGCTGATGGACTTCCAGCACGGCGTCGTCGAGCGCCTCGGCTCGTCGTCCGTCATCGACGCCGCCGACCGTGCCGTCAAGGCCGCACGGGCTGCGGGCATCCCGGTGATGTTCGTCCGCGTCGCGTTCCGGCCTGGCTACCCCGAGATCGCCGCGGCCAACACCACGTTCTCTGCCATCACGGCACAGGCGGGGGACGCGTACACGCTCGACCACCCGGCCACCCAGGTGCACGCCTCGCTGGCACCGCTGGACACCGAGCCGGTCATCGTCAAGCGTCGGGTCAGCGCGTTCAGCGGGTCGGACCTGGACGTGCTGCTGCGCGCCGCGTCCGCTGACACGCTCGTCCTGGCGGGCATCGCCACCAGCGGCGTCGTGCTGTCCACGGTCCGCCAGGCGGCCGACCTCGACTACCGTCTCGTGGTGCTCTCCGACGCGTGCGAAGACCGCGACCCGGAGGTGCACCGCGTGCTGACCGAGAAGATCTTCCCCCGCCAGGCCCTGGTCACCACGACCGGCGAATGGATCGCCTCGCTGTTATCCGCAGCCGGCGCGGGTTCCTTTGGCTTCGGGCCTCCCGTCCACGGCATTTCCTGTGGCAGCGGTCATACCGGCACCGACGGTACATTCACCCGGGCGTCCCTTGAACCTATAGCTAGGTGACAGGTAGGGCGATAAGGGGCATAACGCGGGCATGGCCTGCGCCACCGGTAAGCGTCAGTTCCGGACGCGCCTCGACGCCGAAATCGTTCTTGCTCTCCGGATCGGGAAAAAGGACCACCGCCGGGAGAGGAACGAGCGGCGCTGCTACCTGTGTCCGCTGTGCGGCCGCTGGCACCTCACCTCCAAGGCCTGATCGCGGCGGGCATGCGGACCTCGCCCGCGGGCGCCGCGGGGACCACGGCCGGGCGGTGCGGGCGCGCGCGCCGGCGCTTCTTGCTGTTATTTTGGTTTGTCTTCGTCGGGGGCAGGGAGGATAGTCGCTTCTATGCGGCGGTCGGGGATGATCCACAGGGCGGCGACGCCGACGTAGCAGGCGATCGCGATCCAGATGCCCGGGCGGTTCGCGCCGGCGCCGGCGCCGCCGAGGAGGGCGGCGACGCAGCCGGCGATGTAGCCGATGGGCGAGACCTTGCCCTTGAAGTCGCTGCCGATCGCCTTGCGGAGGGCGGAGTCGCGGCCCTGGGTACGGACGATCGCGGTCTGCAGGATGTAATAAGCGATCGCGGCGGCCAGCAGGTTGAGCCCGTAGACGATGACCGGGGTCTGCGCGTCGTCGGTCCACTGGGTCGTGTACGGGAACAACGACAAGCAGACGCCCCGATCCTTGATCCGGGCCATCGTGGACGTGATGCGGCCCACGGCCTCCATGCGGGTGTGCGACCCGGCGGCCGGAACCGGAGGCTTCCTGCTGGCCGCTTACGAGCAGATGAAGTCGGCCAGGCTGGACCCCGACGAGAAACGGCTCCTGCGGGACCGGGCGCTGCGGGGCTGGGAGATTGTCGATGCGACCGCCCGACTGTGCGCCATGAACCTGCTCCTCCACGGGATCAGCGCTCCCGAGAACCCCAGCCTGGTCACCGTGGACGATGCCCTGCGGTCCGCTCCGTCCGAGCACTTCGACATGGTGCTGACCAACCCGCCGTTCGGCCGGAAATCGTCCTACAAGGTCATCAACGCCCTCGGCGAGTCCGAGCGCGAGGACATGAGCTACCTGCGCGAGGACTTCTGGGCCACCACGTCCAACAAGCAGCTTAATTTCCTGCAGCACGTCCGGTCCCTGCTCACCATCAACGGCCGCGCCGCCATCGTCGTCCCCGACAACGTCCTGTTCGAGGGCGGGGCAGGCGAGACCGTTCGGCGACGGCTGCTGGAGCAGTGCAACGCGCACACCCTGCTGCGGCTGCCGACCGGGATCTTCTACGCGGGCGGCGTGAAGGCGAACGTGCTGTTCTTCGACCGCAAACCTCCGTCGGAGAAGCCGTGGACGGACAGGCTGTGGATTTACGACTTCCGCACCAACCAGAACTTCACGCTGAAGACCCGCGCCCTGGGGCGGGCCGACCTGGATGACTTGGTCGCGTGCTACAACCCCGGCAACCGGCACGAGCGCACCGAGACCGAACGTTTCCACGCCTTTTCCTACGACGAGTTGGTGGCCAGTGACAAGGCCTTCCTCGACATCTTCTGGCTGCGCGACGAGTCGCTGGAGGACACAGGCAACCTGCCAGCTCCCGAGGTGATCGCCGCCGAGATCGTCGAGGATCTGCAGGCCGCCCTCGACCAGTTCGCCGAGATCGCAGCGTCCCTGGGTGCGTCCGGTGTCGAGCCAGGCCCGCTAGCTATGCCTGACTGATCGCGCATTTACCTCGCCACAAGCGCGCTGCGCATTTGTTCGCCGGGCAAGATCACTGCCTCAGCGGCGCTCTCTTCGGTCGCGTCGCTGAGGCGATGGCGCAACCGCAGACCCTTGACTCTGATCTTGCCCGGCAAACCCACTGGCACCTATCAGGTTGGACGGGATGACTCGTAGCTATAAAGGATGACAGGTCGGAAAACGGATAAATTGGGGCGAACTCTTGGCTTTTGGGTGTGTCGCAACGAGTAGAATACTCACATGCGAAGAAGCGCTGTATACGTCGTTAGCATAATTGCGGCAATTGCCGTTGTCCTGGTCCTGCCTCCGATATTTGATTACAAGCGAGTAGTTTGGATTGTTTCTGGAATACTTGCGCTTGGCCTCCTGGTCACGATTCCCATGTACTACGCGCGAGAGCGTAAAAGAAATGCTTCAGCGGCGGAAAATTCCAACACCTCGCCTTCCATGCCGATAATCGGTCCTCTAATTGCCACGTATGACCAGTCAGTTGCTTTCGGAAATGATGCTACCGTAAACTACTACGCCGCGACACCGACCAATGAAAAGCCCGAAGAGGAGCCTGCTGATGACTCGACTTTCGAGGATTTAGGCAGCGAGTGGCTCGGCGTCTTCCCAGGCCAGCCGGATAACGGCGATTTCCTGGGGTGTTGGCTGGTCCGGGCGAGATGCCCTAAACCTTGCGGCGATGATG
>Ga0335072_10002282_pt1 | contig 29919 bp, 25 predicted proteins | sample Lox_Sample_21_FD_206725 | JGI IMG/M metagenome (GOLD analysis project Ga0335072, IMG submission 206725) | Soil microbial communities from Loxahatchee National Wildlife Refuge, Florida, United States - Lox_Sample_2.1 | ecosystem: Environmental > Terrestrial > Soil > Wetlands | place: USA... | reverse complement strand
TAATAAACGGCACAATTTCCTCAGATTTGGGTAGCGGTTTACTTATAGCATAGGCCCCGGCGCTCGCCAACGCGCTGCCTTCGCCTATGATTCGCAACTGACAATGAAGGGCAAGCCAGCCCCACCCGCCCGGCCGCGCGCCCGCAAGCGCCTCAAAACACGCCATTTCTCAGTGCCACTCTTTGACGACGGAAAGCGGCCAGGCGATGGCGAGGCCTCAATCCTGCTTCAATTCGGTTGTGATCAGGAGGATTTCGACGCTGCCGACGTTCTCAACCGAATGGGGCGGCAACGGCCCCACCCATTGAACCATCGGCTCAGTCGGCGGCGGCCCCACCGTGCGGCTATCGAAGAGCAGATTGCCATCGCCATCGCGCCGGATGAAATCGCTCTGCTTCGCGACATACATCGCGCTGGGCCAGCGGTGCGTGTGCACTGGAGTCGTCTCGCCCGGCGGAATGCGCACTTCGAGCAATCGCACGCGCTCGTTCTCAAATAGCAGCTTGTGGTATTTCGGCGCCGCGATCACGGCATCGAGCGAATCCGGCCAAGCCCATTCCTGCAAATCCTTTCTCACGCAATCTCCTGAATTCTCAAGAAGCATCTCATGAATTTGCTTCAGGGGATCAGACCTTCCGCGCCCCATTGGAAACCTGCGCCATGTTTAGAATCTTCAGCGCCAAAATCCACGAGGTTGGAGGTTTCGGCTTCCCACAGCTCACCGCCCACAAAGCCCGCTCGGAGGTAAGATTGAAATGTGGCGCTGCGGCCTTTTCACCCCGAGGGTCGAAGGGAAGGGCGGTATTTTTTCGGCGTACATTCTTGACACGATCTTCAAATCGGAGGAGCAATATGCGAGCTAGATTCCTCTCTTTCGCACTGGCCCTTGCTACTCTCTTTTTCGGCCTACCTCCCTGCCCCGCTATCGCCCAACACCCGGAGCGGTACGGAGGGATGAAGCTCCTCGACGGATATTCAATAAAACGCGAGACGGCATTGGACGTGGACGCGTGGACAATCGAAAAGGATGGCGGCCCTAGCATCCATTTCGAGGCCGGTACTAGTGAAGGTTCCTTAGTCAACACAAAAGACCGGAGCCAATACGCGTGGACCAGAACGCAAGTCATCAACAATTACAAGGTTGTATTCGCGATGGTCAAGCCTGGCCTGAAAACGGTTTGGGAACAGGAGAACGGACGAGGATTGCCTCCCGGAAACATTCTGCTGGTGACGTTTTTCCTGGATCGAAGCCATCCCGACCACACCGCGAATTTCACAGCCAAGGTTGGAGATGAAGAGGAGTTGGCCGATGTGCTTCTGATGGTCATGACCTTCGATCCATCGAAAGGTATTTTCTAGTCGCAAGGGCCCGATCCTCGCTTTGTGAGGGTGGGTTCTTCCAACGGAAAAAACACTGGGCCGCAGCAAGATCTCTGCAGCCCAGCGCGACGATCGAATGATGCGAAACGACATCCTCGTCGGATCGTCACGAAGTCGGTGTGCACACCGACTTCACTTCGGTGTACAGCTCGAGCATTTCCTTGCCCATCTCGCGGTATTTCGGCGCGGCGATCACCGCGTCGAGCGAATCCGGCCAAGGTCAATTCTGCGAATCTTCGCTCACGCGATCTCCCCAATTTCCTCTTCGCGACTATTCGCGCGCGCCGTTAAGCTTCGGACCGAAAGGAGTACTCGAGACAGGCTTCAGCGGCTACGACGGACCGAAGATTTTGCGACACGGATCAACTTGCGGAGCGCTCTGTTGACCGACTGGTCGTCCGGAAAATGGGAGGCGACCTCAGGCGAAAGGAGCACGAGGTTTGTGCCCGCTTTATAGCGCGCAACATACTTGCCGCGCACGCCGCCCTCCAGTTTGGATAAGTCGTACTCCCGGCGCAGATCGTCGGGCCGCCGCCGCTTCTCAGTTTTCTTCTTCATAATCTTTTCGCTCGCGCGCTGTCGCTTTCCGTGCGCTGATGATTCGGATGCTCTGATCACGATCGGCGTGAGCCACGAGCAGGAGCTGACGCGAATCTGATAGACCAACCGTGATAAACCGGCGCTCCGAGACCGAGTGGTCCGGGTCAAAGTAGGTCATCGCTAGAGGGTCGCCGAAAACCGTCGCGGCCTCGTGAAATGAGACGCCATGTTTCCGGCGGTTTTGCGTCGCCTTGCCCGGGTCCCATTCGAAATTCACGCCGTCATCATTATCCCGCCATTCAAAATCTAATAGTGAATCTTTTTTTGGCCATACGGTCGCGGGGAGCCAACGCTGATTTGCGCGTTAAGGTGGTGGGCTTTAGTCGAGCCCCGCGCCGAACCGCAGCCACCTGATCTGCGGTTCAGCGCGGATCTCCTATCGTTCACTATGAAATCGGGGTGCACACCGACTTCACTTCGGTGTACAGCTCGAGCATTTCCTTGCCCATCTCGCGGCCCCAACCGGATTGCTTGAATCCGCCGAACGGCATCGCCGAATCGAGGACGCCGTAGCAGTTGATCCAAACGGTTCCCGCGCGGAGCGCCGCCGCAGTGCGATGCGCCTTCTTGATGTCGCGCGTCCAGACGGCGGCCGCCAATCCGTAAGGCGTGTTGTTGGCCTTGGCGATCAAATCGTCCACGTCGCTGAACGGCATCACCGTCACCACGGGCCCGAAAATTTCCTCGCGCACCACCTTCATCTTTTCGTTGGTGTTGACGAGCACCGTCGGCTTCACGAAGTAGCCCTTCTCGCCATGACGGCTACCGCCCGTCACCGCCTTCGCGCCTTCCGAGAATCCGGATTCCAGATAGCTGCAAACCCGGTTCATCTGCTCCTCGGAAACGACCGGCCCCATGTCGCTGGTGGATTCCATGCCGGGACCGACGCGAATCTTAGATGCAAGCTGCGAGACGCCGTCGACCACCTTGTCGAACTGCTTGTCTTCGACGTAAAGCCGCGAGCCCGCGCAACATACCTGCCCCTGATTGAAGAAAATCGCGTTCGCGGCGCCGGGAATCGCGCTTTCGATCTCAGCGTCATGGAAAACGATGTTCGGCGATTTTCCCCCGAGCTCGAGCGACACTTTCTTCAAATTGCCGGCCGCCGCGTGGACGATCAGCTTGCCCACTTCGGTCGAGCCGGTGAAAGCGATTTTGTCGACATTTGGATGCGCCGCCAGCGCCGCGCCCGCCGTCTCGCCGTAGCCCGTGATGATGTTGACGACGCCGTCCGGAATTCCCGCTTCCTGTATCAATTCGCCCAGCATCAAAGCCGTCAGCGGCGTCTGCTCGGCCGGTTTCAGCACCACGGTGCAGCCCGTCGCCAGCGCCGGCGCCAGCTTCAGCGTCGCCATGATCATCGGGAAATTCCACGGGATGATCTGGCCGACGACGCCGATCGGCTCGCGCAGCGTGTACGCCAGGAATTTCGCCCCGTGCGCCGAAATCGGAATCGTGCTGCCCTCCACTTTCGTGGCCCAGCCGGCGTAGTAGCGCAGTTGGTCGATCGAAGTCGGAATATCGACCATCCGCGCCAGCCCGAGCGGCTTGCCCTGATCGAGGCATTCGAGCTGCGCGAATTCCTCGAGACGCTTTTCGAGCAGGTCCGCGAGCTTCCAGATCACGCGCCCGCGTTCGGACGGCGTGATATTCCGCCACGGTCCTTTATCGAATGCCGCGCGTGCAGCCGCCACGGCGCGGTCGACATCTTCCTTGTCGCCCTCGGCCACGTGCGCCAGCACTTCGCCGGTCGCCGGATTGTAGGTGGGGAACGTCTTCCCCGATGCGGCGTCCACCCATTTTCCGTTGATCAACATCTGCCGCTTTTTCGCGACGTACTTGCTCACATTCTCATCGACTGGAATTGCCTGCGTTGCAGTAGCCATTTTTCCTCTCCTTCCGTTTGCCCCCGAGGCGCATCTTAGACCCAAACTCTAGCGATTGAATAGCCCAATGTAGACGGCACTGCCGAGCACGTGCCCCTTCACCGCATCTTCGATCTGCTCGCGCGTGGCGCCTTGGGGCAGGTCGAGTTTTTGATCCAATGCCAGCAGCTCGAAGGTGTAATGGTGCGGCGCTCCCGGTGGCGCGCAAGGTCCCTGATAGCCGGCCTTGCCCGTGATATTCGTCCCTTGCAGCGTGCCATCCGGCAGCGGCGCTCCCGGCGGAATGTCCTCGCCGAGCGCTGTGGCACCGCCGGGAATGTTGAAGACGATCCAGTGCGTCACATCCGTCGGAGCTTTCGGCACATGCGCGTCGGGATCGTGCAGAATAAGAACGAAGCTCTCGGTCCCTTTCGGCTCGTTGGTCCAGCCGATCATGGGCGAGATGCCCGTCGAAATATTGCGCGGACCGCTCGGCGGAGGATTTGTCGCCGCGCACGTGTATTTCGTCGGAATCCTGCTCAAGTCGGCGAACGACGAACTCCACATCACGAGCGACGGCGGCGGCCCGGCGGGCCGCGGCGGCGCCTCCTGCGCCCGTGCGCCGAGGCACAGGCACAAAACCACAGCGGCCCCCAGAGTCATGCGAACCACATTGCTCATGATTTCTCCTCCCATGAATACCGGTATTAGCGGTCAGCCGGGCGCGATGGCGCCGTGGCTAACGCCCACCAAATATACGCCCACCACGCAAGGCGCGTGTACTCAGACCCTAAATTTTGGATTTGGACTACGATCGCGCCCAGGGCAGCGTGGAATTCGCCAGCGATATTTGCCCGCGCAGTAGAAGAAAGATGTAAGCGCCGAGGCAGAATTTTCCGAAGAGCAGCATCGAAAATGCCGCCACCAGAAACGCCTCGAAAACCCACGCGGTGACGTTCCAGCCTTGCAGTAGCGCCACGCCCACGACCAGTGTGAACGCGGCCGCGATCGCCTGCGCAAACCGCCGCGGTCCGGGCGCGGGAACGAGCGGGGCGCGCCCGCGCGGCGCGGCAAACGCGCGGTTGTAAAACGCCTCGAACGGATTCAGGCTCGGCGCGATCACGTTCCACCACAGCACGGCTGAAAGCGCAAAGAAAAGCGCCGTTGAATAAAGGATCAGGTCCGTTGCACCACGCATGTAGCCCGCGACATGCAGGACGATGCCCACGACAATGAGACTCCCCACGATCCGCGGCTGAAAATAGAGCCCTTCAAAGTGCATGTCGCAGAGCGCCGACGGCTCATCGGCGAATCCCTGCTGCTTCATGAAATTTCGTATTGCGGGCGACGCCATCGCAGAACCTCTCACATTAAGAATAGCGAATTCGCCATAAAGCGAAAAGCCCCACCCTTCCGAGTGCATCGGAAGGATGGGGCTCAGAGAAAAATCGAAGCACACCACACTTCGGCCGGCACAAATCATAGGCGCCGGCCTCAGTGTGACGATCCTCGCCGGATCGTCACGAAATCGGCGTGCAGACCGATTTCACTTCCGTGTACATCTCGAGCACTTCGTGTCCCATTTCGCGTCCCCAGCCCGATTGCTTGTATCCGCCGAAAGGCAGAGCGGCGTCGAAGACGTTGTAGCAATTGATCCAGACGGTGCCGGCGCGGAGAGCCGCGGCGGTGCGGTGGGCCTTCTTGATATCGCGCGTCCAGACGCCGGCGGCCAAGCCGTATTCGGTATTGTTGGCCTTGGCGACGAGATCGTCGACATCCTTGAACGGTATGGCGGTGACGACGGGGCCGAATATCTCCTCGCGCACCACTTTCATATTTTCATTCGTGTTGACGAGCACGGTCGGCTTGACGAAGTAGCCTTTGTTGCCCTGCCGGCTGCCTCCCGTCGTCGCCTTCGCGCCCTCCGAGAGCCCGGATTCGAGATAGCCGCAAACGCGATTGAGCTGCTCTTCGGAAACGAGCGGCCCCATCTCGGTCGTCGACTCCATGCCGGGACCCACCTTGATCTTCGACGCGATCTGCGACACGCCGTCGACCACCTTGTCGAATTGCTTGTTCTCGACATAGAGCCGCGAGCCCGCGCAGCAGCACTGGCCGTGGTTGAAGAAGATGGCCATCGCGGCGCCGGGAATGGTGTTGTCGATGTCGGCGTCGTCGAAGACGATATTCGGCGACTTGCCGCCGAGCTCGAGCGATACCTTTTTCAGATTGCCGGCGGCTGCGTGCACGATCAGCTTGCCGACTTCCGTCGATCCGGTGAATGCGATCTTATCGACATCGTGATGCGCGGCAAGCGCCGCGCCGGCGGTCTCGCCGTATCCCGGAACGATATTCACCACGCCCTCGGGGATGCCGGCTTCCTGAATGAGTTCGCCGAGGCGCAGGGCCGTGAGCGGCGTCTGCTCGGCGGGCTTCAGGACCACGCAACATCCGGCCGCGAGCGCCGGGCCGAGCTTCCAGGCCGCCATCAACAGCGGGAAATTCCACGGGACGATCTGGCCGACGACGCCTACCGGTTCGCGCAGCGTATAGGCGAGAAATTTCGCACCGTGAGCGGAGATGGGAATCGTGTTGCCTTCGATTTTCGTCGCCCAGCCGGCCATGTAATGGAAGAGGTCGGCGCTAAGCGGGACGTCCGCAACGCGCGCGACGGTGACGGGCTTGCCGTTGTCGAGCGATTCGAGCTGCGCGAATTCTTCGTTGTTGCGGTCGATGAGGTCGCCGAGCTTCCAGATCAGGCGGCCGCGCTCGGAGGGAGTCATCTTGCGCCATGGGCCCGTTTCGAAAGCGGCGCGAGCGGCGGATACGGCGCGATTGATATCTTCTTTGTCGCCTTCGGCGATCTGCGCGAGCACTTCGCCGGTTGCCGGATTGTAGGTTGGAAACGTCTTGCCGGAAGCGGAATTCACCCACTTGCCGTTGATGAGCATCTGGCGAGGCTTCGAAACATAGCGCGATACATTCTGGTCGAGCGGAATCGTTTGTGTAGCAGTGGCCATCTCTTTCCTCCTCTAGCTCAAATGAAAGTCTTCACATTTGGGGTTGTGGAACCGGCGAACTTCGACGAAGGGTGCGGCGAGCGCCGATTCTGGTTCTTTCGGTCGATGCTGGGCTGCGAAATCATTCGCATACCGTCGTAGGATGCAACTTTCTGCGGAGAGGAGAACCGGCGAAGCCAAACCCTAGCTTCGCGCCGGCACGCCCGGCGCACGCCAGGCACCGCGTATGCTACGCCCGTGCGCCCCGGCGTTGCAATAGGCCGCTGAAACGCTTGCCCAAGCCGCCCGAATCCCCCGGAATGCGACTGGTTCGCACATAAAAGCGAGGAATTTTTCGCTTGGCGATCGGGCGTATCTTCGGATTCTGCGGCTTCACAAGTCGATGACGATGTCGCCGGCCGGTTGCGAGCAGCAGACAAGGAGATTGCCATCGGCGGGCTTATCGAGCGGCTGCGGATTGTAGACGACCGAGCCTGAAACCAAACCACTTTCGCAATTGTGGCACACGCCGCTGCGGCACGCCCAGCGAACCGGGACGTCGCAGGCCTCGGCCAGCTCCAGGATGTTCTGCCAGGCGGACGCATTCCAGCGCGCGGCGATGCCGCTGCGCGCGAACGATACAAGCGGGCCGGCGCCGGCATCGCCCGCGGGCAGATGCGGCGCTCGCGCGACCGCGCCGACGACACCGGGAGTGAGCGATTCGCCGCCATTGAAAATTTCAACGTGAATCCGCTCCGGCGCTACACCGAATGACGCGAGCGCCTCTTTCATGTCTGCCATGAAGCGGGCCGGGCCGCAGAGGTAGACATCGGCGTCTCGCGGGACGCCGACTGCATCGAACACGGCTCGCGACAGGCGGCCGGCAACGTCGAAATCCTCGCCGCTCTTATCGCGCGGACCCGGCCGGCTGTAACACACGTAGCTGCGGCCATGCGCGAGCGCAGGCATGAGACCGCGGACTTCGGCGGCGAAGGGATGATGATCCCGATCGCGGGCCGCGTGCAGCCACAAGACGGGCCGCGCGGAGCGGGCAGCCGCGAGCGCGTGCAACATCGCGAGAACAGGCGTGGCGCCGATCCCCGCGCTGAGCAGCACGACCGGCTGCGCTCCCAGCGCGAGGACAAAGCTTCCGCGCGGCGAACTGACGTCGAGGGCGTCGCCCACTCGAACGTGGCCGCTCAGGTACGCTCCGGCCGCGCCGTTTGGCTCGATCTTCACGCTGATCCGGTAGCGCTCGCTCGAGAGAGGACCCGAGAGCGAATAGCTGCGAAAAATCGGCGGGCCGGACGCCTGGGGCCGAAGACGCAGGACGATGTACTGGCCGGGCAGCGGGGACTCGAGCGGACGATCGTCGCTGCCGAGCAACGTGAGGGAGAGTACGTCGGCAGATTCGCGATCGATCGCAGCGACCACGAGCGGGCGAAATCCCGGCGGCGCCGGATGCGCGGCCGCTGCCGGAGCGAGGCCCGCATTGCCGCTGGCCGCGCCCGCCTTCTGGCTCTGCAGCAACGCCTGAAACGACGAGCGCCACCCGGGCGAAAGCGCCTCGATCCGCAGCGCGCGCTCTAGCCGGTCGGGCGGATGATTGGGCGAATAGAGGAGCGCATTGATTTCCGCGACGGTCATTCGCTCCTGCACCTCGCCGATCTTTACGATTTCGTCTCCTGCGCCGACTTCGCCTTCCTCGAGGACGCGGAAATAGAAACCCGGGAGCCCGCTCGAGGTGAGCAGGGCCGGCATCGCCGGCTCGTTCATTCGAATGCCGACCCGATAGCAGGTGACGCGAGGCTGAGAAACTTCGAAGAGCGCGTCGCCGATGCGATAACGATCGCCGATGCAGACTGCGTCGTCGGGCAATCCTTCGATCGTGAAGTTCTCTCCGAATTGACCCGGGACGAAATCAGTCCTTTTCAACTGCTGCTGCCAATGGCGGTAGGATTCGATCTGATAGACGAAGACGGCCCGCTGTTCGCCTCCATGCCCGGCCAGATCACCCTGGCCGTCGCCCTCGAGATTCAGGCGTCTGGCGCGGCAGCGGCCGGCCACGGGATGCTTCCAGACCCCGGTGCGCACAGTGCGGCCCTTCCAGGCGATGTCGCGGGGAAGTCCGACGTTTACCGATAATAGCCGAGCCATATTCTAAGGAAGCTCCGAGCAATCTTCGCACGCTTGGATGCCCGCCGGCGAACGGCGGGTGCGCGCAAGTGGGAACGCCCGAAAAGACGATTGGCGCGCGAACGGCATTTCTGAGTCGGGGTGCGGCGCAGGGACATCTAAACCGGTGAGGAAACGGGAGAAGGAAAAACGGGCTGGCGCGTGGAACTTTTCCGGGGGCGCGTCCGTATTAGCTGGTGAGGGACCGAACAATGAATTACGAACACACTGCGTGCGCAGTAGCTGAAATGACCGGGGAAAACAGCTTCGAGGTGAGGGATCTGAGGAACCATTCGCCCGAGACGATCGAGACTCTGCGCGGTTTGCTTGCCGGAAGCGCGGACGCGCGTCCTGACCTGAAGCGGCCGCATTTCTGGGAAATCGAGGGCGAGACGTGCGTCTTTTATGTGTACGTGTCGCCGGTGGATGGGTCGGTGGAGCTGTTGGCGATCTGGCCGCGGACGCAGGGCGCCGACGCGCAGGCACGCTGCCACTAATCTTCGATCCTGCACGCGATCGTAGCAAAGAGCCGGCTCGTCGATTCGATCACCTCAGTAGCTCGCCGGCGAGCCAGTGGTCGACGCTGAACTTTCCCGGACCAGAACAAATCAACCAAACAAAAAAGAGCACGTAGAGGACTTCCGGAAGATAGAGGAAGTCGTCGAGCCATTTGAGAGGCGAAAGGCCTTTCGGCATGGTGGAAATCGCTTCGGTGAAGGTGGCGACAACCATGTCGATCAATAAGGCCGCGCAGGCCGGACTCGAAAGAAGCCCCACGGCCACCAAGGATCCGCCGACGAATTCGACAGTCGACACGAAGTAAGCCGTCATGCGTGGAAATGGGACTTTGGCCTTAACGAGCGTGTCGTAAACGGGCTTCGTGCCGCCGGCGATAAACAGCTTGTTCGCCCCGGAGATGGCGAAGAAGATCCCGATCGAAACGCGTACCAGCAGGATGGCATACTGTTCCAAATCACCGCTGCCTTGCAGCGCAAAGTGGACCAGCCGGTTCCAATCCATTCTTGTCCCTCCGTCGGAGGTGGCTGCACACGCAAATGGGGTGTGCCAGCAGACTCCCGCGCCTCGAGATTATGCGTCCATGCGTTCGACCCATTGCGCGCGGAATGCCGGAGCCACGAACGGGTCGGCAAAGTACTGCGTTTCGCGCGCAACCTTGTCGCCCTTGAATTCCATGATGCTCACGGTATAGGACGGCTTGCCGTCATAGGTGAGGATGAACTCGGTGACCCAAAGCTCGCCGCTGCCGATGATTCGCCGGATCGAAAAGCGTTTTTTGTTCGGCTGGCCGGAGCGCTGATTCTGTATGTTGGCTCGACCGCGGGTCCGCTCGCCTGACTGCGGGTATTCCAGCACGGCGTCGTCGAGATAGATGCGGTGCTCCGTTTCGAAATCGTTGGCATCGGAGGCCGCCCAATGCTGATCGAGTGCGGCGCGGATTTGCTGTTCCTGCGTGGACTGCTCCAACTGCGGTTTCGCCTCCATCTTCAGCTCCTTTGCTCAATTCCCCTGCTCAGCACCTTTCGCTTTCGGAATGAAACCCGGAACGCCGGTTGCGACCACTTGATTCAGCCTCTGCCTGATCTGAATTCGATTGATTTCGTCGAGCGCGTCTTCCGGAAGCGCAGAGATGTCGAAGTTCTCTCTGGCGCGGGCCGCACTCTTGGGCGTGGTGAGCACAGCCGTGCCGCGCTGCACCGCCCACGCGAGCAGCACCTGCGCGGGCGTCTTTCCCACTCGCGCGGCGACCGCCGAAATCACCGGATCTTCGAGCAGCCCCGGCTTCATGCCATGGCCTAACGGAGCGAAAGCCAGGAGGACGACGCCCGTCTGCTTGCAGAATTCCAATAGCTCCGTTTCCGGCAGATACGGGTGCGACTCCACCTGGACGACGGCCGGCTTGATTCTCGCTGCTTCATAGATAGGCTTCAGTTCGTTTAAACCGACGTCCGAAAGTCCAATGGCCTGGCACTTGCCGTGGTCCACCAGACTTTCCATCGCTCTCCAGGTGTCGAGCAGAGTGACGTCGCGGTCGTACAGGACATTGCCGTTTTGATCCCGCGGATCCTGATTATCTCCGGGCTGAAATGCAAACGGAGTGTGAATGAGATAGAGATCCAGATATTTGAGCCCAAGTCTTTCGAGACTCGCCTCGAAAGCCGGTTCGACGCGCTCGGGGCGGTGATTGGAATTCCACAGCTTTGTGGTGACGAAAATGTCTTCGCGCGTGATCCCTCGGGCGGCGAGTCCCGCGTGCAAGGCCATGCCTACCTCGCGCTCGTTCCCGTATCGCTCGGCGCAATCGAAGTGCCGGAATCCGGCTTCCAGTGCGTCGCCGGTCGCGGCGATCGTCACGGCTTTATCGGGGATCAAGGTGCCGAAGCCGAGGGCGGGCAGATGGCCGGCTCCGTGGCTGAGTGGAATTCTGGTTGTCCGCAGATCGGAAGACTCAATCATGCTTACACCTCGGAGTTGTTTTGCGGCCAGCATCACGGCCCGGATATGAGGGTCAGATGCCGGGCGCCGCAGACGGGGCGCTAACTTTTATCACCAGTGCGCAGATTATGGGCGCGAAGTCGCTCAGCCGCCGAGCAGTTCGGCGGGAACGCCGATATCTTTGGCGCCGCCCGTGCCGAAGCCGGGGCCGCGCGTGAGCCAGAGCAGCAGCGGCAGGCCGTGGGCGGGGTAGCGGCGCGTCATTTCCCTGGCGATGGCGGTGAAGTGGACGCCGGGCTTCGCGACCTGCTGATAATCCTCGAGCCAGCGGATCGCTTCCGCGCAGATTTCGACTCCGCCGAATTTGCCGTGGCCGGGGAAAACGGTGTCGATCGGGCCGATGCCGCGCGCCTTTTCGATCGCCGCGATCCACGAGGCGGGATTATTCGTATCGGCCATGTAGAGATGATAGCCGTGGTAGACGAGATCGCCGGCAATCAATGCGCGCGCCGAGGGCACATAAAAAGCGGTGGCGTGCACCGTCTCGCAGATCGGCAGATCGATGAAGAGGACTTCGCGATCCTCGAGGTACATCGACTTGCCGAAGAGCGGGCGCGGATAGACGATGTCGCCGGCGGGCATCATCGGACCGAACATGTCCTGCCAGTGGAGGCGCTTCGCAGGCCATTCGAGCATGCCGTCGATCACGCCCTGGCGCGCGAGCAAGGTGGCGCTGGGGAAAGCCTCGGCGAACGCATTGACGCCGCCATAATGATCGGGGTGCGCGTGGGTGATGAAGATGGCGCGCAGATGCTTGCCCGTGCCGCGGACGTGCGCGAGAAGCTTTTCGACGTCGCTCTGGACGAAGCCGCAGTCGATGAGAAACGCGTCCTGGCGGCCGGAAACGAGCACGGCATTGGGCGCGAGGAAGCGCTCCTCGCCGGTGAACATGTCAAAGCGCAGGCCGTTCGATTCGACGGATGCGATCATTTCGGCCTCCCGCAAGCGAAGAAAAAGGCGGCCGCCTGAAAGCGAGGCGGCCGCCACAAAAGCCAGGACTCAGATCGGGTATGGAGTCGGCGAGCGGCGGATGGTGATCCAGCGCAGCTCGGTGAACTCCTCTAGGCCGGCATCGCCGCCGAACTTTCCGTAGCCGCTGTCTTTCATTCCGCCGAAAGGCATCTGCGGCTCGTCGTGAACGGTGGCGCCATTGATATGGCAAATGCCGAATTCGAGGCGCTCGGCGGCCTTGAGCCCCTTGGTCAGATCGCGCGTGAAGACGGCGCTCGAGAGGCCGTAGGGCGTGTCGTTGGCGATGCGCAGAGCGTCCTCGGCATCCTTGGCGACAACGACCGGCTTGGCCGGGCCGAACGATTCTTCGTGATAGATGCGCATGGCGGGCGTGACGCCGTAGACGACGGTGGGCGGGTAGCACGGTCCCTGCGCTTTGCCGCCGCAGAGGATTTTCGCGCCCTTGGCGACGGCGTCGTCGACGAGCGATTGCACGCGATCGATCGCGGACTGATTGATCATCGAGCCGATCTGCGTATCAGGCGCCATCGGATCGCCGACTTTCAGCGCCGAGCCTTTGGCCGCGAGTTTCTTTGCGAATTCATCGGCGATGGATTTTTCCACGACGATGCGCTCGGTGGACATGCAGATCTGTCCTTGATTCATGAACGCGCCGAAATTCGCGGCGGAGACGGCCGCTTCCAGATCGGCGTCGCCGAGAACGACCATCGGGGCTTTGCCGCCGAGCTCGAGTACGACGCGCTTCAGATGGCGCCCGGCGCTTTCGGCGATGAGGCGGCCGATTTTCGTCGAACCGGTAAAGCTGATGCGGCGCGTCTTGGGATTCGAGATCAATTCATCGACGACTTCGGCGGCATCCGCGGGGGCGTTGGTGATCACGTTGATCACGCCCTTGGGAAAGCCGGCTTCCTCGAAGACCGAGCCGATCGCGAGATGCGTGCCGGGCGATTCCTCGGACGCTTTGAGCACGACCGTATTGCCATAGGCGATGGGAAGCGCGACGGCGCGCATGCCGAGAATCGTGGGCGCGTTCCACGGGGCGATGCCGACCACGACGCCCACCGGCTGGCGAATGGCCATCGCCGTCGTGTCCGGCAGGTCGGTGGGAATCACCTGGCCGACCAGGCCGTAGGCTTGCGCGGCGCCTTCACGCAGAATGCTGATGGCGAAAATGCAATTGAACATGCCCCAGCCGAACGTCTGGCCGGTTTCCTCGGCGGTGATCTTCGCGATCTCGGGCATGCGGCGCTCGAGAATGTCCGCGGCCTTGAGGAAGAGGCTGCGGCGAACGGCGGGAGGCGTGGCGCTCCACGCGGGAAATGCGGCGGCCGCGGCGTCGATTGCGCGGCGCGCGTCTTCGCGTTTTCCCGCGGCTACGTGCGAAGCGACTCCACCGGTATAGGGATTTTTCTTATCGTAGGTTTTGCCGTCGAGCGCGGCGGTCCATTCGCCGTTGATGAAGAGCTTTTCGTCACGGACAGCGACTGTCTGGTGCATGGAAACGTCCCCCCTAAAGTTTTTTCGCGAGCGATTTGCTGCGGCATGTGGCCGTCACGGGACCGACCGTGGAAGGCTCCTCAGAGCTACTGCTTGCCGACCTGCAATCTTTGCCTGAACTTCCGCTTAAATCCTCGCCGCGTAATGGCGAGAGTCTACACCCGCAGGCCGGAGCGGGTGAACAGGACTTTTCCTCGGCGCCGTCCGATTGGGAGCCTTTGCGGCGCCGTAGCGGGCGCGATGCTTTTTGCCCCAGTTGGACATGAGGACGAGGATGGGGCGGAGGCTATGGCCGTGGCGGGTGAGCGAATACTCGACGCGCGGCGGGACCTCGGCGAAGACGTTGCGGTGCACGATGCCGTCGCGCTCGAGCTCGCGGAGATGCTTGGTGAGCATTTTCTTGGTGCTGATGGGAATCAGGCGCTGGAGTTCGCTGAAGCGCCGCGTTTTGTCTTCGAGATAAAACAGGATGAGCGGTTTCCATTTGCCGCCGATGACCTCGGCGGTAAGCTTCACGGGACATTCGAAATCGTGCACATCGTCCTCCTTGGGCGTCGCAGGACTTGCGCCGGATACCAGGTTACGAGAAGGTGCCTACTAGTTGGACGGAGACTTTAGCCTAGAATCGCGTCTTTGGCTACGTCGCGACGGCAAAGGCCCGGGCGGTGAGGCTTACGCACCCGCGGAATGCCGTCGGTGGAGAGATGCCTTTCGGGCTTGTTATGATGCCCGCAACTTTTTTCCAGGGGGGAACATGCCGGACAAAAGACCAGTCGTCTTATATGGGGCGAGCGGATTTTCCGGGCGCCTGACGGCGGAATATTTGCGCGAGTACAACGTGCCGTTCGTCGCGGCGGGGCGCGATGCCGCGAGGATCAAGGATGTGATGAGCCGCGTGCCGGGAATCGAGACGGCAGATTATGAGGTGGCGCAGACGGGATCGTCTGTCGACGAACTCGCGAAGCTGTTTTCAGGCGCGAAAGTGGTGTGCAACAACGTGGGGCCGTTCATCTATTACGGGCCGGCGGTTGTCGAGGCGTGCCTCAAGGCGGGTTGCCATTATCTCGACATTGCCGGCGAGCAGGCCTGGCATCGCGAGCTGCAGGAAAAGTGGAGCAAGAAATTCGCGGAGAAGGGGCTGGCGATCGTGGCGGCGATGGCGTTCATGTCGGCGCCGAGCGACGCGGCGGCGCGGCTGGTCCTCGAATCCGGCGAAATCGACAGCCTCGAAATTCTCACGATGTTCGACGGGATGCCCACGTTTGGCTCGACGCAGACGATTTTTGCGGTGATTCAAACGGACGGATTTTACCTCGATCAAAATTCCTACAAGCCGTGGCCGCGAGCAGTGGGTTATGAGGCGGTGGTGCCCGGGTATATTCGCACGCAGTTGGCGCTGAGCTGGGGCGGGTTTCCGCATCCGGTGTGGTACAAGGACCATCCGCAGGCGGCCAACGTGAAGTCGTTCGGCGGGCTGCTGACGCGACAGATCATGGAAGGCGTGCTGGCGACGGAAAAACATTTCGAGGAAGCGATTCGTCCGCTGCCGAAGGCGGAGCAGGAGAAGAAGCTGGCCGAGATGGCGAATGCGGTGCAGGGCGGCACGCCGCCGCGCGAAAATGCGCGGACGCAGCGGACGGTCGACGTGATCGTGGGGCGCGGGATGAGAGACGTGGTGCAGTGCACGCTGCACGGCACGTGTTGCTACAAGCAGACCGGGCTGATGCAGGCGTTTGGCGCGCACACGCTGATCCACGCGGCGCCCCGGCAGGTGGGGTATGCGTCGCCGGCGGCGGTCTTCGGGCATCGCGAGATTTTGCGGACGCTCGAAAGCTTTGGATTGTCGAAGGCGAAGCTGCAGAGCTAGAAGGAGCGTCCACCTTAGAGGACAAACCCGCTGAAATGAAACGTCGCTCCCAGCAACTTGGCTGTGGATGGCCGATGGGGCCGTGAGATCACTGGTGGGTGAATCTAGTGCCCGAGGGTAAAGACGACGGTGATCGTGGTGTCGACTTCGACCGGCTCCCCATTCAGTTTGGTAGGACTGTAGCGCCACTTCTTGACCGCCTTCATCGCGGATTGCGCCAGCAAACATTGTCCTTCATTTAGGTAGAGATCCTGGACCGAGCCGTCCTTGCCAATGATCGCGTGTAGAAGCACCGTCCCCTGGATGCCCAATTCGCGGGCAGTCGGCGGATATTCGGGCTGTTCGCGATAAAGCGCTTTCGCCCGCTGGACGGTGCCTCCAAGCAGAATCCGCTGCGTGGATCCGGACGCGGGGCGCCCTTCGCGCACCCCGAGTTCCGTCTTCTTCAGGTTGCCGATGAAACGAAAGCCACCGTCGACGTAGGCGAAGTACGCCCAGACGGACCCGGATGAGTTGCCAAGGAATCGGACATCATAGAGATGCTCAGACTTCTGGCGAAGGAGCAGGAAGGGATATTCGATTGCGGTCGCGTTCAGATTACAGGAATCGTCAAACCGCATTGCCTCGATGTCCGTGCGTTTTTCGGCTATCTGCGCGGCGAGCATGTCGGCGGTGTGAATCTCGGCATCGGCTCGCATGGGCGCGGAAATCGCGGTCATTTGCCCGCCCAAACCGTCACCGAAGACAGATTTGAACCAGCGATCCGGATCGGGCAGCGCGAGAGACTTTTCGTACACCACGAGTTCTTGCTGATTGCCTTCCTTCTGGAGCCGGAGCATCTCTTTCACGAAGTTTTGCAGGCCCTTCGTGCTGTCGGGATACGAGGGGATGCTCGCTGAAGCAGTGATTGGTGTTGTCGCGGAGGCCGGCACGGACGAGGAGTCGCTCGCCGGCTGCTGGGCGGTGGGTGCTGCGAAGGCGAATGTCGACCCCAGTAGAGCAAAGGGCAACGCTCTTATGGCCAAACGCCGCGCACTAGCGAGCTTGCACATGAAAATGCCAAGGAATCCGGATTTCGGACTTTCAACGAGCCTTCTGAGCGGAACCATACGCGTGCGAGCCGCGAGCGTCAACCGTTAATCGGGCGCAAAATCCCACCCTTGAAAACCAAAGGGTGAGGGACCCACCGAGGCGCTCACCGAAGAGGCGCAGAGGAAGCAGAGAAAAACCGAACCAGGGATACGCCGGCGGCACCGGTCTATCACTGTTTTACAATGTGAAACAAGATTTCATATTGAAAAGCGGCTTCATTTTTACTACAATGCAGAGCGCGTCGGGAAACCCCTTATGGCTGGCGGCGGGCCGGGAAACAGGGGCGCATGGCGGGGCGGAGCGGCAAGCTGCTATGATTTCCCCGGCGCACTGGCGCAGGATCGGCAACCAAGTCACCCGCAGAGACGTGGCCAGCCCCCCAGTTGCAAATGCCCGGGAGTTTCTGTAGCGTATCCGATGCTTTTTCGCGCCGGCCCCGCCGAGGGGCACAATCGAAATCCTTCATCATCAGAATTCAATAGGAGGGTGGGAATATGAGCGGCAAGAATCTCGAGGAAGTGCTAAAGGGCGCAGGGAATACGGTGGCGATGCTTCGCAACTCGCCGATCGGGGCGTACGTGTACCCGGTGGTTCCCTCCGAATATTCGAACTGGCGCGACGAGCAGAAGGCGTGGCGCGAGACGGCCGTGCTCTTCGATCAATCGCACCACATGGCGAATTTGTACGTGAAAGGGCCGGACGCCCTGAAGCTGCTGTCGCATCTGGCGACGAACAGCTTCGCGAATTTCCCGGTGAACCGCGCGAAGCAGTTCGCGCCGTGCACCCCTTACGGCTTCGTGATCGGCGACGGAATCTTGTTTCACCTGGCGCAGGACAGCCTGGTATACGTGGGGCGCGCGCCGGCAGCGAACTGGCTCGAGTTCCACGGCAAGACAGGCGGGTACAACGTGGAGATCATCCGCGACGACCGCTCGCCCTCGAACCCCGGCGGACGGCCGGTGATCCGCACCTGCTACCGCTACCAGATTCAGGGACCGAACGCGAAGCAGATCATCGAGAAGCTGAATGGCGGCCCGTTCCCTGAAATCAAGTTCTTCAATATGGGCGAAATCAAGATCAACGGAAAGACGGTCCGCGCGCTGCGGCACGGAATGGCGGGCGCCCCAGGGCTCGAAATCTGGGGTCCGTACGAAGAGCGCGATGAGATTCGCGCGGCGATCGTGGCGGCCGGCAAGGATCTCGGGTTGAAGGAAGTCGGCTCGCGGGCGTACGCGTCGAACACGTGCGAATCGGGCTGGATTCCTTCGCCGCTTCCGGCGGTCTATACGGGCGAAAAGCTGAAGACCTACCGCGAGTGGCTGCCGGGCAATAGCTACGAAGCCACAGGATCGCTGGCCGGAAGCTTCGTCTCGAGCAACATCGAAGACTACTACAACACGCCATACGAGCTCGGATACGGCATCTTCGTGAAGTTCGACCACGACTTCATCGGCCGCGAGGCGCTCGAGAAGATCGACCAGAAGACGCAGCGCAAGAAGGTGACGTTCGCGTGGAACGGCGAGGACGTGGCCGACGTCTACAAATCGCTGCTCGAGCCGGGCGAGCCGTACAAGTTCATCGACCTGCCGATTTCGAACTACGCTTCGGCGTCGTACGACAAGATCGTGGGCAAGGGCGGAAAGACGGTGGGTCTCTCGATGTTCGCGGGCTACAGCTACAACGAGCGGTCGGTGCTGTCGCTCGGCGTGGTGGACCACGACGTCGAGATCGGCTCGGAACTCACGCTGGTGTGGGGCGAAGAGAACGGCGGCACGAAGAAGCCGACGGTCGAGCGCCACAAGCAGAAGGAAATCCGCGCGGTGGTAAGCCCGGTGCCCTACTCGAAGGTCGCCCGCGAGACGTACGCGGAAGGCTGGCGGACGGCGCACAAGTAAGTTAACCGGCAATCGAGATACGAGCGAAACGGGCCGTCGAAAGGCGGCCCGTTTTGCTAGAATAGCCGCGAAGCCGCACCGCGAAAGTCAAAAACCAATGCCCCAGTTCACGCTCCGAATCCCTAAAGAGCTGATGGCAGCGGGGATGCGATCCACAGAGAAAGTTCTTCGTTTCATATTGTGAAACACCTTTTCAAACTGGCATCCTACCCACTACAATAGCGGTGTCGCATCCGGCGATCCGTGCGCGGTGTTGCGCCGCCGGAAAAGGCTTCGAATAAGGCGCGAGAGGATCAGTGCAGATGGCTTTAACATCAAGCAAGAAGCGGCGGCGAACGGCCGGCGACGCCGGGTCGAGCAAATCGCTGCAGAAGGCGCTGCGCATTCTCTTGCACATGGGTGAAAACGGACCGGAGATGGGTGTGACGCAGCTGGCATCGGAACTCAGCCTGAACAAAACCACCGTGCACCGGCTGCTGAATGCGATGGAAAAATTCAGCATGATCGAGAGGAATCCGGAGGGAGACCGGTACCGGCTGGGGCTGAAGCTGCACGAACTGGGGACGAAGGCGGTGGAATCGCGCACGCTGCGGACCGAAGCGCACCGGTTTCTGCTGGAGCTTTCGCGCGTGTCGCGGGAGAGCGTGAGCCTGGCGGTGCCGGGGCCGGGCGGCGTGGTTTGCCTCGACCGGGCGGATTCGCGCGATACGGTGATTACCGTGTCGACGCCGATCGGATCGAGATTCCCGGCGCACTGCACCGCCGTGGCGAAGGCGGCCCTGGCCTATCTGCCGGAGGATGAGGTGGACGCGATTCTTCGCGGCGCAGGGCTGACGCCCTATACATCTTTTACGCTGACGAGCCTGCCCGCCGTGAAGAAGAACTTGCGGGAAGTGGCCGAGCGCGGATACGCGATGGACTGCCAGGAAACGGAGCGAGGGCTGACAGGCGTGGCGGCGCCCGTGCGATCGCGCGAGGGGCGCGTGATCGCCGCCGTGGGCATGGCCGGGCCGACTCCGCGCTTTCAGGGCAAGGAGCTGGCCCAGAAGATTGCGCTTACCAAGGACACCGCGGCCAAGATTTCGGCCAGCCTCGGCGATCGCCGCGCGGCGGCAAACGGACATTAGTCAACCCGACGGAATGAAATCCAACGAAATTCAAGATCACGGAGAAATCGACTTATGTCAGTAGCGTACAGAGCGGATCATGTGGGAAGTTTTCTGCGGCCGGCGGAATTGCTGGCGGCGCGCGCGAGCGGGACTCCTTTGCGGGCGATGGAAGACCAGTACATTTTGAAGATGCTGGCGAAACAGAAGGCGCTCGGATTCCAGATTTTCACCGACGGCGAACTGCGGCGGCGGAATTTCATGAGCGAGCTGACGGACGCGGTCGACGGGTTCGACATGGAGGATGCGATCGCGCGGGACTGGGACGCGTCGCAGCAGAAGCCGAAGGTGGCGTCGGTGACGGGCGTGGTGAACCGGAAGTTGCGGCGGATGCACCCGCTGACGGAGCGCGAGCTGCCTTTCATGAAGCTGCACAGCCCGGGCGACATCAAGATCCTGCTGCCGAGCCCGACGCAGTTTCCGGCGATCGCGTTCAAGAGGGGCGTGACGGATAAGGTCTACGCGAACCACTCCGAACTGCTCTGGGACATCGTGGAAATCATGAAGCAGGACATGGCGCAGCTGGCGGCGGAGGGCGTGAAATACATTCAGATCGACGCGCCGCGCTACAGCTATTACCTCGATCCGAAGTGGCGCGAATGGATCAAAAAGGAAATGGGCCAGGACCCGGAAGAGGCTCTGGACGAAGCGATCGCCGCGGACAACGCATGCTTCGACGCGGCGCGACGCCCCGGCGTGACGGTGGCGATCCACCTCTGCCGCGGAAATAACCGCAGCCACTGGTACGCGGAGGGCGGCTACGATGCGATCGCAGAAAAGCTTTTCGGGGCGCTGCGAGTCGACCGCTTCCTGCTGGAATACGACGACGAACGGGCGGGAACATTCGAACCGCTGCGGCTGGTCCCCAAGGACAAAGTGGTGGTGCTGGGGCTGATTACGTCCAAGAAGGCACAGCTTGAGAAGTCGGATGATGTGGTGAACCGCATCAAGGATGCCGCGAAGCATTTTCCGCTCGAGAACCTGGCGATCAGCCCGCAGTGCGGGTTTGCTTCGACGGCGGAGGGGAACCTGCTGACTGAAGACGAGCAGTGGGCGAAATTGAAGCTGGTGGTGAACACGGCGCGTCGCGTTTGGCACTGAGTGGTGAGTAGTGAGTGGTGAGCAGTGTTAGCCCGCGTGGCTTGCGCTCGGGCAGCGAAAAAATACGGCGAGAGCGAGACGAATTGAGGAATAATGCGGGCGCCATTTAGGCGGCTCCATGATCCTGCACCTCAATCACACGCGGCGTGATGCGGCGCTGGCCGGCACCGAAGAAACGGTGGCGGCGGTGCTCGCGCTCCTCGAGGAGAAGCACCTCGAGCCCGGCGAATTCGCGCGCTTGCAGATTTATCTCGATTGGCTCCAATACAAACAGAATTTCCGCGAAGCGATCACCGTCACCGAAAGCACGCGCGCGGAGGGCGGCGCTCCCGTGATGGAGGTGCGGATCGATTCGCGGCAGGTGCCGGCGGGCGGGATGCGCGAATGCCTGCAGCGCGCCATCGAGATGAAGGGCCAGGCGGCGCAGAGCGGGCGGCTCTACCTCGAAGAGTTCCAGTCGTTCCGATCGAGCGTCGCGTGGCAGTTCAACCGGCTCTACTGGCAGCGGCTGCGGGAGTGGGAGCAATCCACCGGGAAGGGATACGAGACGGCGCTGCCGGGCGGAGTTTCCGACGGGCACCGGCCGGAGGCGATCGCGGATTCGGTGGAAGAATTCTGGAAGCTGCTCGATGAGCTCGAAAAGAAGAATCAGCTTCCGGCGGAAATTTTCCTGCTGGAAATCGGTGTGGGAACGGGAACGCGCGCCGGGCTCTGGCTGCATCGCTTCCACGATGTGGACGCCGAACGCGGCACGCATTTTTATCCCCGGCTGAGATTTCTGCTCGGCGATTATTCGCTCGCGACGCTCGAGCGCTGCCGTCCCCCGGTGCAAAATCACATCGACCTTTGCAGCTTCATCGCGCTCGACGCGCTCGACCCGATCAAGACGCTTTCTTTCCTGCGGCACAAGATCCTGCATGTCCATTCGACCAACATGTACGACAACTTGCCGGATGAAGAGCTTGTGTGGCGCGATAACCGGCTCTACTGGGTGCACGTGCGCGCGTACATTCCAGCGGCGGACGCGTTGCAGATCGCCGCGGCGGCGGAGATTCCGGTTTCCGATTTGACGAAGGTGATCGGGCGGCTGCTCGACATCGGCCCCGAATGCCTCGCCGACCGGCAGCGCGGACTCGCGTTCTGGCAGGGCGCGTGGAAGGCGATGCGGCTCGAGGAGCGGCTCGTGGGGATGGAGGAGCTGGCGGACATTTCGTTTCCGGCAGGCCTGAGTCTGCCGCAGATGGAAGACATTCTGCGCGAGGCGCCCAACGATCTGCGCTTTCATCTGAGCTCGGGAGCGCTCGACAGTTTCCGCAACACGCTGCCGCTGCTGCATCCGCGAGGCTATCTCGAGGTGCAGGATATTTTCGTGAGCGATCTCGCGGAATACAACATGGGATTCCACGGCCCGGGGAAACTCGACGGATCGATCGTCAACTGGGTGAATGGCGCATTATTGCGCGAAGTGGCCGAACGGGCGGGGTATAACCTGCACTTCGCGCCGTTCCGCTACCGGGCGGGATCGAAAACCTCGGTCCTGCACACGACACGACGGGAGTAACTTGATGAAGCTTCCTATTCTTCCAACCACGATGGTGGGCAGCTACTCGATGCCGGGATGGCTCGAACGGCTGAAGACGGAATATTTCGCGCGGCGGATCACGAGGCACGATCTCGATGAAATTCACGACACGGTGGTGAAGGCGGCGATCAAGGATCAGGAGGTGGCCGGGCTCGATATCGTCACCGACGGCGAGCTGCGGCGCGACAACATGATCGACTACTTCATCGAGCGGCTGCCGGGGATACAGATCGACCGGTCGTCGAAGAAGTTCTACTACGATTTTTACGATAGCGAAGTGATCGGGAAGATTCCGATGGCATCGATCGGCCTGGTGGAGGATTTCAAGTTCCTGCTGGCGAATACCGAGCGGCAGACGAAGATCGGCATCACGGGGCCGCATTCGCTGACGAAGCGCGTCCGCAACAAGCACTACCCGAGCGAAGAGGCGCTCGCCACCGATATCGCGCGCGTGCTGAATATGGAGCTGAAGGAGCTGGTGAAGGCGGGCGCGACGTACATCCAGATCGACGAGCCGTATTATTCGGGGTTTCCCGAGGATCTCACGTGGGGCGTCGGGGTAATCAACGTCCTCGTGGAGGGCGTGAAGGCGAAAACGGCGCTGCACATCTGCTATGGGAATCGCTATGGCAAGCCCTCGTGGGAGGGCACGTACCGTTATCTATTTCCGCGGATACTCGAGGCCAAGGTCGACCAGCTGACGCTGGAATTCGCTCGGCGGGGCGGCGAGGACCTCGAGCTCTTCCAGGAATTCAATGCCCCGTTTCAGCTCGGCGTCGGCGTGATCGACGTGAAGGATCAGGCCATCGAGACGCCCGACATCGTCGCAGAGCGCATCCGGAAGGCGCTGAAAATTCTGCCGGCCGAGAAGATCTTCATTCTGCCCGACTGCGGGCTATTCCATCTTCCGCGCGACGTGGCTTTCGCAAAGCTGCGCGCGATGGTGGAAGGCACGAGGACCATCCGCAAAGAGCTCGGCCAGTAAAGCTCGCCCTTTCAAGCCGAGGACGCGCCCATGGTATCTCCCCGGACACCACCTAGACAGTTCTGACATGGATCGGATAGGATTTCGCCCGGGGGATGGGGGTGTATGTCCACGCATAGCCACGCCATAAACCCCGGGCCCAGCTGCTTACCGGTGACGTGTGTCTCGACGGACGACGTGAAGCTGTCGGACCGGCGCGAATACTGGAAAACGCAATCGAGCTCCGTGTTCGGCGGTCTCGAAATCGAGATGCAGCAACACGAGACCTTCCGCGCCAGCTTCGAACATACGATGCTGGCGGACGTGGTCTTTGCCCGCCTCGCTTCCGAAATTCCTCACCGCGCGATCCGCACAGCCGCTCTGGCGGCGCAGGACGACCGCGCGTTCGTGAAAATGGCGCTGGTGAGGAAGGGATTGAGCGTGCTCGAGCAGGGCGGGCGCCGGACGACCCTGCGGGCGGGCGAATGGAGCGTCTACGACACGTCGAGACCCTACACCATGTCGATTCCCTATCGCGTCGACATGCTGTTGCTGCTGATTCCGCGCGAGAAATTCCCCACGCGGAGTTTCGATCTGCAGGAACTGACCGCGCGCCGATTTTCCGGACGCCGCGGCATCGGCAAGCTGATGTGGAGCCTGATTCCCACCACCTTCGATCAGATTCCGGAAATGCGGCGCGGGTCGAGCCACGACCTGGCGGAAATCGTGGCGCAGATGACGCGTGTGGCGTTGCTCGAGCTTTCGGACAAGCCGGCTTCGCTGGACTCGAAAGAGGCGCTGCGCGAACGGGTGAAGCTGTACATTGCAAGCCACCTCGGCGATCCAGACCTCTCGATCACCAAGCTGGCCAGCGCAACGGGCTGCACGAAGCGCTACTTGCACATGGTCTTCCAATCCGAGCGGACGTCCATCTCCGACTACATCCTCGGGTTGAGGCTCGAGCGGGCCCGCGAGGATCTGCTGCGCATGGAGTCGTCGCACCGTTCCATCACCGATATTGCCTATTCCTGGGGTTTCAACAATTCGAATCACTTCAGCCGGTGCTTCAAGGAGGCGTTTGGCGCAAGCCCGCGGGAACTTCGGGCGGAGCTCCTGGGCTGGCCTGCGGAAGACGGGCGAAGGCGCCAGCGGCCCTCCTGATTGCCGGAGGGCCGGGGATTGCACATTCGCGCACTTCCCTCGTGGATAGGTGTTTTTTTCCCTGTGGGGAGAGACGCGAAGGGGTGCCTGGTCTAACGTTTCGCGCGAGATTCACGAATCGAAGTGTGCTTTGGGGCGGATGAAGGGTTTCGGGCGGTATCCGTGTGCCGTCCGAGTAAAATCTTGACAATCGGTAGTGCCAGCGTTACACATGCAGCAATCAAGTTTGTGCTAACAGGGCTCGCGAATGTCGTACGTCCCTGAAGGGGGGGTGACTATGAAGGTACGCTTTGGCCTGCAGTTCTTCCTGGCATTGGCGGTGTTGTTCGCGTGCGCCGGATCAGCCTTTGCGCAGGCGAACGCGCAGCTCACGGGCACGGTGACGGACCCGAGCGGCGCTATCGTCGGCAAAGTGGCGATCACGCTGCGGGACGTGGCGACGAACGTAACCTATTCGGCCACGTCGAACGACAGCGGATTCTACGCGATCGCGAACCTCCCGCCCGGAACGTACGAACTGAAGGCATCCTACTCGGGATTTGCCCCCTACACGCAGAAGGGCGTCGCGCTGACGGTGGGCGAAAGCGCAACGATCAACATCGGTCTGCAACTGGCGGGACAAGGCGAGAAGGTGGTGGTGAACACCGAGGTCCCGGTGATCGAGCCCACCAAGACCGAGATCAGCCAGGTGGTTGGAACGCAGCAGATCAATTCGCTCCCGATCAGCGGCCGGCTATTCACCGATTTCGCGCTGCTCACGCCTGGCGTGGCCACCAGCCGCACCAGCCTGGGCACGACGTTCACGGAATATGAAGCGACGCAGATCGCCTTCGGCGGCATGCGTTCCTTCAGCAATGAAATCACGGTGGACGGGGCCGACTTCGTCAATTCGGCGAGCGGCGTGCAGCGCGCCACACCACCGCAGGAATCGGTGCAGGAATTCCGCGTGGTCAACAACAGTTTCGGAGCGGAATACGGCCGGGCGGTGGGCGGAATCGTCAACATCGTCACCAAGTCCGGCACGAATAATCTTCACGGCGAAGTCTACGACTATCTCCAAAACAGCGCCACCGACGCCCGGACGCTGCTCCAGCCCGCGCCTCTGCCGCACGAGCTGCGGCAAAATCAGTTTGGCGGCGCCCTTGGCGGGCCGATCGTGAAGGACAAGACTTTCTTCTTCATGAACTATGAGGGCAAGCGAAGCGCCCAGTCGCCCACCTATCCGCCGGACCTGGTGAACAATTTGTCGGTTATCGACGACGCGAAGGCGTTGTTGGGGCTGGCGCCCGAAGGTTGCACGAAGGCAGGCCTCGCGGCGTGCGGCGGCGCAGGCCTCACGCCCACACAACAATTCTCTTACCTGCAGGGCTTCCTGAAAACGTCGAACAACGACTACGGCTTTGGCAGACTCGATCACCAGATCAATGCGAACAACCGGCTGGCGATCCGGTACAACGTCGAGGATTCGCGCAATGCGGGCGAGTTGGTTGGCCAGACTCTCGACGGCGGCGGCATCGGCGTGCCCAGCGGCGGGCGCGATCTTTTCGTCCGCGATCAGTCGGTGGTCGGCACGTTGAATACGATCATTACTCCGAACGTGGTCAATACGTTCCTCGGGCAATACGCGCGGCGCCATTACAACTTCCCAGGCATGACGGGACAGCCGGACTTCAGCATCCTCAATGATCTCGAGCTCGGCCACAACTTCGGAACGAACGACAGGCTCTACGAGACGCGCGCCGAATTTGCCGACTCGGTCTCGTGGGTTAAGGGAAGCCACCTGGCGAAGTTCGGGTTCGACGGAAATTACCTGCAAAGCCTCGAGAACTTCCCGGGATTCATGCCCGTGCGTTCACTGGTTCCCGGCATCGGCTGCTTCGCGGATTTCGCCCAGTATTACAACGGGAGCTTCGGCTCCGATGCCACCGTGCCGGCGGACGTCAGCGGAGCGGCCGCCAACTGCGCCGTGCCGCAGGACGACGGCGTTGTCTTCACCTATGCCGGCGTGGAAATGTCGGCCAGCCCAAGCTTTACCTCGGGGCCGCCGTTGGTCACCAGCGACAGCGCGAGTTCTCTGAACACCACGACTTGGGCCAACGCTTTCCCGCAGTCCCTTTTCAATACGTTCAGCAAGCAGATCAATCACGGTTACTGGGGATTGTTTTTCCAGGATCAGTGGCGCATCACTCCGAAATTCACGTTCAACTATGGCGTGCGGTGGGACTATGAATCCGGCCTGGCGCAATACGTGGTGCCGGATCATCGCGGCTGGCAGCCCCGCATCGGCATCGCCTATTCTCCGGACAGCAAGACCGTGATCCGGGCCGGATTCGGCATGTTCGACGACCGCTACAACCTCACATTCTTCTTCGTTCCCAATACGCAGAAGGTGGTTCCCGGACTCGGGTGCAGCCCGCAGATACCTCCCTGCATGTCGGGTGGAGCGGTGGACATCACCGGCCAGGACATCACTGTATCGCCGCAAATGCTCCCCATGACCAATGCGGGGCAGGCGAAGCAGGGATATCAGATTTTCGGCTTCCCGGCTGGAGCGGGCGCGGCGGGCTATGCAGCGAGCGTGATCGGCACCGGCGGCTATACGGCCGGCCCGGAGGGACAAACGAACGTCATTTCGCTGGTGGGCACCTGCGATACCACATTTGCCTGCGGCGTGGGTGCCGGAGGAATGGATCACAACGTCAGCAAAATACCCTATGCCGAACAGGCTAGCGCCGAGATCGACCGTCAGATCGGCGGGGGCTTGTCCGTCAATCTCGCTTACCTCTTCGTGAGCGCGCACCGATTGGTGCGCGGCAACAACATCAACGTGCCATGTCCACTCGGCACCACCGATCCCTCGCAGGATTCGGGCGAGGCGAGCGTCAACGGTCCGGACTACGCCAACGTCGATCCCGGCACATGGCCGCTTGCGCCGGTGCCGATATTCCCGGATGCGGTCCCCGGACTGCTGAATCCGAATGGATCATTTTCGAAGTGCGCGAGCGGAACGCCGGTGCTCGGCACGGGAGCTCTCGCCGGACTGGGTCCGTGGTTCGCCGGCGCCGGCCCCAGCAGCGGATTGCAGAGCATGAGCTACGGCCTTCTCGACTATAACAACGGAGTGGCCAACGCCAACTACAACGGCGGAACACTCACGGTGATCGAGCGCGTCAGCAACTTCAACCTGACGGCCAACTACACCTACTCGCACACGATCGATAACGGCAACTTCACCACGTTCATCAACCTGCCGCCGAACCAGTTCGATTACGCGTCGGAACGCGCCAACTCGAACCAGGATGCTCGCCATCGCCTGGTGACGAACTTTACGGCGACCGGCCCCGAGCACAGCTTCGCCCGGCATTTCATCCTGAGCAGCATCATCACGCTGCAGTCGGGGCGGCCGTTCACGATCTTTTACGGATCGAATACGTTGAACGACGTGGCCGGCGGCGCAACCGATCGCGTGGGCGGAGATGCGGTTCCGGGCAATCATTGCGATACGACCTCCACGTGCCAGACCATGATCCCGAGGAATACGTACATCGGCGATCCGCTCTACTCGTGGGACTTCCATCTCTCGAGGTACTTCCAGATCAAGGAGAACATGAAACTGGAACTTAGCGTCGACGCGTTCAACCTGCTCAACAGGCCCAACGTCGATGAGGTAACCTCGGTCTACGGCTCGCCCGTCTTCTGCGGAACGCCGGCGGCGATTCCGCGGCATTATCGGGATGCCGTCAGCCGGGCGATTCAGGCCGGGGCGGGATCTCAGGCTTGCCCACTTGGGGGCGGTCTGGCGATTCCCGGCGTCGGCAGCTTCGCGCCCACGCCGATCACGGAAAACACACTAGCGGGCGGCGGACCGGCGGCCTGCAACGGACCAACGTTGGCCGACGTAAACTCGACTTGCCTGTTTATTCCGGCGACTCCCGCTGCCAACTTCGGCTTGCCGAGGACTATGCTCAACCCGAGGCAATTCCAGTTCGCGGCGAAGTTCTCGTTCTAGGCATACCGCGACAGATCGGCACTACAAAAGGCCGGGCGTTCGTAGCCCGGCCTTTTGTTTTCGACCGCGATTGCAGGCGAACGCTTCGTCCGGACAGCCTCCGCATAAGTTCCCTCTGCAACGAATGGAGCGACCGAAGAAACTGTGGGAGAATGTGCGTCGCGATGAGCCATCGAGGTAATGTTGCGGGCGGCGTCGGCACGGCGCATGGAGTGCGGCGTGTGCGCATGCGGACATCGGGCGCGACCTTGCATCGCCGCGAGGGCGGCGTATCGCTGATCGAGCCGGATGAGGCGCTGCGGCCGTATCCGAAAGTGCTCACCGACCGGATCGCGCATTGGGCGCACGCGTCGCCCGAAAAAATCTGCATCGCGAAGCGCGGCGCCGACCAGCAATGGCGCACGCTTACCTACGCACAGGTCCATGATTCCGTGCGCCGGATCGGGCAGGCGCTGCTCGATCGCGGGCTTTCGGCGGAGCGGCCCGTCGCGATCTTATCCGACAACGACCTCGAGCATTTTCTGCTGACGTACGCCGGGCAGCACGTTGGGATTCCCACCGCGCCCCTATCGCCCGCGTATTCGCTCGTCTCGAAGGATTTTGGCAAGCTGCGCCACTGCCTGGATATTCTGACGCCGGGGCTTGTGTTTGTTTCGCACGGCGGGCACTACGGGCGCGCGATCGAGGCTGTGGTCGAAAAAGATGTCGAAGTCGTGGCAACCGCCGCGCCACCGGCCCGGCACAATGCGACGCTATTCTCCGCTTTGCATTCGACTGAGCCGACGCACGAAGTGGAGGCCGCGCACGAAAAGATCGATCCGGATAGCGCCGCGAAATTCCTTTTCACCTCCGGCTCGACGGCAATGCCCAAGGCAGTGACCAACACGCATCGCATGATTTGCAGCAACCAGCAGATGATCGCCCAGATTTTCGGTTTTCTCGAAGACGAGCCACCGGTGATCGTCGACTGGCTGCCGTGGAATCACACGTTTGGCGGAAACCACGATGTGGGCATCGCGCTTTACAACGGCGGAACGTTTTACATCGACGACGGCAAGCCCGGCCCAAGCATCGAGAAAA
>Ga0335072_10002281_pt1 | contig 29922 bp, 35 predicted proteins | sample Lox_Sample_21_FD_206725 | JGI IMG/M metagenome (GOLD analysis project Ga0335072, IMG submission 206725) | Soil microbial communities from Loxahatchee National Wildlife Refuge, Florida, United States - Lox_Sample_2.1 | ecosystem: Environmental > Terrestrial > Soil > Wetlands | place: USA... | reverse complement strand
ACGCGTGAAGCGGCGGAAGAAAGGCGAGCAATGCGAAAACGACGGCGACAAGGGGACGAGGCGACATTCCGGCTCCGTATCGGTTGAAAAGCAGGTCTAGGTGACAGTATACTTAGGCTTGCCTAATTTTCAAGCTAGGGAACCCGCAATTAATGATTAGCCGTGCGATAAAAGTCTGCTCGCTCGCCTTTGCGCTGCAGCTCGCCGCCTGTGTGGGCAGCGGCGGCAGCTGGCCTGCCCCGCCGGCCCCGAGCACGAGCGATCTCGCGAATCCGCCCGAGGTCGACAGCGTCAACGGCACGTTGAACGTCACCTTCACCGCGGCGGTCAACCCGGCGACCGGCGGGCCCGGCATCGAGTACAACGGCGCCTTCGTGCCGCCGACACTGCGCGTCAATCCCGGCGACACGATCGACATTACCTACACGAATGATCTTCCGGCGTCGAACGCACTGCCGTACAACGACGCGAGCCTGCACTTCCACGGCTTCTCGACCTCGCCGAATCCACCGGCGGACGATTCCATCGGCATGCTCGCAATGCCGGGGCAAACACTGCACTATTCCGTCCCCGTACCGCTCACGCAGCCGCCCGGACTCTACTGGTATCACTCGCACTCGATGGGCGAATCGAATTGGCAGCTTTACAACGGCATGTCGGGCGCGATCGTGGTGAACGGCATTGCGTCGTTTGCGCCGGAGACCGCCGGCCTGCCCGAACGCATCATCGTCTTACGCAACGTCATTGCGAACGAACCATACAGCGATACGACCAGCGAAAGTCATCGTGCGCTCGAGCGCCGAGCCGACGGGACGCTCGTCGACACGACCTGCTCGCAGCCGTGGGACGTCGGCGGCGAGTACAGCACGATCAACGGACAGACAGTAGGCACGCAGCGGATCGTCGTGCCGAGCGGCCAGAAGCAATTTTGGCGCGTCCTCAACGCGTCGGCCGACGGTTTCTACAACGTGAGTATCGACGGCGCCGGCTTGCAGATGGTCGCAATCGACGGTGTGCCGCTGAAGAACACCTATCCCGGCGCGAGCGAGCAAACCGTCGGTAATATCGTCATTCCGCCCTCGAGCCGCGCCGAGTTCATCGTGACCGGAACGGGCGGCACGGTCGCGTTTCGCACCTCCTGCACCGACACCGGACCGGTTGGCGATCCCAATCCGCCTCAGGTGCTCGCACAAGTCTACGGCTCCGGACAAACCGCGAGCTTGCCGCTCGTTGCCACACCCGGCCCGACGCCGCCAGCGCACGGAACGTACGAGGAAGCGATGGGCTCGCCGGTTCGGCAACGCACCGTGATCTTCTCCGAGAATGCAAACAGTACCGCGTTCTACATCAACGGCACGCAATGGGCGGCTGCATCGGGTCCGATGTTCACCGTTGCATCGGGTACGGTCGAGCAATGGACGCTCGAAAACACGACCGGTGAAGTGCACGTCTTCCACACGCATCAAGTGCATTTCATCGTGCAAGATATCAACGGCGTCGCGCAGCCGCCCTATTGGCGCGACACCGTCACCCTTCCGTACACGACGAGCGATACACCGAGCATCACGCACGTGCTGATCGACTTCCGCGATCCCGAGGTAAAGGGCACGTTCCTCTTCCACTGCCATCTGCAGCAGCACGCCGACCTCGGCATGATGGCAAGCGTGCTGGTGCAGTAATGCTACGTGCCGCAGCGGTCTTTGCACTCGCCGTTCTTGCCGCAACGATCGCCGCGTTTGCGTCCGGAAACGTGGCCGTCGTTCGGCACTGGAGCCTGTACGCGGCGACGAATCCCCGCGCCGCCTATCATCTCTTCTTGGAGCCCTTTCCCGATGCGCACACCTGCGAGATCGATCGCGAGAAAATTCTCGCGGCCGGCGGCGGCGCACGCTGCAGCAGCCGGCTCGTACTCTCCGTCGACCGCGCGCGGGAAGAGCAGCTCTTTTGGGACTTCTTCTCGATCGCGAACCCTTGGAACCACCTCTGCGGGCATCGGCCCACGTCGTAGCGAAGCGCACACGTCAAAGCAATGTCGAGCCTTGACGTGACTCCTCGATCCTTTGCGCCTGGTCCCTTGCGGGGCACGATCCGCGTTCCCGGCGATAAATCGGTCTCGCACCGCGCCTTGATTTTGGGCGCGGCGGCGCCGCATCCACTGGAGATTGCGAACCTCAATCCGGGCCGCGACGTGCGCGCGACGATGGAGGCGCTCATCGCGCTCGGCGCGCGCGTCGAAGGCAGCGGCGACAAAGTGACGATTTCGGCAGCGCGCTTACGCGAACCGATGGGCACGCTCGACTGCATGAACTCCGGCTCGACCGCGCGTATGATGCTCGGCGTCTGCGCCGGCGCCGACGTACGCGCGCATTTCGACGGTGACGAATCGTTGCGCCGCCGTCCGATGGAGCCGGTTGCTGCACAGCTGCGCGCGTTCGGTGCGAAAATCGAGACGAGCGGCGGGAAGCTTCCGCTGCGCATCGAGGGCACACCGCAGATCGAGACGCGCAGCTTCATTCTGCTCTCGCCCTCGGCGCAAGTGAAGTCCGCACTCCTGCTGGCCGGACTCTTCGCAAATACACCCATCGATATCTCCGGCGACCGCGGCTCGCGCGATCATACCGAGCGCATGCTGAAATATCTCGGCGCCGAGATCGCCTGGGACGGCGCGACGATCTCGCTGCGCGGCGGCCTGCGTTACGCGCACCCCGTTACCGTTTGCGGCGACTTCTCGTCGGCGGCGTTCTTTCTCGTCGCGGCGACGGTTGCACCCGGCAGCGAACTTACGATCGAACGGGTCGGCATCAACCCGACGCGCACCGGTTTGCTCGATGCGCTGATGCAGATGGGCGCCAAGATCGAGTTGCGCAACGCGCGCGAGCTTGCGGGCGAGCCGGTCGCCGATCTCTTCGTGCGGCACGCGCCGCTGCACGGCATTACGATCGGGCCCGAGGTTGCGCTGCGCGCGATCGATGAGATTCCGGTGCTCGCGGTGGCCGCCGCGTTCGCAAAGGGCGAGACCAAGATTACCGGCGTGCGCGATCTGCGCACCAAGGAGTCGGATCGCGTCGCCGCGATCGAGCGGCTCCTGCGCGCAGTGCAGATCGGCGTCGAAACCTCGAGCAACGGTTTGGTCATCGCGGGGGCGCAGCCACGCGGCGACGGCGCCGTGATCGATACCTGCGAGGATCATCGGATCGCGATGGCCGCCGCGACGCTCGCGGCCGGTGCAGGACCGCTGCGCATCGACAGCGATGCAAGCATCGACGTGAGTTTTCCGTCGTTTCTGGAGACGTTAGGGAGCGTGCAACGCGCGTGAACGAGCAACCGGTCTATACCGCCGATGAATTCGCGGCCGAGGCGCACTATCTCGATACGCTGATCTGGGAAGCGATGGTCGTCGTTCCCAACGCAAAGGTGCTCGTCTGCGGCTACGGCCCCGACGGTGCCTACGTACAGCGCGCCATCGAGAGCGGCGCCAAGGTCACCGTCATCGAGCACCGCCAGGAACCGATCAACCGCTTCAACCGGCTCGACGCCAAGCTGCTGCGCGGCAGCACTTCGGTCATTCCCGCTAAAGACAACAGCTTCGATCTCGCTCTTTCATATCATTACTTGCACGAGATCGATCCGTTCTTCCATTCGCAGGTGCTATCCGAGCTGGCGCGCGTCGCGACGCGCGTCGCGGTCGTCGAACCCGCACCGCCGGCCGATCCGCTCGGCAAACGCATCGCACTGCTCTACTCGCAAGCCAAGCGCGAACTCGGACAGTTCGAGTACTATCAGCCGCTCGAGTATTGGAAAAAATTACTGCAGGGCGTCAAGGCAGATGTTTCGCAGCACGTTTTCGCTTTCGCGAAGGTGCCGCCGCGCGAGTATCTCACCGACACGGTGCAATTGCTGCTCGATACGATCGAAATCGAAGACGCGCCGCGTGAATACATGAACGAGTTGCGTCAAATCGCGCAGCGCTCGGACGCGCAACTCTTACCCCCGCCGCGCTACGTGCTGGTCGGCGCCGCAGCCGGCGACTTGCTCGTTCCGAGCTTCACGCCGCGTTTGCCGCAGCGCCCGCCGCTGCCCGCACCGCAAGCTGCGGCGCCGCCGGTGCCCGCACAGCAGCGAGGCCGCCGCCGCGCCGCAAAAGCCGAGCCGGAGGTGAGCAGCGCGGCCGGTTACGAAATGCCGCCGGTCGAGACCGGCAGAGCCGTGACGCCGCCCGATACGATCGAACCCACGCCCACGCCCGCTCCGGCCCCGGCACCCGCACCCGCTCCCGCGGCGACACCGGCGGCCGCGCCGGCTCCGCCGCCGCCGAAACCACCGAAAGCACCGCCGAAAGCGCCCGTCCCGGAGTTCGGCGTCATGGGCGCACCGTTTGGGATGCCGTTTGCCACGCCGCCGGGCGTCCAACCCGAAACACCGGCGTTCGGCTTACCGGGAGGCGCACCGCCGAAAAGTCCCGGATGGGAGTGGGAGCCGCCGGAAAGCGGCGAGGAACCGCCGCTACCGTAAGCGTTCGATCCAAATCACGCGGCGGAGTCGCTCTTGCTGCTACTCGGGGAGTCGCTCGGCGGCGGACTCGAATCGCTCTTTGCCGCGGGCCGCGAATCGGTCACGTAAAAGCCCGAACCGTTGAAAATTATCGGAGCGGGATTGAACACGCGCACCATCGCGCCGCCGCAGTGCGAGCACGGCTTGGTATTGGTCTCATTGAATCCGTGGCGGATCTCGGTCACTTTGCCACAGGCTTCACAGCGGTAGTCGTAGAGCGGCATAACGGCTCTTTTATACCAAGTCCTAGCAGTCTCGGTCAATGACTGCTAGCTCGACCATCCCCTTGAAGTGGAGCAGCGCCTCGTCGAGGCCGCGTTCGAAGCGCCGCCCGTGCCGCCAGGCGTCCATGAGGGCCCCCAGGCGGCCGCCGTAGGCCGGATAGCTGAGCTTGACGTGGATCTTCGCGCGCGAGGTCTTGCGCTCGATGCGAAAATCGAGACGCCGCCGCACCGAGTACACGCCCACGAGCGACAGGTGATAGTTGCTGATGTACTGGTCGACCTCGTAGCGCTGCTCGGGATCCCCCGGGAGACTCGAGCGAACGATGATTTCGGCCCCCACGCGCAGCGGAGATGCCGGATCCGCCAGGGAGGCGCTTCGTAGGAACGGGAGCCACACGGGCCACTTTTCCACGGAACAGAGCAGCGCGAACGCATCTTCCACGGGGGACTCGATATCGAGGCTCGCGCTATATGACCGCAGCCCGGGACGGGCAAAGGCATCGGTCACGATCGCCATGGACCGACTCCTTCGGCACCCTATCTATAGTGCCTGCCTCTCAGCAAAGCCCCAATTAGTTGTGTCGGACCTCGCCGGAACCGGCCCCGACGGCGAATGCGACCAGGGTCTGCACCCCGACGGCAAGCGCCGCTTCGTCGATCCGGAATTCGGCCGAATGTCCGGGATGGATCGCCCCGGCCGCCTCGCCCTGGACGCCCAGCCGCACCTGAACGCCCGGCACGTGTTGCGCGAAATACGCAAAATCTTCCGCGCCCATCGTCGGCGCAAACCGTTCGACGGGCAGCGCTGTGTTCGCGCGCAGATACCGCGTAAAGCTTTCCGCAAGTTCGACGTCGTTGACGACAGGCGGATAGCCGCGCACGATGCGAATCTCCGCGGTCGCTCCGTACGCCGCCGCCGTGTTGTCGACGATGCGGCGAATGCGCGCCTCGAGTCCGTCGCGGACCTGCGCTTCGAACGCGCGCAGCGTGCCCGCGAGTTCGACCGCATCGGCGATGACGTTGTTGCGATACCCGCCGTGTATCGTGCCGATCGTGACGACCACGCTCTTGAGCGGATCCGTTTCACGCGCCGCGATATTCTGTAGCGCGAGCACGACGGCAGCCGCCGCCGGAATTGCGTCGACCGAGGTGTGCGGATATGCGCCGTGCCCGCCCTTGCCGCGAATCGTGATATAGAGTTCGTCGGCGGACGCGTTGATCGGGCCGGGAGTAATGCTGATCGATCCCGCGGGTAAACGAATGTCGACGTGCTGCATCATCACGGCTTCGACCTTCGGATCGTCGAGCGCGCCCTGCTCGATCATCGGCCGCGCACCGCCCGGCCCTTCTTCTGCGGGCTGAAAGAGCAGTACCGCGGTGCCGTGCAACGACGCGCGTGTGGCGTGCAGCTCGCGCGCCGCGCCGAGCAGCATTGCCGTATGCGCGTCGTGGCCGCAGGCGTGCATTTTCCCAGCAACCTCCGAGGCGAACGGCAAGCCGGTGCGTTCGGTGATCGGTAATGCGTCCATGTCGGCGCGAAGACCAGCGACATGCCCGGGCAGCGCGCCGCGCACGATCGCGACGACGCCGGTCTGCGCGACGCGACGATGCTCGACGCCGATCGCGTCGAGCTCACGCTCGATCAGCGCCTGCGTCTCATGTTCTTCAAAGCCAAGCTCGGGGCGACGGTGGATCGCACGCCGCAGCTCGACGACACGCTCCATCGTTGGTACCGAAGGTTCTGCAATCACCTCGGCGGTCTGCGGCAGCAGTACGGAGCTTCCCTGCGCGCGAAGGGGCATGAGATGATCGGAGCCGATGTTGCGCTGGCCGCCCTGATCAACCGTGCTGCCACTGCCTACCTCACCGCACCGCCTGCCTACATGACCTTTCGCGAAAGCACGCACATCGAGGGTGCGAGCCGCGCCGAGGACATCAATCGCTACGTCGCCGTGCGCGTTGCCGACGATTATGCCGTGATGCAAGACCTGCCGGAGGGCGCTCAGCGTACCGGGCCGGCATTTCCCGTCATTCCGTACTTCGATCCGTTCTCGTCGTTCCAGTTCAGCTATTTCGCGAACTTGAAAAAGATCGACATCACCTTCGACCCCGGCGCGCCCTTTCAACTGCCGCCGCCGCCGGTCGATCCCAGCGTCGACGTGGTCGTCCCGTATTTCACCGTCTGGGCGCCGCACTACGCACCCGACTCGACCGACGACGCCTTGCATCTTCTCATCGACCCGACGCGGCGCGTGAGTCCGAACTCGTTTTATCCTTCCGAAGTCATCGAGGATCCAACCACGCATCTGCCTTCGCACGTAACGCTGCAGGACGACGGCAGCGACATGGTGATCGGTCTCGACTTCTCGATGCTCGACGGCCACTGGGTGATCACGCGCGGCACGTGGAGCGCAACGCAGCACGTCGCAATCATCGGCGCATTCAAAGTCAGCGCCGTCACGACGTTCACCGACTTCACGTTTCCGGCCACGGCGCCCGATCCGCGCCTTGCGGGAACGCCCCGACCGAGCCCCACCGCAAGTTCAACGCCCTGAGCGCAATCAAAGAAGCCGAGCGATGAACGCCCGGCTTCTTCACATGGCGGAGAGGGTGAGATTCGAACTCACGGTACCCTCATCAGGTACGCCCGCTTTCGAGGCGGGTGCCTTCAACCACTCGACCACCTCTCCATCGCCTTTGCGGGCGTAAGCGGCTGCGCATACTACCGCCAGCTATGCGTCGATACCTTCCTCCGGCTTCGAAACGCGCTTCTGACGGAAGTAGCGCCGCAGCTGCTCCGCCGCTTCCTCTTCGAGCACGCCCGCGGTCACGTCGAGACGATGATTCGTCTTCCACGACTGCAACACGTCGAACGCACTGCCGTCGGCTCCGCCTTTGGGATCGCGCGCGCCGTACACGACACGTTTCAATCGCGCGGCGATGATCGCGCCCGCGCACATGACGCACGGCTCTTTGGTCACGTAGAGCGTCGCTTCGTGCAGACGCCAGGCTCCCAGACGCCGCGATGCTTCGCGAATCAACAGCATCTCGGCATGCGCGGTCGGATCGGGCCGCGCTTCCTTTTCGTTTTTCGCTTCGAGAATCAGATCGCCGCTCACGAGCACCGCGCCCACCGGCACGTCGCCGTCGCCGGCAGCTTCCTCCGCCAACTCGATCGCCCGCCGAATATACTCTTCGTCTTCGGTCATACGTTCTTAGGGAAGAGAAATCGCGCCCGAAGGGATTCGAACCCCTGACCTCTGCCTTCGGAGGGCAGCGCTCTATCCAGCTGAGCTACGGGCGCACGACTCGCCGCTATTCCGGCGGAGTTCCAGTACTCGGAATATGCTTGAACAGGTCCAATTTGTGATCGACCAACGTGCGGTAGAACTTGCGCACGCAATCCGGATGGCCGAAGAAATAGGTTCGCGCATACGCAAGATCGTCGCCCGAGCTGTCGGGGACGTAATGCGAGATCTCGATCTCTTCCATCTGATTGCGGTCGACGGGGTGGGGGCAGAAATCGCACGGGATCGTGGACATAATTCTAAGACTACTCCGCTCGCGAGCGGCGGGACCCTTTATCAGGGTCCCGCCTCGCGCAAAAATGGTGACTCGGGGGTGATTTGAACACCCGACCAAGGGCTTATGAGTCCCCTGCTCTACCGCTGAGCTACCGAGCCGTAGGGCATCGCTTTTCGACACCTGACTGTACCAAAACCCGCCCCCGGGGCGCAAGAGCGAGATAAGCATCAACCAAGCGCTCGGGGCTCAAACGTGTACGGCGGCGGCTTCTTCGCGCTGGCCGCCGCCGGACGTGGTTGGCGCCGCGTGCGCCGAACGGCGCTTGCGCATCAAAAGGACGAGCGGCGTGCAGAGCAGACAGATGACCGCGATCACGTACGTTGCGTCTTGATAGGCGAGAATTGCGGCTTGCGCGTTTACGAGTTCCGAAAGTTCGATCCGGGTGCCGTGGTGTTGAAAAAATTCCATCACCGGAATGCGCCGCGCGTTCGCCGTGGCGCCGAGCACCCACGAATGAAACGTCCATCGCCGGTCGATGATCACATCGAGCGCCGCGACGGAGATCGAGCCGCCCAGCTGCAGCGAGAGGTTGATGAAGGCGGCGGCCTTGGGGCCCTCCTCCGGCGTCGTCGCGCCGAGCACGGCGATCGATAACGGAATGAAGAGCAGCGCCGCGCCCACGCCGGTTACGATGAGTGCGGGTGCGAAGTCCCAGAAACTCGCCTGCTCCGTCGTCACGATGGCCTGCAGCCAACTGCCCAAGGCCACGAGCGCGAAACCGATGCCGAGGAAATAGCGCGCATCGACGCGCCCCGCCGTTCGTACGATGAGCGGCGTCATCAGCATGATGGGAAGCGCGCGCAAGATGAACAGTTCGCCGCTGAGCGTTGGTGTAAAGCCGAGCGGCCCCTGCGTGAATTGCGGCAAAATATACGTTGTGCCGAAGACCGCAGCACCGAGCGAAAGTCCCAGGATCGAGCCGGCCGCCACGCTGCGATTTTTCAGCACGCGTAAATCGACGACCGGTGCGCCGGTGCCGAAGAGTTCCCAATAAACGAAGGCGCAAAGTCCGACGACCATGACGATGCTCATGGTCATGACTGCCGGATCGGCAAGCCAATAGTGCGGCTCGCCTTCCGTCAACACGAACTGCATGCCGCCAAGCCCCGCAGCGAGTAAGAGCAGCCCCACGAAATCGACCTTCGATCCACGTCCCGGTGCCGGATCGCGCAGCAAGAGCGCGAGCGTAATCGCGGCAAATACGCCGGGCGCGATGTTGATATCGAAGACCCAGTTCCAAGAATAGTTGTCGACGAGTATCCCGCCGAGCGGCGGGCCGAGCGCCGGCCCCATGATCGCACCGAGCGCGAAGATACCTTGACTGAGCCCGAGTTGTGCCGGCGGAAAGGTATCACGCAGAATAGATTGCGCCGTCGCGAGCAGCCCGCCGCCGAAGGCGCCCTGCACGACGCGTGCCGCGACGAGCAGCGAAAGATTATCCGACGAACCGCATACAACCGACGCCAGGGTGAAACCCACGATCGATGCGACGAAATAGCGTCTGCGCCCGAAACGATTCTGCAGCCAAGGCGTCAGCGGGATCACGACGATCGCGGCGATGGTATATGCCGTAACGATCCACGTGCCTTCGTCCTGCGTGGCGCCGAGATTACCTTGAATCGTCGGCAGCGCGACATTGGTGATGGTCGTGTCGAGTGTCTGCATGAGCGCGGCCGCCATGACCGCCGCGACGATCAACACGCGCCGCAGGCCGACCTCGGTGACGTCGACGCGCGCCTGCGCTACCCGCGCATCCATACGCTCTCTGTTACCCGCATACCAAATAGAGAAACCTCGCGCGTGCGCGAGGTTTCTCCGTGATCCGCGGTCGGAGGGACTCGAACCCCCAACCTACAAGTTCGTAGCCTGTTGCTCTATCCAATTGAGCTACGACCGCGCGTCTTCCGCCTCGCCTCGCGAGGCGTTTTGGTCTAGCCGGGATTCGGAGAGAGAGGGATTCGAACCCTCGATACGACTTTACATCGTATAACGGTTTAGCAAACCGCCGCCTTCAGCCGCTCGGCCATCTCTCCCGGCGCAGCGAGCACTATACCACACCTTTGGCGTGGTCACCTACACCGGCAAAAGTCGCAGCCTACGCGCTGGGCGCGGTCGGTCCCGTCATCGGCGGCTCTTCCACGAAGACCGCCGCTGCCGCAGCCCGCTCGGGCCGGCGACGAAGATGCGCGAGAATGCCGTCGACGCCCAGCACGCGGCCGGTCGGAAGCACCACGTTGAGCGCGCAGAGCACGAGCGCAGCCGAATCCAAGCCCGACCACACGCTCAGGTGCGCGAGTCCGCCCTTTGCCGAGATGTAGTTCAGCGAGAGCAAGATGCCGATCACGCCGCCGAGGCGTGTGTAGAAGCCGAGCAGCAAGAGACAGCCCGTCACGACTTCGCCGATGCGCACCAGCTCCGCAAAAAACCACGCATTCGGCATCACGACGTGTACGAGAAAGCCCTGATACGGCCCGCTCGTGTGTTGAATCTGCATGTTGAGGAATTGCGTCATCATTCCGGTCGGCGGCATGAAGTCCGCGCTCTGCGTGAACTTCGGAATCCCGTGCATCAACCAAAATGCTCCGGTATAGATACGAAAAAGCGAAAGCCAGAATGCGTAGGTCGCTGAAGATGGGAGTTTCACGCTGGAACCTCCTTCACTGCCGCAGCGAGCCGCACGATGATTGACGCGGCATCGCGCGCGGCATTTGGGCGCCCATATCGCCCTGCTGCATCAATCATTCGCTCGCGGCGTCCCGAATCCGTTAGAATCGTCGCGATCGCGTGTGGAATGTCGTCGATGCGTCGTGCCCGGATCGCGACACCCCAATCCGTGAGCACGCGCACGTTACGCTCTTCCTGACCGGGCAATGGTTTGAGCAGCACGATCGGCTTCTGTGCTGCGAGCGCTTCCGCAGTACTTAGACCACCCGGTTTCGTGACGAAGAGGTCCGCTGCGTGCATATAATCGTACACGTTGTCGACGAAGCGCACGACGCGAACGGGATAGCTCACGTTCTCCGCCGCCGCGAGCACGCGGCCTTCGACGCGCGCATTGCGTCCCGCGATGACGACGGCTGCAATCGGAATCTCCAGCGTCTCGATTGCGCGCAGCGTACGGGAGAGCGGGCCGATCCCGAGGCCGCCGCCCATCAGCAGTGCAATCGGGCGGTCGAGCGGTAAGCCGAGACGCTCGCGAATCGCGCCGGCCGGCGACGCCGCGCGCGCGAAACGCGGATCGACCGGAATGCCGGTCACCGCGACGCGCTCCGGACGCACGCCGCGCGCGATCATTACCTCGCGCGTCGCCTCGGTCGCGACACAATAGCCGTCGATATTTTCGTGAATCCAAAATGCGTGCACCGCGAAATCCGTCACGACGCCGATCACCGGCGGCGCGTCGTCGTAGAGGCGTTTGTATTCGGCCATCGCGCCGCTCGGAAATGCGTGCGTGCAAACGATTGCGTCGGGGCGCTCGCGCTGGATCAACGGGCGCAGGTTCCCGGCGGTGAACTGGTGTGCCCAGGCGCGGAACGGCCCGACTTCGGTTGCGCGTTCGGCCCGGTCGTAGATGTAGCGGTACATCTGCGGAATCGTCTTCACCATGCGCAGATAGCCGTCGGAGACGACGCGCGACACGACGAGGGCGGCGTATTTATACGAATCGACGACTTGCGTCCGCGCACCGGGATCGATCTCGCGCAGCGCGACACAGACGGCGTTGGCGGCGGCGACGTGGCCCACACCCACGCTCGCCGAAAGAAAGAGGATGCGGATTAGCTCTCGCCGCCTTCCTCTCCGGCCTCCTCGGCGAAGACCAGAAACTCGTCGAGAATCTCCTGCGCGAGCGTCTCGTCCTCGAGCAGATTACCCTCGAGATCGGTGACGATGAATTCACTCTCGCCGTCGTCGTCCTGCGGCTCGTGCATCAGCACCGCATAGGAACTCCCGTCGTCGGGATCTTCGAGAATGCCGACGACCTCGAAGGGCAGCTCGCCGCCGTCCTTGGTCTCGATATAGAGCACCTCGCTCAGTTCGAGCGGACCGCTCTTGGACTCGCCGTTGTTGGACGACATGTGAGGCTCCTTGGAGTTTGCTAGTGAAGGCAACGCCGGACGTTGGCTTGGTGCTCTGCGAACGTCTTCGCAAAAACATGCCGCCCATCCCCGCAGTACACGTAATACAGCGCATCGGTCTTCGCCGGATGGAGTGCGGCTTCCAGCGAGGGCAGGCCGGGATTGGCGATCGGGGTCGGGGGCAGACCCGCGTGCTCGTAGGTATTATACGGAGAATCGAGCCGCAAGTCGCGCAACGTCAGCTCGGTTTTATGCTTGGGCAGCGCGTATTCGATCGTGGCGTCGACCTGCAGCGGCATTCCCAGGCGCAGCCGGTTGTAGATCACGCCGGCGATCATCGGACGATCGGGCTCGATCTTCGCCTCGCGTTCGACGAGCGACGCCACCGTCACCGCCTGCGGCACGCTCACGTCGAGCGCACGAGCGCTCCGGGCGGCGTCGCGCGGAAGTTCGCGCGCGAACTGATCGGTCAGCATCCGCGTCACCTGCTCGGGCGTCGCCGCGAGCGGCACCAGGTAGGTGCTCGGAAACAAATACCCTTCGTGACCGCGAAAGGCGCGTTCGAACGCATCGGCGCGCCCGACGCCCTCCTCTTGCAGCCGCCGCGCGATTTGGCGCGCGGTGAACCCCTCCGGAATCGTGACCCACGTCGCGACCTGCGCGCCGCCGCTCACGAGCTGGTCGAGAATCTCCGACTCGCTGGTGTGCGCCGCAAACGCGTACGCGCCGGCTTCGACGCGATCGTCTTGGCGCCGCACGCGCGCGAGCACGCGGAAGGCAAGTGCGTTCGCGATTACACCGCGCTGCTGCAGCAGCGCTGCGATATCGGCGAACGTCGATCCACGCGGAACGACGACTTCGACCTTCGAGGTGGGAAGCGAGCGGTCGAGCACGACGCTGCCGTACCACAGTGCGGCGACGCCGGCGGCGAGCAGCACCACGAGCGCTGCGATGACTGCGAGCAAACGCGGACGCGAAATCACGAACCTCCGAGCCTCCGCCGGGCCAGGAACGTCTCGAGGATCAACGCCGCCGCCATCTTATCCACGACGCCCTTACGCTTCTTGCGCGAGACGTCGGCGGCGATGAGCGTCTTGGTCGCCTGCGCGGTCGTCATGCGCTCGTCGACGCGATGGATCTTCCCCGCGAATACGCCGCGCAGCGCCTCGACGAACGCATCCATCTTCTGCGCCGCAATCCCGCGCTCGCCCGAGAGCGCGATCGGATCCCCGACGACCAGCTCGCGCACGCCGTAGGATTCGACGTACTCGGCGATCTGCGCGAGATCGGCGCGCAGGTTGGTGCGTTCGATCGTTCCGAGCGGCAACGCGAAGCTTTCGGTCGGATCGGCGAGCGCAAGGCCGATACGTTTGCTGCCGACGTCGAGCGCAAGAATGGCTATGACGCGGCCTTCGGCTTTCTGCCCAAGTGGTACACGACGACGTCCTCGACCGCGCTCGCAACGCGCGGGCGCGCGGTGAGTGCGGCGCGCGCGACACCGCGCGGCGCGCAGAGATCGGCGAGATTCTGCAAATCCGCGGCGTCGAGTTCGAGCAGATCGCGCCACGCTTCGCGGCATCCGGCGCAGATGAAACCGCCCGCCTGCGAATCGACCCACGCGCGGCCGTCGAACGCCTTGCCGCAGCGAATGCAGGTATCGGTGGGCGGTTCGATGCCGAGCGACGCGAGCAGCCGCAGCGAAAAGCGCGGCACGAGCGCACGCGGCGTCTCGCTCGCGGCAATCGCGGTCAGCACGCCCGAGAGCAACGCGTAGACCTCCGGAACCGCGAGATCCGGTTCGCAGAACGCGTCGACCAGTTCCGCGACCAGTTGCGCGGTAGCGAAGCGCTCGGGTTCGACCAGCCGCTCCCACGGCGCGCGTACGATGTCGGCGTTGACGATGACGTCGAGCGAGCGGCCGTGATGCATCTGCAGCTCGCACTCGTTGCCGAACTCGAGCCGTCCGGCGAAATGACTCTTGGCACGGCGCACGCCCTTCGCCACCGCGTCGAGTTTTCCGCGTTCGCTCGTGAAGAGCCGGATGATGCGGTCCGCTTCACCCAGCGGACGCGCGCGCAGCACGATGCCGCGCGTCTTATACGAGCGGGCCGAAGGAATGGGGGAGCAGCTCCGCGGCGGTCGTCGCGACCGGACCTTCGGGCGTGGTGTAAATGACCGTCATCGACGGGTTGAACTCACGGAGCACCTGACGGCACGCACCGCACGGGCTCGTCACCGAACCGTCGGGGCCGGCGATTGCGATCGCCTCGAAGTGACGGTATCCGGCGGAGATCGCCGCGCTCACCGCCGATCGCTCCGCGCAAACCGTCAACCCGTAACTCGCGTTCTCGACGTTGCATCCGAGAAACACGTGACCGTCGCCGGTGTCGAGCGCCGCGCCGACTTCAAAGTGAGAATACGGCGCGTAGGCGCGCTCGCGAACGTCGCGCGCTGCGGAGAGCAGCGCTTCGAACTCACTGAGCAACGTCGTGTTCATGCAGATCCGCCTGTTCATCGCTTCCGGCAGCGCCGTTGGGGCTCGTGAAGACGCGTACGCTCAAAATGCGGCGCCCGCGCGTGCGGTCGACCTTCAACCGTGTATGCCGGTCGGCCTCGATCTCTTCGCCCTCGCGCGGCAAGCGTCCGAAGAGCCCGACGACGTAGCCGCCGAGCGTTTCGAAATCTTCGGTTGGAATGTGCGTCCCGAGTTTCTCGTTCACGTCTTCGATGTTGGTGCCCGCCTCGACGAGCGCCTCTTCATCGGAAACGACGTGGATGGGCTCCTGTTCGTCTTCGTCGTGCTCGTCGCGAATCTCACCGACGATCTCTTCGAGCAGGTCCTCCATCGTGACGACGCCGGCCGTGCCGCCGTATTCATCGACGACGATCGACATCGAAAACTTGTCGCGCTGCATCTCGCGCAGCAGCTCGGCTATTTTCTTCGTTTCCGGCACGTGCGAGGCGGGACGCATCAAGGAGCGCAGCGACGTCTGTGCGAGCGTCCCGTTGGCAAGCGCGATCAACAGCTCGCGGTCGTGCACGATGCCGACGACGTCGTCCTTGGATTCCTGATAGACCGGGAGTTTCGAGTAGCCTTCGGCGATGACCAAATCGAGCGCGCGGCGCGGCGAATCGTCGATCGAAACGGCGATCATCTGCGGACGCGGAGTCATGACCTCGCGCACGATCGTGTCGCCGAACTCGATGACCGAGTGGATCATCTCGCGCTCTTCTTCCTCGATCACGTTCTGCTCGGCGCCCTCGTTGACGAGCGCGCGAATATCCTCTTCGGTTACATACATCTGATGCGTGACGCGCACGCCGAAGATCCGCAGGATGAGGTTTGCGATCAACGTGAAGGCGTTGCTGACCGGTCCGATCACGGTTGCCACGACGCGCATCGACCGGCCCATCGCGAGCAGATAGCGGTCGCCGTTGCCGGCCGCGAGCGTCTTGGGAATGATCTCACCGAAGAGCAGCAGCACGACCGCCATGACGAGCGTCGACCAAAGCGCGGCTTGCGCCAAACCCATCTCGATTGCGAACGTGGTGGCGAGCGAGTCCGCAGCCAAGAGTGCAATCGTGTTGCCGATCAGGATCGAGGTCAGTACGTGACCCTTGTCGTCGACGAGTTTGACGGCGCTGTCCGAGCCGCGCAGCTTGCGGTCCTGGAGGGCGCGCGCGCGAACGCGGGAGACGGCGACCAGCGCGGTCTCCGATGCCGAGAAAAAGGCCGAACAGAGCACTAGGACGACCAGGGCTGCGAGTTCGAGCGGGTGGGGAATCAAAACTGCGCCATTATAGCATGAGGTGCGAGCGGGCCAGCAGGTAGACGGCCAAGGCGACCACCGTACCCAAGACCGACCCAGCCAGCACTTCGGCGGTGCTGTGGATTTTGGCCTCTACCCGGCTCTGGGCCACGAGGAAGGCCACGAAGTAGGCGAGGATGGCCGCCAGCGGCCGCTGGTACAGGAACGCCAGCAGGGTGGCCGCCGCGAAGGCTAGGGCCGCGTGCCCGGAGATCGCGCCGCCCTGGAGCGGCGAGCCTCTCCCGACCCACGCTTTGGCGAAAATCGTCACGATCGCGACCGCCGCCAGCACGACGAAGGCCAAGTTGCTCGGGATGGTCGCAACCGCGTGGTAGACGCTCTGCCCGCCGTTGATGATGCCCTTGTAGAAGACGAGGTAGCCGACCACCACGGCCGCTACCGAGGCAATCAGCACCGCACCGGCGGCGGCGTCTTTGGCGGTCTTCGCGAGCGGGTGGTGCGTGGCGGTCAACAGGTCTACGATCGATTCGATTGCCGTGTTGAGCAGCTCGAGCGCAAGCACGACTGCGATGAGGACGACGAGGTCGATCACGTAGTCGCGATCGATGCGAAGCAGCATCGCGGCGAGCAGCACCGCTAACGAGATGCCCAGATGCCAGCGCATGTTCGGCTGCGTGCGTGCCGCGTACATGATGCCTTGGAAGGCGTGATTGAACGAGCGCCAGAGCCGCACGCGTTTAGCGGCTCACTTGTAGGGCCACGGCATGCCGATCGCCGCGGCCAAGCGCCGCTCCTCGGCTTCCATCACGCGCCGCTCCTGCGCTTCCATGTGATCGTGGCCGAGCACGTGCAAGAGTCCGTGAATCATCAGCCGTTCGAGTTCGCGCTGCAGCGGGGCATCGTAGTCGGCCGCCTGCCGCCGCGCAGTATCGACGCTGATCACGATGTCGCCGAGCAGCCGCTCTCCCGAAAACGGTTCGGGTTCGAGCGGAAAGCTGAGAACGTCGGTCGCTTTGTCCTTGCCGCGATGTGCGTGATTGAGCGCGCGGATCGTTTCGTCGTCGACCAGCGTCAGTGAGATCGCTGCGCCGCTCTGGTCGACGCTGGCCAGCAGTCTGCGCAGCGCACTCTTGAGCGCGCGCGCGTCGACGCCGCTGCCGCGCACTTCATTTCTGTAGTGAATCAACGGCAACCTGATAGGCTTTTATGATTTTGGCGACCAGCGGATGGCGCACGACGTCGGTTTCGTTGAGTTCGACGGCGCCGACGTCGTCGAGCCGCCCGAGGCGCCGGGCCGCGTCGCGCAGCCCGCTGTGAGCGCCGGAGGGAAGATCGATCTGCGTCACGTCGCCGTTCACGACCATTTTCGAGCCCGCGCCCAAACGCGTGAGAAACATCTTGAGTTGATCCGGCGTCGCGTTCTGCGCTTCGTCCAGGATGACGAAGGCATCGCTCAGCGTGCGGCCGCGCATGTACGCGAGCGGAGCGACCTCGATCGTGCCGCGCTCGAGATAGCGTGCGACCACCGCGCCGTCGAGCAGATCCTCGAGCGAATCGTAGAGCGGGCGCAGATAGGGATCGACCTTTTCGCGCAGATCGCCGGGGAGAAATCCGAGCTTCTCGCCTGCTTCGACGGCGGGGCGCGAAAGAATCAGGCGCGCGACCTCGCGGTTGCGCAGCGCGCGCACCGCCATCACCACCGCGAGAAAGGTCTTTCCGGTACCGGCCGGACCGATGCCGAACGTGAGCGTGTTGCGTTCGATCGACTGCACGAATGCGCGCTGCCCCGCAGTCTTGGGACGAATCTCTTTGCCGCGATGCGTGCGGATCAGCGTGCCCGGATGCGGGTGCGCCGTCGTTCCTTCACCCGCGTCCGCGATTGCAAGCGCGACGTCGTCGGGTGTGATCTGTGCGCCTTCCACCGCTGCATCGAGCATCCGGCGAACCGCGTGCTCGGCACGTTCGACGTTAGCCGACGAACCGGCGAGCCTGAGCTGGTCGCCGTCGGCGTGGACGCTCACGCGCAGGCGCTCTTCGAGCGCCGAGAGATTTTGATCGAATTGTCCGAAGAGACGGACGCGATCTTCGAGATCGCTTAAATCGACGGTTCGCTGTGACGTGGACTCCAGATCGATTGCTCCTGCATTGCTTTGGGCGGCCCCAACACCTCGGCAGCGATGATTGCGCTTACGAGTCTCCTGCTACTCCCGAACATACCACGAACCGGTGAAGTTCCAACCCGGGCGGGCGGCGCAGCGACCGGAGGAGGCGGCGGGGCCTCGTCCGGCAGCACCGGGGGAAGCTCGAACTGCAGCGCCGGTGCCGGCTGTACCGGCACCGGCCGCGGCGCCTGCGGTGTCTGCCGTATCTGCGGTGTCTGCGGCGTCTGCCGTGTCTGCGGCGTCTGCGACTGCGGCGCGGAACGCGCACGCCGCATGTTTCGGCGCATGCTGGAGATCACGCCGATGACGACGACGATCAGCCAGATGATGACCCCGATATCGTGCATGAATCAGCGCGTTGGCGGCGGCGGCGGCTGCGTCGCGTCGGGCTGGGTGCCGCCTTCGGCGCTGCCGCCGATTGCGTCGCGCATGCCCGTATCGGCCTGCAGATTCTTGAGGCGATAGTAATCCATGACGCCGAGGTTTCCGCTCTTGAACGCATCCGCGATCGCGAGCGGAATCGCGGCTTCGGCCTCGACGACTTTCACGCGCATTGCCTGCGTTTCAGCTTTCTGCTCTTGTTCTGCGGCCATCGCGGCGTATTGGCGCTCCGACGCCTTAGCCTGCGCGATCTTGCGATCGGCATCTGCCTGCGAGGTCTGAAGTTCGGCGCCGATGTTCTTGCCGACGTCGACGTCGGCGATATCGATCGAAACGATCTCGAATGCGGTTCCGGCGTCGAGTCCCTTCGAGAGCACCGTTTTGCTGATGCGATCGGGATACTCGAGTACTTCTTTGTGATCGACGGCCGCGCCGACCGCGGCGACGACGCCTTCGCCGACACGCGCGATGATGGTCTGCTCGCCGGCGCCGCCGACGTACCGGTCGAGATTGCTGCGCACGGTAACGCGCGCTTTGACGTTGAGCTGAATGCCGTTCTGCGCGACGCCTTGGAACGTCGGCGTTTCGATGACTTTCGGATTGACCGAGGTCTGCAGCGCTTCGACCACGTTGCGGCCGGCGAGGTCGATCGCGGCGGCCCGCTGCCAATCGAGCGGAATCTGCGCCCGCTGCGCGGCGATCATCGCAAGCGTCACGTTCTCGACGTTACCGCCGGCCAGAAAGTGCGATTGCATCTGATCGATCGTGAGGTTCAAGCCGGCTTTACGCGCGCGCACGTAGTTCGTGACGATGATGCCGGGAGGAATGCCGATGAGCCGCATGCGCACGAGCGTAATGATCCCGAGCGGAACGCCCGCGGCGATCGTCCGGATCCAGGTGCCCAGCGGGAAGTAGTAGAGAAACACGAAGAACAGGATGATCGCAAAAAAGACGAGGGCTACCACACCGACGGTTGCGAGTTCCACCTAGACTCCTTTACTTGTAGCTCGGAAGCGTAATCGGTTCGACGAAGACGCGCGCGCCTTCCACGCGCGTGACTCGGATGGGCGTACCGGACGCGATGAACTCGCCTTCCGTCAGCACGTCGACGCGTTTGCCGTCGATCTGTGCCACACCCGCGGGACGAAGATACGACGCGGCAACGCCGGTCTTTCCTTGCAGCGACGAGAAATCGCTGCTCGTAACATACTCGGGGCCCTGCGCCTCGACCAGAGCCAAACGGCGCATCCACGCATTCTCCGGGAAGACCCGCGTGAGCAGCGCGAAGCAAATCGCCGTCAAGATGATCGAGGTCGACACCGTTTCGACGGCGATGAAGAAAAACGGGAATCCAAAAGCGAGCAGTACTGCTGCTAGTAGCGCGAGGCCGCCGAGAATGCCGGGTATGCCGTGGCCCGGTACGACGTGCAGCTCCCACAAAATGCCGAGCAGGCCGGCGAGCGCGAGCGCGATCACCAAGCCGTTCGAGAATCCGGCGTAAACGTGCGTCCCGAAAAAGAGCCCGAGCGCGAGAACGCCGATGGAGCCTGCGATCCCGTGCAGCGTCTGCATCTCGATGATCAAACCCAGCGAGCCGATGGTCAAGAGCAGCGTACTGATCTCGATCGTGTTGGCAAAGCGCGCCAGCTCTTCGCCCCAGGTGTACTGCGGCGTGACGCGCGATGCATCGGCGAGATGCTCGGCGGCGAGCGCGGCGTCGAGCGAGGGCTCGATCGCATCGGCCATCCCGGTTTTCACCGCGTCCTGCGCGCTGAGCGTCAAGAACGTACCCGGCGTTTTATAACCCGGAACATCGATGCTCTTATCGACGAAGGCCGCGGCGAGCTGCTGCGGACGATGATTGCGCTGTGCCGTCGAAACGAAGAGCGCTTTGACGGCGGAGACGGTTTCGGGAGTGTCGGGATGCGGTTCGGCCGAGCCGATCGCCGATCCGGGCGCCATGAAGATGCGCGACGCCGAGAGCGTGATCAATGACGCCGACGAAAACGCGCGGCGTTCGACGAACGCGTAGACCGGCTCGTGTGCGGAAAAGATCGCGCCCCGAATATCTTGCGCCGCCTCTACCAGTCCGCCGTCGCTATCGACGTCGAGCACGATAGCGGCCGCATGATCATCGTTGGCTTGCGCAACGGCGCGCTGCACGAGGTGGGCCATGCCGTCGTCGACCATGCCGCTGATCGGCACCACGACGACCGGCGCCGAAGTAGCGGCGCCCGCAAAACCGGCGAGCCCCGCCAGCACACAGAGCAGCGACGCGCCCCGCAAAAATCTGACCATGCCGGATGCTACTTTCGCAGCACGGCAAGGTTTCTTCTCAGCCGAGCTCTTCGGTGACGATCTGGCGGATGAGGTTGCCGTCGGCGAGGCCTTTGAGCTGCGGCATGACGGCTTTCATCGCCGCGCCTTGGTTACGGCCCTCGGCGGGCAGCGCCGCCAGCGCCGCCTTCACGATCGCGCGAATCTCGCCGGCCGACTTCTGCGCAGGCAGGTAGCCGGTCAAAATGTCGCGCTCGGCGCGTTCTTTGCCGGCCAAATCCTGACGGCCGGCCTTCTCGAATTCGGTCAGCGAGTCGCTGCGCTGCTTCACCAGCTTTTGGACGACGGCAAGCTCGTCGGCATCGGAAAGATCCGCGCCGGCTTCGCTGCGCTTGTAGGTGAAGCCCGAGAGGGCCGAACGGAGCGTGTCGAGCCGGAGCTGGTCGCGCGCCTTCATCGCCTCCTTGAGATCGGAGGCGATGCGGTCTTTCAAACTGCCCATCGAAGGTTAGGCGCGGCGCTTGCGCGCGGCAGCCGACTTCTTCTTGCGGCGCACGCTCGGCTTTTCGTAGTGCTCGTGCTTGCGCGCCTCGGCGAGTATACCCGCCTTTTGGGTGGCCTTTTTGAAACGGCGCAGCGCGCTCTCGATCGATTCGCCCGGAGAAACGCGGACTTCCATTATTGATCGACCCCCCTTTCGTGGCGCGCTCGGCGCGCAAAATTTAGGCCCCGTCGTGAGGCCCGACCCACTGTAGCACTATCCGGGCGGCCAGGTCAAATGCCGTCCGGCCAGGACGTGGACGTGCAGATGATCGACCGTTTGACCGCCGTCCGGACCGGTATTCATGACCAGACGGTAGCCGTCGCGCCCGCGCTCGCGTCCGAGTTTGGTCGCAACCTCGAAGAGCTTGGCCAGCAGGGGGCCGTCGGCCGCGTCGGAGAGCTTGCCGATGTTGGCGTGGTGCGTTACCGGCATCACGAGCAGATGCACCGGCGCCTGCGGGTTGATGTCTTCGATTGCGAGCACCGCGTCATCGCGATAGACGCTCTTTGCGGGAATCTCACCGGCCGCGATTTTGCAGAACAGACACTCCATCGCTTCTCCTCACGGGTGAATGACGAACGTCCACGACTTGGTCGTGGTGTTGCCGGCGAGATCGGCAACGCGGACGGTCACGTGCACCTCGCCGCTGTGATACGTGTACGACGGCATATATTGGATGAACGTCGGCGTGCGCAGCGATTCGCTCGTCACGTCGCGGCCGTCGACCCAGAGGACCACGCTCGACGGATTGACCGGCACGGCATCGGCGACGAAGGTCGCGTAGATCGCGGGCGAGGTGGTGTTCACGACCGCGCCTTCGCCGGGTGCGAAATCGGCGACGCCGGGCGGTAAGCTCGAGGCCGAGAGCGTCTGTTGCGCGGTTGCGTCGGGGGCGTCGGCGCCGCCGACGCGCAGGTGACCGACGATCGGCACGTCGCTGAAGTTCGCGCCGTCGGGAATCTGATAGCTCGCGGTATACGTGCCGCTCGGACCTTCGGTCATTGCGAGGTTCGTCACGTACGAACCGATGTCGAACGAGGCCGCACCGCCGGGCGTGCCCTGCATCGTAACGGCGAGCGTATCGCCCGCGCGCAGCGGACGATCGTTCGCAATCGCGATGCTCGTGATCTGCGGACCGCCGGGCTGCGGCGAGCGCTGGGCGAGCGCGCGCGAGGAGAGAATCGTGCGCACCTCGTTGCTCTCGACGTTATAACGTACGGTCACGAGATCGCCGACCTGCAGATCGGGGAGCGTCGCGACCCGTCCGTTGAGCAAAATCTCCGTGCTGCGATCGGGCACGATCACGTGACCGTCGGTAAGCACGAATTCGGTCGACGCCGCGGCCGCGATGCGGCCGGTATACGAGCCGAAGGCGTCTTCGACGCGCTCCACGTGTCCCGAGCGCGTCATGTAGATGCGCGCAAAATCGCCCGGACGCAAGTCGCTCAACTCACCCGGCACGGTTACGTTCGCGACGACGTCGTGCAGCTCGACGACCGCGTTGGTTCCGATCGGCACGGTATGCACGTCCGCGTTGTATTCCAGCGTAACGGTGGGCGGATCCGAGCTGAGATCGACCGCGGTAACGGTTCCGAATCGCTCGGCCGACGTATGCGTGAGCACCAAGCCGTCGGCCGAGACGCCCACCAGCTGTGCGACGATCGTCACGGTATGCGTGTGAGAATCGTACGAGGCTTGCGCACCCAGCACGTCGGTAAAGAAGCGCAGCGGCGCGTAGAGCACGTCGTGCACTTCGACCGTGCCGCTCGACCCGCCCATCGTGAGACTGACGCTCTTCGCGCCGACCTGCGTCTCGATCGTCGAGCCCGAGCGAATGAACGCAAGCCCGAGTGCTTCGATGGTCCGGCGCACCGGGACGTAGAGTTCGCCGTGTACGATCATCGGCGGCGGGCGCAGCGGCAGCTTTACACCGTTGATCACGATCGCGATCGGCGCTTGGGGCGCGCCCGGTACGGGCGTCGCGCCGAGCAATGCGGCCGCCAAGAGCAATGCGATCGCCGTGCGGATCATCGTCTCCCTTCCACGATTTCGCGATAGACGGCGGCCGTCTCGCGTGCGGTGCGTTCCCACGTCAACGCCCGTGCGGCCTCTCGCCCTCGTTCAACGAGCGTGGTGCGCAAAGCCTGGTCGTCGAGCAGCCGCTCGATCTGGGCGCGCGCGCCGTCGACGTCGCGTGGTGCGAACATCAGTGCGGCCGGAGCGACCGGACTTGGAATCGAGGTCGTCGTCGCGATCACCGGGCAACCTTGTGCCATCGCCTCGACGAAGGGCAGACCGAAGCCCTCGAGCAGCGAGGGATGCACGAGCGCGAACGCGCCCGCGTAATACGACGCAAGCGCATCGTCGTCGACGTCGCCCAGTGCGATCGCCCGGCGATACGGCGTCGAGAGCCGCTGCAGTTCGCCACCGAAGTCGTCGGGGCCGGTGAAATAGCAATCGATCTCGGCGCTGCGCGGCAGCGTGGACCACGCGCGCAGCAGCGTCGCGAGATCCTTGTGCAAGCGATGATTACCGACGTTGATCAAATACGGGCGCGGCGCGGCGAAGGGCTGCGCCTGCGTGAAGAAACGCGCCCGCGGCGCAAGCGGAACGACGCGAATCTTGCCGGGATCGAGCTCGAGCAGCTCGACCAGATCGGCAACGGTGCGCTCGTCGGAGGTGATCACGCGCGCGGCGCGGTGGCAGGCGGGTTTGACCACCATCGCATAGTACGGTCCGACCGTGCGCTTGTGCATCTCCGGGTAGCGCAGGTGGATCAGGTCGTGAATCGTCAACACGAACGGCCCGCTCGCGAAGAGCGGCACGTAATGCGACATGTAGTGCGCCAGGTCGACGCCGTCGCGCCACATCCGCAACGGCACCATGAACTGCTCGACCGGTGCGAGCTGCTCGCCTTGGGTGTAGATGCGAAAGTCGAAATCCGGCGCGACCTGCGGCAAGCGCAAGCTGGTCTCTTCGATGTACGTGCGCATACCTACCGAGATCTGCCGGCCGCGGCGCGCGTCGATGCCGATCCGCGTCACGAACGCTTGCGGTCTTTCCAGGTCTGCGCGATCGCCTTCCATGCAACCACCGCCGGATAGCGCGCCGAGTTCCACGCGACGTACCAGCCGCGCGGGCCGTCGAGCGCGGCGCCGCGGCGCAGCATCCCGTTTGCAAAACGCAGCGGCACGAGCAGCGTCTGGCCCAACCAGCGCAGCGGATTCGCAGGCTGCGCGAGCGCTTCGATCGCGGTATAGCGGGCGAACTTCTCGCGATAACTCCGCCGGTCGGGATACGAATAGTGCAACAGCGTACCCGGTAGCTCGGCTACCGGGCCGTCGCAGACGAGCCGCTCGTGCAGCGCCGCGTCGTCGATGCGCGCGGATTTCGTGCGCACCAGACGCAGCAGCCACTCGCCGCTCCACATGCGCATCGGTTTGCCGTGAAAATAGGTCGTGCGCCGGACGGCGTAACCATCGACGTCCTCGCTTGCCGCGAGTATCGCATCGCGCAAACGGTCGTCGAGCTCCTCGTCCGCATCGAGCAGCAGCGCCCACGGCGTCGCGATCTCGCGCAGCGCGAAGCGCCGCGCGTCGACGAAATTCGTCCAGGCCCGCTCGATCACGCGCGCGCCCGCCTCCCGCGCGTAGGCAGCGGTGCGATCGGTCGAGAGCGCGTCGAGCACGAGAACGCAGACGCCGTGCGGCAGACTCGTGATCGCTCGCGGCAGATCGCGCTCCTCGTCGCGGGTGAGGATGAACGCGGTGATGTCGCTAGGATTCAACGCGCTGGCCGATCGAGCGGACCTCGATCGGGGAGCCGCCGCGTTCGAGCGCCGCGCCGATAAAGTCGCGATAGAGCGGCGACGGATGGTTGGGCCGCGACTTGAACTCGGGATGCGCCTGCGTACCCACGAACCACGGGTGCATGTCGGTCGGCAGCTCGACGATCTCGACCAGCGTCGTCTTGCCGACGGTGTGGTGGCCGGAGAAGCGCATGCCGTGCTCTTCGAAGACGGGGCGATAGCGATTGTTGAACTCGTAACGGTGACGGTGCCGTTCGCTGACTTCGGGTTCTCCGTACGCTTGCTGCGCAAGCGTTCCCGCGTCGAGCGTGCAGCTGTAGGCGCCCAGGCGCATCGTACCGCCGAATATCTCGAGATCGCGTTGATCGGGCATGAAATCGATGACCGGATCCGGCGTCGTCTCGTCGACTTCGATCGACATTGCTTTCGGAATGCCGCAAACGTTCTGTGCGAACTCCACGCAGGCCAGCTGCATCCCGAAGCAGATGCCCAAGAACGGAATCTTCTTCTCGCGCGCGTAGCGGATCGCGTGCAGTTTACCGTTGACGCCGCGCGCACCAAAACCGGGCGCGACCAAAATGCCGTGAACGCCTTCGAGCACGCCGACGCCCTGCGTCTCGACCGTCACCGAGTCGACACGCAAAATTTCGATCTCGGCGTTGTGGTGGATGCCCGCGTGATAGAGCGCTTCGTTGATCGAGATGTACGCGTCCTTGAGCTCGACGTATTTCCCGACGAGGGCAATGCGTACGCGGCGCTTGGGGTGCATGATGCGATCGACGATCTTCTGCCACTCGTCGAGTTTGGGCGCGATCGTCGGCAGGCCCAGCTTGCGCACTGCTGCGTCGGCGAGCCCTTCGGCTTCGAGATTGAGCGGCACTTGATAAATGGTCTTGGCGTCGATGTTCTGCACGACCGAACCCGGCGGCACGTCGCAGAAGAGCGCGATCTTTTCCTTCAGCTCGACCGGCATCGCGATCGCCGACTGCGTGCGGCAAACAATCGCGTCGGGCGAGATACCGATCCCGCGCAACTCGCGGACCGAGTGCTGCGTCGGCTTGGTTTTCAGCTCGTCGGCGGCACCGAGGTGCGGCACCAGCGTGAGGTGGCAATACATGACGTTCTCGTCGCCGACGTCGTAGCGCATCTGGCGAATCGCTTCGAGGAAGGGGAGCGACTCGATGTCGCCGACCGTACCGCCGACCTCGACGATGCAGACGTCGGCGTGGCTGGCTTCCGCAACGCGTTTGATGTGCGCCTTGATCTCGTTGGTGATATGCGGAATGACCTGAACCGTCGCGCCGAGATATTCTCCGCGCCGCTCTTTTTCGATGACGGAATTGTAGATTTGACCGGTCGTGACGTTATTTGCGCGGACTAGATTTTCGTCGATAAACCGCTCGTAGTGACCGAGGTCGAGATCGGTCTCGGCGCCGTCTTCGGTCACGAAGACCTCGCCGTGCTGATAGGGGTTCATCGTGCCGGCGTCCACGTTGATATACGGATCCAGTTTCTGGATCGAGACGCTGATGCCGCGCGCTTTGAGGAGTCGTCCGAGGGACGCTGCGGTGATGCCCTTGCCGAGCGAACTCACCACGCCGCCGGTGAAGAAAATGTACTTCGCCATCTCGGGTTGTTTCTATTCGTGCTAACCCGGGGTCAAAACCTTGACGAAACGCTCGCGGCCGCCGTAATCACGCTCGAGCGTGACCGCAGCCTGCGGAAACGCCGCCTGCGCCAGCTCGAAGAGCCCGGCGGCAATCGGCGGCGCCCCTTCGGCGAGCAGGATGCCGCCCGGATTAAGCAACGGAGGCACGCGTTCGAAGAAGCGCCGGTAATACGCGAGCCCGTCGGGTCCGCCGTCGAGCGCGAGCGCCGGCTCGAAACGGAGGCTCGGTTCGCCCTCGCCGGTCGGAACGTACGGCAGATTCGCGAGGATCGCGTCGTAGAAGCGATGCGCGAACGGTTCCACGACGTCGCCGAGATAAAAGGAAATGCGCGGCTGCAATCCGAGGCGATCGCGGTTCGAAATCGCGACCGCGAGCGCGAGCGGCGATACGTCGATCGCGTCGACGCGCACATGCGGCAACTCGGCGGCAAGCGAACAGGCAATCGCGCCGCTCCCGGTACCGACGTCGAGCGCGCGTGCTTTGGTATAGCGACGCAAATGCTCGATCGCCGCCTCCACGAGGTGCTCGGTCTCCGGTCGCGGGATCAACACCCGCGAATCGACCAAAAACTCGCGGCGGTAAAAGCCCGCGCTCCCGATGACGTAGGCGAGCGGCTCGCCCGCTTCCAGGCGCGCGGAAAGCTCTTCGTAGCGTGCGCGCTGCTCGTCGTCGAGCGGCTCCTCGGCATGCGCGCGCAGATAGGCAGGCGACCTTCCGGTGATGAACGCCAGCAGCGCCTCGTTCATACCCTACGCCGGCTGCGCTTCGCCGGCGAGTAACTTCGCTTGCTCGTCGGCGAGCAGATCGTCGACGATCGGTCCGAGCGCGCCGTCCATGATACCGCGGATGTTGCCGTAGCTTTCGTTGATGCGATGGTCCGTGACGCGGTCCTGCGGGAAGTTGTAGGTGCGAATCTTCTCGGAGCGGTCGCCCGTGCCGACCTGGCTGCGCCGCAGCGTTCCCATCGCTTCTTCTTTTTCACGCTGCTGGCGTTCGTAGAGCATGGCGCGCAGCATCTGCATCGCCTTTTCGCGATTTTGCATCTGCGAACGTTCTTGCTGCGAAGCGACGATGATGCCGGTCGGGACGTGCGTGATGCGAATCGCCGATTCGGTCTTGTTGACGTACTGGCCGCCTGCACCCGACGCCTTATAGGTGTCGATCTGCAGGTCGGCGGGCTTGATCTCGATCTGCACGTCTTCGTCGACCTCAGGCAGTACGGCGACGGTCGCCGTCGAGGTATGAATCCGCCCTTGCGCTTCGGTGGCGGGCACGCGCTGGACGCGATGCACCCCCGACTCGTGCTTGAAATAGCGGTACGGCGAATCACCCTTTACGCCGAAGACAATCTCCTTGTAGCCGCCGGCGTCGCTCTCGTTTTCCGAAACCAGCTCGACGCGCATGCCGCGCGACTCGGCAAAGCGCATGTACATGCGCGCCAGATCGCCCGCGAATATCGCGGCTTCGTCGCCGCCGGCGCCCGCGCGAATCTCGATGAAAACGTCCTTGGTGTCGTTCGGATCCTTCGGAATCATCAGCAGCGCAAGCTCGTCTTCGAGCCGGGCGCGCAGCGCGCGCAGCCCCTTGAGCTCCTCTTCCGCAAGCTCGCGCATCTCGGCGTCGCTCTCGCGCAGCAGGGCCTGGTTCCCTTCGATCTCTTCCAGGACTTTGCGGTACTGACGATACGCGTCGACCGTCTCTTCCATCTGCGCGCGTTCTTTGACGAGCGCGGTATAGCGCGTCTGATCGAAACCGCCGGCGGGATTGGCCAAGGCCGCCTCGATTTCATCGAAGCGCCGGACCATCGTATCGAGGCGCGCAATCACGCTCGCGTTCAGTTCAGCCATGATATCTTATGCGGAGAATAAACGAAAAGACGAGCCGCGATGCAGCTCGTCTCTAAACCTGGGCCGGGTCGTTAGGCCTCGACGGCGGCTTTCTTTGCGTCCTTGGCAGCCTTACGCTGGGCGGCTTCCTCTTTCTTCTTCGCGGCGGCGGCAGCGCGCTGGTTGAACTTGTCGACGCGGCCGGCGGTGTCGACCAGCTTCTGCTGGCCCGTAAAGAGGGGGTGGCATGCCGAACAGATCTCGACCGCGATCTCTTTCATGGTCGAGCCGGTGGTAAAGGCGTTGCCGCAGGCGCAGTGGACGCGCGCCTCGGGGTACCAGTGGGGGTGGATCTTCTCTTTCACAGCCCCCTGATTATAACAGGGGCCGCAAGGGGGCTTCGGGCGTTGTTGCCGGGCCCCGTCCGTGCTACACTAGTTCAACTAGTTTATGCCGAAACAATGGAATCTCCAAGATGCGAAAGCCCGGCTCTCCGAGCTGGTCGATCGGGCGCGCGCCGGCGACGCCCAGGTCATCCTGCGCCGCGGCGAGCCGGCCGTTGTGGTGATCGCTTATGAGGCGTACAAGCCGAGCGAGCGGCCGCAGCAATCGGTTCTCTCGTTCTTACAGAACTCGCCGCTCAAGGGCCTCGATTTCGTCATGCCGCGCACGGACGAACGGATGCGCGACCCCAAGTTGGAATGACGCGCCTTCTTCTCGGCACGAACGTCGTGTCCGAAGCCACAAAAATTCGTCCCGATCCCGCCGCGCTCGCATGGCTTGCATCGCAGCAACTCGATGCGTGTTTCCTCAGCGTGCTCACGCTCGGGGAGATTCAGTTCGGGATTTCGCGGCTCGCGCCATCCGTGCGCCAAAGCGAACTCACACGCTGGCTTCACATGGAACTGATTCCCACGTTTCGCGACCGCATGCTTCCGTTCGACCGCGACGCGGCACTCGCGTGGGGCGCGCTATCCGCGCTCGCGGTCTCGCAGGGCAAGGCGCTTCCCATCGTCGATTCTCAGATCGCCGCGACGGCAAAAGCGCA
>Ga0335072_10002280_pt1 | contig 29940 bp, 14 predicted proteins | sample Lox_Sample_21_FD_206725 | JGI IMG/M metagenome (GOLD analysis project Ga0335072, IMG submission 206725) | Soil microbial communities from Loxahatchee National Wildlife Refuge, Florida, United States - Lox_Sample_2.1 | ecosystem: Environmental > Terrestrial > Soil > Wetlands | place: USA... | reverse complement strand
CCCCACAACTAGCCAAAAAACTACTCACCGCCGTTCGCTCCCTCGGCCTCCACCCCGCCATCGTTGTCAGCGCTAACATCGATGCTGCCCTTTGCCTCGCCCGCAGCCTCTCTCCCCACTCCGTCCACACGAGCTCTTCCCCACTCTCCGGATGGTCCACCGCTGTCATCCCCTCCGGTGAAGAATCCACTGCCCTCGCTCCGCTCCTGCTCCATGTCCTCCCCCTCACGCCCGACCACGCCGAGACGCTGGCCCGCTGGGGAATTTTCACCCTTGGCGCCCTGGCAGCTCTTCCCGAAAAGGAACTTGTCGCTCGCCTCGGCCAGCCCGGCCGCTCTCTCCGCAAGCTCGCCCGGGGAGAAGCTCCGCACCTCCTTGTCCCCGCCGATCCTCCCCTCTCCCTTGAAGAGCGCACTGAACTCGATACTCCCCTCGAACTCCTCGATTCACTCCTCTTCGTCCTCGGCGTTCTCCTCGACCACCTCATCGCTCGCGCCACCGCCCAAATCCTCGCCCTTGCCTCCGTCACAGTCACTCTCGCGCTCGACGGCGGCAGCACCCACACGCGTACGGTCCGCCCTGCGCTTCCCGGCAACGACCGGCGTCTCTGGCTCCGCCTCCTCCATCTCGATTTACAGGCGCACCCGCCCTCCGCGCCTATCCTGGCTGTCACCCTCACGGCCGAACCCGGCTCGACCAGCAAAGTGCAGCAGGGCCTCTTCACCCCGCAGCTTCCCGAGCCTGACCGTCTCGATGTCACCCTCGCCCGCATTCGCTCTCTCGTCGGCGACCACCGCGTCGGACGCGCCGTCCTCGAAGACACGCATCGCCCGGATGCCTTCCGCATGGAGCCCTTCTCGATCCCCTCCACCCAAATCGCCACCACCACTCCTGCAGCCCTCCCCATTCCACAATTTCAGGCTCATGCCGCGCGCCGCCGCCTTCGCCCGCCCGAACCCATCACAGTGACTCTGCGCGAACGCCGCCCGATCGCCTTCGTCTTCCGCAACCAGCGCTACACCGTCGAACGCGCCTGGGGACCCTGGTTCTTCTCCGGCAACTGGTGGGGCATCGAATGCTGGTCCATCGAAAAGTGGGACCTCGTCGCCTGCTCCGACCGCGACGGCATCATCCTCTCCTGCGCCATCGCCCGCAATCCTCTCCGTCCCGCAACCCTCAACGACTGGCGCATCGAGGAGCTTTATGACTGAGTCTTACGTCGAGCTCCATGCCGCCTCCGCCTTCTCGTTCCTCGAAGGTGCCTCCCAGCCCGAAGACTTCATTGAGCGCGCCCTTGAACTTGAAATTCCCGCCGTCGCCCTCCTCGACCACAATGGCTTCTACGGATCCGCACGCATGCACACCTCCGGCGAACGCAACCGTATCCGTGCGCATGTTGGCGCTGAAATCTCCACCTCCGCCTTCGGCCCTCGTCTCACGCACGCTCCCTGGCTCCCCCACCCGAAGCATCCCAACCAAACCTCTACGGCCAGTCCTGCGCGCCTGCCACTTCTCTGCTCCTCTCGCACCGGCTACCAGAATCTCTGCCAGCTCATCACGCAGTTCAAAATGCGTGAGACCACCAAGGCCGAAGGCGCCGCCACCCTCGACGACCTCTCCCAATACACCGAAGGACTCATCTGCCTCACCGGGGGCGACGAAGGCCCGCTCGCAGCAACCCTCACCACCGGCGGCGAAGCCGCTGCCCGTGTCCTTCTCGACCAGATCATCAACCTCTATGGCCGCGACAATATATATGTCGAGCTCCAGCGCCATCAGCTCCCCGACCAGGAAGCCCGCAATCAGGCGGCCCTCCGCCTCGCCCGCGCGATGAAGCTCCCCATCGTCGCCACCAACGGCGTCCGCTATGCCACCCCGCACGACCGTGAAATCCTCGACGTCTTCACCGCCATCCGCAACCACGTCGACCTGGACCACGCCGGCCGTCTCCTCGCCAACAACAACCACCGCTACCTTCGCTCGCCAGCAGAAATGTCCGCTCTCTTTCGCGACCTTCCCGAAGCCCTCGCCACCACGCGCGCAATCTCGCAGCGTCTACAGTTCCAGCTCGCCGATCTCGGTTACGAGTTCCCCCGCTATCCCGTCCCCGACGGCGAAACCATGGACAGCTTTCTTCGCAAGCGCGTCGACGAAGGCGTCCGCCTCCGCTATGGCTTGAAAAATCCCACCCTCCTCGCTCGCGCGCGCAAACAGATCGACCACGAGCTCGCCCTCATCGCCAGGCTCGGCTTTGCCGGCTACTTCCTCATCGTTTGGGACATCGTCCGCTACTGCAAGCAGCACGACATCCTCATTCAGGGCCGTGGGTCTGCCGCCAACTCCGCCGTCTGCTACGCGCTCGAAATCACCGCCGTCGACCCCATCGAGATGGAGCTCCTCTTCGAGCGCTTCCTCAGCGAAAACCGCGGCGAGTGGCCCGACATCGATCTCGACCTCCCCTCGGAAGAGAACCGCGAGCAGGCCATCCAGTATGTCTATCAGCGCTACGGCGAGCTGGGCGCCGCCATGACTGCCAACGTCATCACTTACCGCGGCAAGTCCGCCGCGCGCGAAGTTGGCAAAGCCCTCGGCTTCGACCAGGAATCCCTCGGCCGCCTGACCTCACTCGTCAGCCAATGGGAGTGGCGCGGCGAAAACGATACGATGGCCAACTCCTTCAACCATGCCGGCTTCGACATCGCCCACCCGCGCATCGCCAAGTACCTCCAGCTCTGCGTCCGTCTGCAGGATCTCCCGCGCCACCTCGGCCAGCACTCCGGCGGCATGGTCATCTGCCAGGGCCAGCTCAACCACGTCGTTCCCCTCGAGCGCGCCTCCATGCCTGGCCGCACTGTCATCCAGTGGGACAAAGAAGATTGCGCCGATCTCGGCATCATCAAAGTCGATCTCCTCGGTCTCGGCATGATGGCCGTCCTCAAAGACTGCCTCACCCTCATCCCCGAGCACTACAGCGAGCCCATCGACCTTGCCCATCTCCCCGAAGACGATGGGGTCTACAAAGTTCTTCAGCGCGCCGACACCGTCGGTATGTTCCAGATCGAGAGCCGCGCGCAGATGGCCTCGCTCCCGCGGAACTGCCCCGACCACTTCTACGACCTCGTCGTCCAGGTGGCCATCATTCGTCCTGGCCCCATCGTGGGAAAAATGATGCACCCCTACATGCGCCGCCGCCAGGGCAAAGAAGAGGTCACTTACCCGCATCCCTCGCTCGAGCCCGTCCTCAAACGCACCCTCGGCGTCCCGCTTTTTCAGGAACAGCTTTTGCGCATTGCGATGACGGTCGCGAACTTCTCCGGTGCCGAAGCCGAAGAGCTCCGCCGCGCCGTCGGCATGCGCCGCTCCTGGCAACGCATGAAGGATCTCGAAGTCAAACTTCGCCGCGGCATGACGGAGAACAACATCCCGCCGAAAACCCAGGACGAAATCGTTCAGGCCATCAGCTCTTTCGCTCTCTATGGATTTCCTGAGTCCCATGCCGCCAGCTTCGCTCTCATCGCGTATGCCTCGGCTTACTTCAAGGTGAAATACCTCGCCGCGTTTACAGCCGCGATCCTCAACAACCAGCCCATGGGTTTCTACTCGCCCGCTGTACTCGTCAAAGATGCGCAGCGTCACGGCCTCAAAGTTCGCCCTATCGATATCCAGATCTCCGACTGGCCCTGCACGGTCGAGCACGAACAAGCGGTGAGTTCGGAGCCCAGAGCCCGGTGCCCGGTGCTCCGGCTCGGCCTCGGCTACGCCCGCGGACTTCGCCAGCAAGTCGGCGAAGCCATCGTCGCCGCCCGCAAAAACAATGGCTCTTTCCGTTCTGTCGATGATCTGGCGTTGCACGTGCCCGGTCTCAACAAAAAAGAAATTACCCTCCTCGCCAATATCGGCGCGCTGAACCATGTTGCCGGCGTTGTCCACCGTCGCGACGCACTCTGGCAGGTCGAACGCGCCGGCAAGCCGGAAGGCCCGCTCCTCACCCACTCCGGCGCGCTCCTCGCCGACCCGCAAGCTCCCTCCCCGCTCGCGCAGATGACCCCTGAAGAGCGTCTTGTCGCCGACTACTCCGGCACCGGCCTCACCACTGGCCGGCATCCCATGTCGTACCGCCGCGCCGAGCTCCGCGCACAGAACGTCCTCTCCGCCGAAGATCTGCGTCGCGTCCCTGACGGTCAGTGGGTGCGCGCCGCCGGTTGCATCATCGCGCGTCAGCGCCCCGGTACCGCCAAGGGCTTCGTTTTTCTTTCTATGGAAGACGAAACCGGCATCGCCAACGTCATCGTGACGCCGCAGATGTACGAGCGCAACCAGGTCACTGTCACCCGCGCACGATTCCTGTTGGTCGAAGGCCCTCTTCAGAACCAGGACAACGTCATCCACGTGAAAGCCATGCGCCTCACACCACTCAACGACCATGCCGTCGACATCCGCTCCCACGATTTCCACTAGAGCGAGGGATCATTCGCCTTTACCGCAGGCGGAACGCCTCCGCTGCTGCGGGAATCGGATCGGGCACCTTCGGCCCTTCGATCGGCGCCGCGTCCCGCAGTCCCTTCCCCGTGACATTGTGGATCCCGATCAGCGGGCCTGAATAACCCGTAACCGATACGTTGCGAATCTCCGCGCCCTTCACATTGGCCAACATGATGCCCCTTGTGCACGTCCCACGGATGTTCTCGAGCGTCAGCCCCTGCAGCGGTTTCTCAGGCGAGATGTCCACCCCATCGACCAGCACCGGCACCCCGCTCACGCGCACGTTTGAGAAGCGACAATTCGCTGCTGATGGAATGCCTTCGAGCCCTGGCACCGGGGCAGGATCCTGAATGCCGCTGTGCAACAACTCCAGCCGCAAAAATCCGCCCTCCATCCCGGACACATCGAGGTCCGTCGCCACGATGTCTTCGATCGACGCGCCGCGTCCCACACGGCTCTTGATATAGATGGCGTAGGTCCGCGCATGGGTGAACCTGCAGCGCTCGATCCGCACACCCCGGATCCCGCCCGATGTTTCGCTGCCGATCCCGATGCACGCGAAGATCGAATCGGCAAACGTGCAATTGGTGATCCGCACATCCTCGGTCGGCCGCTGCAGCGTGTAGCCCTCCTCGCCGCGACCTGACTTGAGCGAAATACAGTCGTCGCCCGTGGCGATATCGCAGCCGTCGATCCAGACCCGCCGGCACGAATCGATGTCGATGCCGTCGCCATTGCCGCCCGTGCTGCGAATCGTCAGCCCGCGGATGGTTACATCCTCGCAGTCGGTCGGATGCACCGACCACATGTGGTCGTAGCTGGTCGAGAAGCCTTCCAGCCGCACGTTGCTGCAACGGATGAACTCCATCAGCGCAGGATGCCGCAACGGATTTTGCGCGTTCGGCCGCCCTCCCAGCGCTGGATTCCCCACGATCTTCCCCGACCCCACGACCGCGATGTTTGCTGCATCGATCGCGTAGAGTAACGCGGTGTGCCCCTCGATCCACTTCCCTTCCCACCGCACCTGCGACACGGGATAGTCGGCAAAATCCGGCGAACCCTGGAGCGCCGCATCCTTGTCGAGCCGCAGCGTTGTGTTCGCGCGCAGCGCAACGGCTCCGGTCAGATAATTCCCCGCCGGTACCAGCACCTCGCCTCCGCCGAGCGCCGCACACCGATCCACTGCCTGCTGGATAGCTGCGGTGTCCCTGGTCGCACCATCCGCCCTGGCTCCAAAGTCGCGAATGTTCAGGGAGACTCGGGACGGCTCTGGACTCTTTCCCGCCTTGTCCGCGAGAACGAAACCGTTCACGCGCGCCAGGAGGGGCGCGGCGACCATCGAGCACGTTGCATGCGCGAGAAAACTGCGACGATTCAGGATCTGAGGCATGCGCTTCTCCGCTCTCGCCGGTGATTATGGATTCGGCCCCGGCGTCGGCTGTGCGGATGCCTCGGTCAACCGCACTCGATCTGCCTCATGCAAACGGCGATCCGACGCGAACACCCACGCGTACTGCTGGTGAAATGCATCCGCCTCCACATCCTTCCCGGCCGCGTCGATCGGATCCGCGATCGTTACGGTCCGCGGTGCGATCGCCATCACCAGATCGTCAAGGTCGTAGTGCTGCAGCACACCCGGAATTACGCTCTGGGCCAGATTCCGCGTCAGCGGCTCCTCGACCGCGTTGCGATAGCTCACCAGCGTGCGATCCACTGTGATGCTCCGGATCCGCGGCTCCAGGACCGCCGCATGAAGCAGCACGATCCCCATCGGCCCCGTCGCCTGCGCGCTCAGGCGCGCCGGATCGACATCGCTCCGCGCACTCAACCAATTTACGGCCCCCAGAACATCCTCCACGCGGATGCCCACCAGCGTCTTTCCCACCAAAAAAGCTCGCAGCGTCGCCATGTAGTCCTCGCCGAGCAGTGGCGACTTCGTGCCTTCGCGATCCTTCTCACCCGGCGGCAGCTGCAGCGTCAGCACGATGTTCCCAGCCCCGGCAAGCCGGCCAATCTCGTCGTCGCTCGGTGGTTCGGCATTCAGCAGCAGTATTGCGGCCTTCTTTGCTTGTCCGTCAGGAATCGCCATTGATCCGGGCAGTTCGATTCCCGTCGCGCTGGTGAACCGGATCGTCTGCAACCTGTAACCTGTCTTCTCCTCCTCCGCTGCAACCGTCACCTGCGGCGCCGAGGAATCCCCGCTCGCTTCGAGCCCCAGCGCCGTCCGCACTTCGCCCGCGATGCGCTCGCGGAATTGCGTCAGTTGTGCCGACGTTTTCAGTGTCGCCTTCGCCGGTGGTGCGGGCGCGTCGATCCGGTTCAAACTCGACACCGTCGCCCCGCCCAGAGAATCTGCCACCTGTCCGGTCTTCGTGCAGAGCAGGTCCTGCGCCGGCGGCGGCGCCAGCGCTTCTACCTCCGGCGTCTCCGTGCTCCCGGCCAGCCAATGCAGGAAGAAACCCATAATCTGCGGATAGATCGGCCGCAGGTTGCCGTGATGCCCCGGCCCGGTGATCCATTGCAGATGATCCTCCGCGCCGTATAGCCCATAGATCCGCCGCGCTTCATCGACCGACTTGCGCGCTCCTGCAAACGGAAACATATCTTCGGTGGTGGAAATCACGGCGTACGGCATCGGTGCTGCGGTTTCGATCCAGTCCGGAAAACTGAGCCCATCGGCGAGAAATCCCGGCATCGTTTGCTCCGCTTCCTGCGGACCGATGCTGCTCAGCAGCTCGTCGAACCCGGTGATGTAGCAGGCCACACCCGCCGCTTTCACCCGCGGGTCGAGCGCCGCCAGATACGCGGTCACCGTTCCTCCGCCGGAACAGCCCATCGCACCGATGCGGGCTGCGTCGATATCCGTCCGGCTCTGCAAATAGTCGATGCCGCGCATCGCATCCTCAATAAAGTAACGTGCGATGTGATCGCCGGTGAGCATCACCTGGAGGCTCGCCTCGCTGTGTTCGCCCGTCGGAGCGCCGGCCTGCGACTTCTTCGTCGCCGGATCGAAATACTGCAGCCGCTCTCCCTCTCCGATCGGATCGTAAGCGAGCACCGCAACGCCGTTGCGCGCCATGTTCGCGCTGAACAGCCACGCCTCCAGCTTCCCCGCCGGATAGTGCCCCGGCGTATACACAATCGCCGGAAACGGCCCTTTGCCTTTGTCCGGGAGATACAGATCCGCCGTCACGTGAAAATCCGGCAGGCTGTCGTAGGTCAGACGGTCAACATGAAACCCATCCTCGGGGAGCGTTCCCACCACCTGCGCGTGCAATGGACCTGGCTTGTCGGGCAATCCGCCAATCAGGTGCAACACGGTCGCGCGCACCTCGGCCTTGCGCTTCTCCGCCTGCTCGCGGGATTGGATTGCCCCGATTGTCGCATCGCGCCGCGCCAGGTCCGCTCGCGCGACTCCGGTGAGGTAACGATTGAACTCCACTTGGGGGCTTGAGTCAGGAGCGACGGCGAACAGCGTCAGGGAAGCCAACGATGCGACGAGGAGAGCCGGGAGAGCGGTTCGCATAGAAACGAGGTCTGACCACTACGGTCAACAGCCAGAACTATACCACCGATGCGGTTCCGGCAATCTCACCGGCCGGCCGCGCAGGCCCAGGCTCGTCCAGTCTCTCAGCCGCCTCGCTACTGCGTCAGCACTTCCTGTCCGTCGCGCTTGTACACCACACCCGCCTTCATCACGAAGCTGACCTTGCTCATCACGCTGATATCCTCCAGCGGATTCCCCGGCACAGCGACGAGATCGGCGTACTTCCCCGCGCTCACCGTTCCCAGCTCATCCTGATGGCCCAGCAACTCCGCCGCGTTGATCGTTGCCATCTGCAATGTGTAGGCCGGCGGCAGCCCCGCTTTCACCAGATAGATGAAGTCCTCCCAGTTCTGCCCGTGCGGATAAACACCCGCGTCGGTGCCATAGGCAAACTTCACTCCACCCTGGTAGGCGCGCGTCACCGTCTTCATGATCTGCGGCCCGACTTCCAGCGCCTTCCTCGTCACCGCTGGCGGATACATCCCCTTCTTCGCCTGCTCCGCGACAAATTGCCCGGTGTAGACCGTCGGACAGTAGAACGTCCCGTGCTCCTTCATCAACCGGATATCCTCGTCGTCCATGAAGGTGCCGTGCTCGACGGAGTCCACACCCGCAACCACCGAACGACGGATCGCCTCGGCCCCATGCGCATGCACCGCGACCTTCATGCCGTAATCGTGTGCCGTATCGACTAACGCCTTAATCTCGTCTTCCGACATCTGCGGACCCGAGCCGTTCGTGCCCAGATCCATCACGCCGCCGGAAGGCATCGCCTTGATGAGATCCGCCCCTTCCTTATAGTGCAGGCGCACGACCTTCCGCGCTTCATCCGGCCCGTTGAAGATCGATTGCAGGGGTCCCGGATCGCCCTGCAAATCCATACTCAGACCGTTGGTGTGATCTGCGTGTCCGCCCGTCGTGCTGATCGCCGGACCCGCGGTAAAGATTCGCGGCCCGATTACGGTTCCCGCCGCCACGGCGTTGCGCAGCGCTACCGTGTCGTAATTCGTATCGCCGACGTTGCGCACGGTCGTGAACCCGGCCAGCAGCGTGCGCCGCGCGTAGAGGGTCGACCGCAGCACTTCGTCGGCAAAATTGACGTGCGCCGCTTCGGCATACGTGTTCTTGCCGAATTGATCATCCAGGTGCACGTGATCGTCGATCAGGCCCGGCAAACACGTCGCTCCGCTCAGTTCGATCACCGTGGCGCCGGCCTCGCTCTGTGTCCCCGCCTCCACCTTTTCGAACTTATCTCCGGAGATCACGACGGTCGTCGGACCGAGCATCTTCCCCGCCGTGCTGTCGAACAGACTCGGACAGTGAATCACCGTCACAGACGCCGGTGCATCCTGGCCCAGCGCCATCGCCACCGGCAACCCAGCGGCGATCGCCGCGACCACCCGCAACCCTCGTGCCAATTTCATGCTTCTCTCCGTTCCCTATTGGCTATTCCCTATTCCTGCTTCCTGCTGTTTCAGAATCCCGCCTGCTCCGCCTTCTTCTCCGGCAACATCTTCGTTGCCTGCTTCAGCAGATCGGCTTCACGCTCCAGCGCCGCCGAGACGCGCCCAATCTGGTCGTCCGCCTCGGTCCACTTCTTCTGCTCGATCGCCTCCCGCACGCCCGGAATCGTCTTCACGCCGTACCCGGTGTAGAAGCCCGGCGCGTACAACAGATGCTGGAACCATGGCCGATTCGGCAGCCCACGTTCATCGGTCAGCACGCGCTCGCTGCGAATCAGATCTGCATTGAGCCCCTCCGGAGCGTTGCCGTTGGCCGCGGAGAATGCCTGATCGAACGCCTTCGCGGCATCGGTCAGGTCATCGGACGCCTGATCCAGCGGCGCAAAGTTCAGATACGGCGGAATCGGCTCTGCCGGTGGAGGAACCATCGGCTTCTTCGGATCCTGCAGCGCCTTGTAGACACCCTCCGACAGTTCCTGGTCGCGCTCCTTCGCTTCGTCGCGCTTTTCGGCCAGCAGGTTTTTCAGCTGCGTATCGTACAGGTGAACGGTGTCGGCCAGATCGGCAAACTGGAATGGCAGAATATCCGCATCCGCCATGCGCATCACCATTGTGCCCGCCGTTTGCGCCAGCGCGCGCTCGTAGCTGAAATCCGTATCCGAGAAATGTGTGTACCAGTAGAAATCGTCGTACACCGAGTGATACTGCCCGCCGCCCTCGTCCTCGCCGCCGTAGCCGAGGTTCACACTCGCGATGCCCAGGTGATCGATAAACACCGTGTAGTCCGACCCCGAACCCAGCGCCGGAATCCGCGTGTCCGCTCGCGACCGAATCTCGCTGCGCGCCTGACCATTGGCCGCGCGGGAAATATCCACGAGCCGCACCCGCTTCCACACCGTCATCCCCGTTTCGGGATCCTGGATATCCTTCGCCACGTCGTTGACGAAGTTCTCCAGCGAGTGCGAGCCTTCCGCACGAAAATATCCGCGTCCATTGCCGTCGGAGTTGAAATACGCCACCGCATGCTGCTTCAGCTCCTCTGCGTGCGTCTCCGCCCACTCCGTCGATCCCAGCAGCGCCGGCTCTTCGCCGTCCCAGAAGCAGTAGATGATCGTCCGGTCCGGTTGCCATCCCTGTTTGAGCAGCTCACCGAACGCGCGCGCCTCTTCCAGTTCCGGACTCGCGCCCGATAGCGGATCGCCGGCGCCGTTCACCCACGCATCGTGGTGATTGCCGCGGATCACCCACTGATCCGGATATTTCTTTCCCTGAATCTTTGCCACCACGTCGTACAGCGGCTTGCGATCCCAGTTGAACGCCAGCGCCAGATGCGCCTTCACCGTGCTCGGTCCCACGTGATAGGTAAAGGGCAACGCGCCGCGCCACGATTCCGGTACCACCTGCCCACCCAGCGCCTTCAGGAACGGCGTCGCATCCGCCCACGAAATCGGCAGCACTGGAATCTTTGTGATCGTCTGGACCTGATCCAGCGGAATCAGCTTCACGCCTGGCACGGCACCCACTCCCGGCGTCTGCGGATCGCCCGGGTACACCGGCATGTCCATCACGCTGCCCCGCTGCGCTCCCTCTGCGGGCCGCATCGGCCCCTCCGGGTACGGATCGCCCCGGTAGAACCCATCGTCGCGCGGATCGGAATAGATGATGCACCCCAGCGCGCCATGCTCGGCCGCCACCTTCGGCTTGATGCCCCGCCAGCTCATGCCGTAGCGGGCAATCACAATGGCGCCCTTGACCGAAACGCCCATCCGGTCCAGCTCGTCGTAATCTTCGGGCCGGCCGTAGTTCACGTAGACCAGCGGCGCCGTCACGTCGCCATCGCGTGAATACGCGTTGTAGGTCGGCAGTTGCTCGCTGGTCTGCCCCGAAGTTGGATCGACGCTGATCGCCGGCTCCTGCAACTTCGCCGTGAAGGGCGCGGTCCCCAGCAGTTCCAGCTTGCGCGACCTGGGCGTGGGGAACAATGCCGAGAACTGCTCGATTTGTGCGTCGAGCCCAAAGGACTTCAGCTGCGCCACCAGCCACTCCGCATTGTCCTTGTCATACGGCGAACCCACATGATGCGGCCTGGCCGACAGCCGCCGCATATTTTCGCGGATATGATCGCGGTCCGGCAGTTCGCGAAACTTCTGCTCCCAGCTGATCTCTTTCGCTGAATCCTCCGCGGTGTAGCCGCGCAGCGTGTGACCGGCATCGACGGCGTAAGCAGTAAGGGCAAACAAACAAACAGCAGCGACCGGCAGGCGCATCCTGGTTCCTTTCCATTGCGGGGAAAATCACAAGCTGGGGACGGTAGAGATTCCGTGAAAGGAACACTATAGACCAATCGTCCGCAATCGAAGGCCCTTCGTCACCGAGAATCAACTTTTTATCCCAGATTCGAAGGGACAAAGTTGCGCCCTTCACGATCGCGCCGCATCCTTATAGGCGGAACATGGCCGACACCACGCACGATCTTCCCGCGCGGATCGAATCCGCTGCATCCGCCGAACATTTTCGCGAGGGGCGTTTCTTCAACCCCGGTGTCCGCGAACACGATTTCCGCACCGCACTGGACTGGATGACGCACCGCAAACTCGGCCCGTGGCGCCGCTGGATCGAATCCACGCCAGGTCCTCCGCCGCCGGAGCAGGTTCAGGGCGCCGCTCTCCGGGTGACCTTCGTCAACCACTCCACCGTGCTGCTCCAAACCGGCGGCCTGAACTTTCTCACCGATCCGGTATGGTCTCGCCGTGTCAGTCCGGTGCAGTTCACCGGACCCGAGCGCCATCGCGCGCCCGGCATTCGCTTTGACGATCTGCCCCCGATTCAGGTCCTGCTCATCAGCCACAATCACTACGACCACTTCGACAGGCCCACGCTCCGGCGCCTCGCCACTCGTCACAAGCCTGTCGTGTTTTGCCCGCTGGGCCTCGCTGGAACTTTGCGCCGGATTGGGTTCTCTGAGGTCTATGAACTGGACTGGTGGCAGTCGATGTCCTGGCAGGGGAAACGCCTGCACTGCGTCCCCGCGCAGCACTTCTCCGCGCGAACTCCCTGGGATCGCAATCGCACGTTGTGGTGTGGATGGGTCGTCGAGTCGGAGGATGGCAACATCTACTTTGCGGGCGACACCGGCTTCTGCGGCGCGTTTGCCGCGATCCGCGCCCGCTTCTCTTCGCTCCGTCTGGCACTCCTCCCCATCGGAGCCTATGAGCCGGAGTGGTTCATGGGACCGGTGCACATGACGCCCGAACAAGCCGTCGAGGCGCACGACATTCTCGGCGCTTCCACTGCAATGGCGATTCACTTCGGCACCTTCGCCCTCGCCGACGATGGTGAAACCGAGCCCGTCGAGCGACTCCAGCGCGCGCTCGCCCATCGCGAAAAGCGTGCCGAATTCTGGATTCTCAGCGAAGGTGAAGGCCGGCTCGTGCCCTCGAGTAACAAACAAGGCGTGTGACGGAGTCCGAGCCGGCGCGCGATGCCGGACGCAGCCATTACCTGCGTACCCTTCCTTCCGCAGATTCGTCTTGCCTCTGCCCCCCGACGGCCGCAATCTATTCATAGTGGGGATTGTCTGCCCAGGCAGAGATCCCCATTGTCGTTTGCGGGCTCATTCAGATCTTTGACAGTTGGAAGCAGACGCCGAACACCACCTCTCGCCTCGCCTCGAAGGGCGCATGGTCTCGGAGAACGGTACGAGGCAGGGTAATACCCAAATGGTATTACCCCGCATGTATTTGAAAACAAGGAGTGACAGCGAAGCCGTTCCGGGGGGTGGGGGTCAGCCCCGCAGAAACGACGGCAGCCGATCCGGCCGCACGTTGTCGTAGCTGTGCAGAGCGGTGAAGCGCGCGATCGACGTCGGGATCCCCACGGCTGTGAATCCCGGATGCCCTGTCGCCGGAAAGGGCCCTCCGTGGTTCATCGCTGGACTGACAGCGACCCCGGTCGGCATCTTGTCGTTCAGCAAACGCCCCACTCTGCGGCGCAGCACCGGCTCCAGCCGCGCATACAACGCATCATCCGCGCCCGACGTGGCCGAATACACCGTGCCCGTCAGCTGCCCTTCCAGATGCTCCAGCACCTGCAGCAACTCGGCTTCGTCGGCGGCCACAATCACCATGACCTCGTTGCCGAACGCCTCCCGCTGCAGTTCCTCAGCCGAATCCAGGAACGCCTTGCCCGATACTCGCAGCAGCGTGCTCGCGTAGCGATAACCCTTGCCCGCAACGTTTTTGCCGCCCGTCAGCAGCCGGGCGCCCGCATGCTGCAGTGCCTGAATCGAGTCGTTGAGCTGCTCGCGCCCGCTGGCCGAAAGCAGCGCATGCGGCTCGCGGCTTGCAAAGGCGGACGTCAGCTCCTGCACAAATGCCTCCGTCGTATCGCCTGCGATCACCAGCGCCAGATTCGGCCGCGTGCAGAATTGTCCGGACCCGAGCGTGCAGCTGTCGGCCAGCTCGCGCGCCCAGTTCTGCGTGTTCTCCTTCAGCCCTTCGGGCAGAAAGAGCACCGGGTTCAGGCTCGACATCTCGAGATAGATCGGCTTTCCGGCTGCATCGGCCGCGTGCTTCAGCTTCAGCCCCGCGCCCTTGCTGCCCGTGAATCCCACCGCGCCGATCCGGGGATCGCTCACCAGGCGGGCGCCGTTTTCATGGTTCAGCTTGTAGATCATCTGCACGGTTGCCGCCGGCAATCCCGAGTTCTTCAGCGCCCTCGCTGCGGCTTCCGCCATGAGCTGCGAAGTGTAGGCGTGCAGTGGATGCGCCTTGGCGATCACCGGATTGCCTGCCGCGATTGCCGCCGCGAAATCGCCGCCGCTCACGCCGTTGAACGCGAAGGGAAAGTTGTTCGGCCCGAACACGACAACCGGGCCGATCGGCGCATGGCAGGAGCGCAGATTCTTCGCCTGATCGATGATCGGTCGCCGCCAGGTTCCCTGGCGCGCCGCAGCCGCGGCCTGGCGAAGCTGATCCGTCGTCCGCGGCAATTCCACATCTTTCAGTCGCGGAGAAAACGCCAGGGCCGTCTCCTCGTGCGCCGCCTGCGCAATGGCGTCGGCGTTCGCGTCGAGCTCCTTCGCATAGTTTTCAAGGAACGCGGCAATCTTCTCCGGCTCGACCCGTTCCAGCTCATGCGCCGCTTCCACCGCGGCCGCCAGCGCGCGATCGCAGTCGCTCCACCGGCTCGTCGGAAATTCCCGGCCCAGCTTTTCGCCGGTCGCCGGGTTCTCCGGCTCAAAGACGCCTTCCGCGTCCGATTCCCGCCATTGTCCGCCGATCAGGACCTTTGCCGTCGCTACCGCTGTCTGCATGTTTCCTCCTGGTGTGTGATGCTCTGTCAGGCGACGGGATTCATCAGTTCGCCGATCCCGTCGATTCGGATCCTTACCGTGTCGCTCTTCTCCAGCGTAAAGGAATCGGGCGGCACAATGCCGGTTCCGGTCAGTAAAAAGCAGCCGAAAGGAAAGGTCTGGTCGCGATACAGGTACGTGACGAGCTCTTCGAAGGGCCGTTTGATCTGCGCCAGCGTCGTCTCCCCCTCAAACACGGTCCTGTCCTGGCGCTCAATCCCGATCCGGATGCGCGTCTCGCGCGGCAAGGGCTCGCTGGTCATCAGGATGCCGGGCCCGAGCGCGCAGCTGCGGTTGTAGACCTTCGCCTGCGGCAGATACAGCGGGTTTTGCCCCTCGATGTCGCGAGAGCTCATGTCATTGCCGATTGTGTATCCCACGATTTCGCCGCGCGGATTGATCAGCAGCGCCAGCTCCGGCTCCGGGACTGACCACGTGGCATCGCTCCGCAGCCCTACAGCGCCGCCCGGCCCGACCACCTTATGCGGCAGCGACTTGAAGAACAGCTCCGGACGCTTCGCGGTGTAGACGCGATCGTAAAAGTCTCCGCCACCCGCATCCTGTGACTCCGACATCCTCGCTGCTCGGCTCCGCAGATAGGTCACTCCGGCGGCCCATACTTCCTGGCTTCCGATGGGTGCCAGCAACCGGGAAGCATCCAGCGGCCCGGCGCTGTAACCGCCCCGGACCTGCTCTGCCAGGAATGCATGCAGGTCCCTGCGCGCGATCAGCGTGTCCAGCAACTCCTCCACTTCATAGGTCCTGCCCTTTTGTTCAACGATCAAACCGTCCGTTGTTCGATATAGAATCACGTCGTCTCCCTGGCTTCTTCTGTCTCCACGATCTTCTCGCTCACTCTGCTGCCTCTCAGCCGCGCCGTAATCGCATCCACATCGTAGACGCAGCCGCCCCAGATACCGCCGCTCGCTTCTACCATCGCCGCCCACAAACGCGTATCGTCCGGCAGCGCTGGATGTGGCCGCAAATCCGCGCGGGATTCGCGCATGGCGAGCCGGCGCCGTCCCTCTTCCGCTCCAAAGGTCTCTCCGTTTTCGCCAACCAGATCCACGGTCGCCATCAGTTTGTTGCTGTCGATCCGCATCTCGACCGTGTCGCCTTCACGAACTTTGCCAATCGGTCCGCCGGCCAGCGCCTCCGGTGAAATGTGACCGACGCATGGTCCGGTCGATACGCCGCTGAATCTCCCATCCGTCAACAGCGCCACATGCCGGCAGTGCGGCAGCGCCTTCAGTGCCGCGGTGATCTGATAGATCTCCTGCATCCCTGCACCGATCGGCCCGCAGCACAGCAACACCATCACGTCGCCGGCGGCAATTCTTCCCTTTCGGATCGCCTCGATCGCATCGCTCTCCAGTGTGAACACGCGCGCCGGCCCACGATGGAAGAAGACGCCGTCCTCGCGAACCAATTCCGGATCGATCGCTGTGCTCTTCACCACCGATCCCTCGGGCGCGAGATTCCCCCTGGGGAAGCAGACGGTTGACGTCAGCCCACGCGCTCTCGCGCGATCCGGCGAGCAGATCACCTCATCCGCGTCGATGCCATCGCGTTCGAGCAGGGTCTGCCTGAGCACGCGCCGCCGCTCGCTCTGTTCCCACCAGTCAAGGCATGCGCCCAGCGTGACACCCGCCGCGGTCAGCGCTTTGGTATGCAGCAGCCCAGCCGCGCGCAGATGCAGCATCACCTCCGGTACACCGCCGGCGAGAAACACCTGGACCGTCGCAAAGCCGCGCGGACCGTTGGGCAGTGCATCGACCAGCCGCGGCACTTCCCGATTCACCCGGATCCAATCCGCAACCTCCGGCCGTTTTCGCCCTGCCGCATGGGCGATCGCCGGCACATGCAACAGCAGATTCGTCGAGCCACCGAAAGCTGCGTAGACCACCATCGCGTTCTCAAATGCTGCCTGGGTCAGAATCTCCTGTGTTCCCATCCCAATCTCGCGCAGCCGCAGCAACGCCCGCGCCGAGCGGTTTGCCGCGTCGAGCCAAACCGGCTGTCCCGAAGGGGCCAGCGCCGTGTGCGGCAGAGCGAGGCCCAATGCCTCGCCCACCACCTGCGAAGTCGCCGCTGTCCCCAGGAACTGACAGCCGCCGCCGGGCGACGCGCAGGCGCGGCATCCCATCTCCGCCGCATATTCGAGCGTGATTTGTCCCTGCGAGTAGCGTGCCCCGATGGTCTGTATCTTTCCTGCATCCTCGCCGGCCTCGGGCAACAGCGTGACGCCGCCCGGGATCAGCACCGACGGCATCTCGCGCGACGACGCCAGCGCCATCATCATCGCGGGAAGCCCCTTGTCGCAGGTCGCCACACCCAGCACTCCCGCGCGGGTGGGCAGCGAACGCATCAGGCGGCGCAGCACGATGGCCGCATCGTTCCGATAAGGCAACGAGTCCAGCATTCCCGTCGTACCCTGGGTTCGCCCGTCGCAGGGATCGGTGCATGCACCCGCAAACGGCACCGCATCCAGTGCCTTCAATGCGCGCGCTGCCTCAGCTACCAGCAGCCCCACCTCCCAGTGCCCGGTGTGGAAGCCGAGAGCGACAGGAGTGCCGTCCTCGGCACGCAGTCCGCCGTGCGTGCTCAGGATGAGAACTTCCGGCCCGCTCATCCGCGCCGGATCCCAACCCATGCCGGCGTTCATTGTCATCCCGAACAAATTGCCCGAGGGCTGTGTCAGCAGCATCTCGGGAGTCAGCGGCAGCGCACCCGCCGGACCGCGTGCATGCGTCGCCACCCCGCGCAGATCGAGGTCGCGCGTCTCCAGGACTTCACCGACTGCAATGGACTTCATCACGACTCAATCACCCGAACGGCAACCATCCCGACCGCTGGCTAGGGGTTGGCCACCGGCTGCAACCGTACTCGATCCCCTGCTCTCATCCCGATGAGCGCGGCTCCCGACAGAATAAGCGAGAGCGACATCAGCAGAAAGCCCGCCGCCGCACTCCCCGTATAGGCCTGCAGTACGCCGACAAAGTAGGTCCCGAAAAACCCGCCCAGAGCCCCGATACAGTTGATGAGCGCCATCGTCTCGCCCGCCACGTTGCGCGGCAGCAGTTCCGGCACCATGGCCCAGAACGGAGCATAGGGCGCATACATGCAGCTGGCCGACACGATGAGGCACGCATACGCGATCACAAACGACCGGTTCACACTGATGAAAGAGCCCGCCAGGGCGACGCCCCCGAGTATCAGGAGCGGCCACACATACTTCCTCCTCTGTCCACGCTGGTCGGAGTAGTGAGAGACCGCGAGCATCACACCGATCGCGACCAGGTACGGAATCGCCGCGACCAGGCCCGTCGTCGCCATGCCTGCCCTGGTAGCGTTGCGAATCACAACGGGCAGCCACAGGACGAATCCGTAGATGCCGACGCTCCAGAAGAAATAATTCACGCACAACCGGATCACGTTCGGCTCGCGAAATGCCGGCCAGAAGTTCTCGAACTTCGGCAACTGCCGCTGTTCGGTTTCCAGCATCTCCTCCAGTTCCCCTCGAGCAGCCGGACTCAGCCAGTCCACCTGCGTCGGATGATCACGCATCAGCGCGAGCCAGAAGACGCCCCAAACCACAGCCATCAAACCCTCAATGATGAAAGCCCATTGCCATCCCCAGGCACGGATCAGAAATCCCGTCACGGCCGACATCCACAGCACAGTGACCGGATTCGCCAGAATCATCAGTGAGTTTGCCCGCGACCTCTCGGTGCGCGTGAACCATCGCGTGAGAACGATAAGCAGCGCCGGGAAAACAATGCTCTCCGCTACGCCCAGCAGGGTGCGATCGAGCGCCAGCAGCCAGAAGCTCCGGATGATACCCGTCAGCGCTGCGAATGCACCCCAGGCAATCAGAGCCAGGAAAATCAGCATCCGCGCACTGCCTCGCTGCACCAGAATGATGCCGGGAATCTGCGGCAGGCAATATCCGAGGAAAAACAGCGAGCCCAGCAGCGACGAATCGTAGCCGCTGATGTGCAGCGATTGTGCCAACCCCGCCGCTGCCCCAAACCCATAGTTCGCGCGGTCCAGATACGCCAGGCTATAGGTGATGAACACCGCGGGCAGAATGCGGCTCCATCGTCGGCGCAGATCCGCTTCGTTTGCAGAGGCCATGACTTCGCTTATGTCCAGGCACCTCAGTAGATCACATCGCTGCTCGCGCACGAATCTGGCCGTCAATCGGTGACTGACTTTTGCCGACCGGTTCTTCGCCGGCCATCTCGCGGCCTGACCGTTCTCAGCTTTCTCAGTCCTCGTCGCCCTCCTCCGGCATGTCCGAAGGCGGCTTCGTCAGATTGATCTTCGCGTGATGCGCTGACTCCAGCAGCTTGTTGAGCTCGGGTAGCTGCTGGTCCCGGAACTGCTCCCATGCCGGCACCGCTTCCTGCTGCTCGTGTTCCACATGCGTGGCCGCGTCCAGCAGCGCCTGTGTCGGAGGATTGTCCGACTGTTCCAGCTGCCCGTACAGCTGTCCAGCCTCGCCGTTCACCTCGTCAATCCCTGGCCGATGCTGCGCCGGGTCCCCGCTCAACACCAGCTTCAGAGCATCTTTGTACTTCTCGAGCTGCGACGACAACGACGCATTCCGGGGCGCGTTCATCTGCTCGCTCACCGCGTGCGCCGCCAGATCCGCCTTTGCCACGCCATCCAGCGCCTGGGCCATCGCCATCTGCGCCGCATGCAGGGCTTCGAGATCGGCTGCCGCCGTATGCACTCGCGGATCCATCTTTACTGTCAGAGTCTCCGTTTCGCTGTGCCCATCCACCGTGAGCCGCACCGTGTAGTCTCCCGGCACCACCAACGGACCCTGTGGCCGCAGCGGCGTGCGATGCGGCACTGCCGAGATCGGATAGTCGTACCGCGTCGCCGTCGGCGTAGTTGACCGCAGATCCCACACCCACCGGTGCATCCCAGCTGTCACCGGCAACGGCCCGTGGACCAGCGGCCAGTATGGCGGAATCAGATTCTTCATCATCGCCTCCGGCGTCGGCGTCACCGGATCCTGGCTCGAATACTTCCGCAGCACTGTACCATCGCGATCCAATATCTCCAGCGTCACCCCCTGGGCCGGCGAAGCCAGGTCGTAGTCGATCAGCGCCCCATCCGGAGGATTCTCTCCATGCGGCTCATCGGGAGGCACCGGCGTGTCCGTGTACACGGCACTCCGCACTCGCCACGCATCGGCCGGCTTGAACAGCAGCGGCATCTTCTCGCCCGCCTGCGACGCCATCTCCCGCAGCGGCGCCACATCATCCAGAATCCAGAACGCCCGTCCGTGTGTCGCCACAACGAGATCATCGCCCTTGACCAGCAGATCCCGCATCGACGTCGGCGGCAGGTTGTACTGGAGCGAACGCCAGTGTCCGCCGTCGTCGAACGAGACCCACACCGCCTTCTCGGTCGCCGCATACAGCAGACCTGGCTGCAACGGATCGGCCCGCACCGCGTCCAGCGGCGCGTCGTCCGGCAGGCCTGCGCTGATCGATTGCCACGTCTTCCCGCCATCGTGCGTGCGGAACGCATACGGCCTCAGATCGTCGATGCGCATCCGGTTCACCGCCACATAGACCGTGTCATCGTCGAACCGCGACGCGTCAATCTGCGCAATCTTGCTCCACGGCGTCACGCCCGGCGGCGTGATCTTCGACCAGTTCGCCCCGCCATCCCGCGTGATCCACACCAGTCCATCATCCGTTCCCGCCCAGATCGTCTGCGTGTTCTTGTACGACGCCGCCACCGCGTAGATCGCCCCGCGCCGCTGGTTCTGCTGATCCGCCGGCAGTTCTGGCAAGGAAGCCGGCTGCCCGCTCTTCTCCTGGCTCAGGTCCGGACTAATCGTCCGCCATGTGTGCCCATAATCTGTCGTCCTGAACAGGTGATTGGCCGCGTAGTACATCGTGTGCGGATCTACCGGCGAAAACAGAATTGGTTCCGTCCGGTCCGCGCGAAAGTCCTTCTTCCGCATTGGCAGCGGCGTCACGTTCTGCACCTCACCCGTCTCGCTGTTGTAACGCGATACTTCTGTCCGCCCCGCTCCGTAAATGATCTCCGGATGCAGCGGATCCGGCGCCGCGTATCCATATTCAATGATTCCCACGGGATGCCAGTTTCGGTAGTCGATGTAGCCGTCGTTGCCACGGGACGAAATACATACGGACCCGCTCTCCTGCTGGCCCGCGCACACCAGATACGGAAATGTATCCGTCGCTGCGACGTGATACAGCTGCGCCGTCGGCTGGTTGTACCAGCTGCTCCAGCTTTCGCCTCCGTTGACCGTGATCACGGCGCCCTGATCGCTCACCAGCGCCAGAATCCGCGGATCCCGCGGATTGATCCACATGTTCTGGTAATCGTCGCCCCCCGGGGCGCCGCGCAGGGTGATCCAGGTCTTCCCACCGTCTGCCGATTTACAGGTAACAATGCTCGTTACATAAACCACGTCGGGATTGTGCGGATCCACCACGGGTACAGCCAGATCTCCGCCCCCGATCTTCATCTCCGGCCGCGGATCGTCTGTGATCTTTGTCCAGCTCTCGCCCGCATCATCGGAGCGGTAAAAATACAACCCCTGCGGCGTTGCGTAACCGCCTGCGGTCTTCGTCGCCAGGGTCGCATAAATCCGCTGCGGGTCGCTCGGCGCAACCGCCACATTGATCTGCGCCAACCCTTCCGGCAGCCCCTTGGTCAACCGCTTCCACGTGTCGCCGCCGTCGGTGGACTTGAACAGCCCGCCTCCCGTCCCCGAATACTGATTGGCATCTTCCCACGGACCCAGCGTGTCTTCCCACAGCGCCGCATACACAATCCGCGGATTTTTTGGATCGAGCACCACGTCCGATCCCCCGATGCGGTCGCCCTTGAACAGCACCTTCTTCCACGTTCTGCCGCCATCCTCCGATCGGAAAATTCCGCGCTCCTCATTCGGCCCGTACGGATGCCCGAGCACCGCCGCAAACAGCCGGTCCGGATTTTCCGGATCCACGGCAATGGCCGGAATCTGCTCGCCGTCCCGCAGGCCTCTCTCTTTCGAGTCGCGCCGCACCCACGTCTTCCCCGCATCTTCCGATCGATAGATTCCGCCACCCACCGACAGGTCCGGGCGATGCAGTCCCTCGCCGCTGGCCACATAGACAATGTTGTCGTTCGAAGGCGAAACAGCGATCGCGCCCACCGACTGCGTGTCCTCATGATCGAAGATCGGCTTCCACGTCCGGCCGTAATCCGTGGACTTCCACACACCGCCATTGACCTGCCCGATGTAGAAGACGTTGGGCTGATCCGGCACACCGGCCACCGCGCGCGTTCGTCCGCCGCGGAATGGCCCGATCATGCGCCAGTGCAGGTCCGGCATCGTCGCTGTTTGCGCCGCAACCATCGAGCCAGAGAAAAATGAAGCCGCACATGCCGCAGCCACGAACAGAAAACGTGAAGCCGAATGTCCTGTCATAGTTCCTTTCAGACCTTTAGCGGACCCATTGTAAAGGGACACGCGGTCTGTGCACTCCCATCGGCGGCTGCGAGCATAATTCGGCCGCGCAACCCATTGGGAGGCCGACGTATCAGAGCGTGGATTGTGGTAGGCGCCGCGAGGCGGGGCTGACCGGACGGCCAGTCCCTAAAACTCGATCTGCGCGGAGAATTGCAGCTCGCGCGCCGGCAGCTGGTTCGTGATCCCCGCCAGCGGCTGTCCAAAGGTGGAACCAGGGGGAAGTGTCGCTGCATTGCCCCAGACCCCATTGAACCCGACGACATTTCTATGGTTCAGCACGTTGAACGCCTCCGCCCGCAGGTTCGCGCTCAGGCGCTCCGGTACCAGCGTGATGCGCTTCCCGACAAACGGCGCCACATCGTAGATTGCCGTTCCGCGACCCGTGTTCCGCCCCACGACGACGCCGTTGATGACCGGCCGATCCGTCGTCGCGCCGGTATCGCCGCTGTTCGTCACGCCGGTTGTGTAGTTGTAGGGGAGGCCGCCTGCCATCGTCGCGATCCCACCCGTTGTGAAGCCCCACGGGGCCGCATACACCCCGCTTAGCACCAGGCGATTTCGCTGATCGAACAGGGCATTCCCCATCTCTGCCTCGCCGATCTGGCGCGGGTCGTTGGGATTCTGGCTGGGCAGGTCTGGATCGACGGTGTCGATCGCATGGGACCAAACATAGCTCGCCAGCAGCGCGGACCCATTCTGCGCATGATGGCTCAGGTTTACGTCCAGCGCCTCGTAGTACGCGGCTCCGTCGTTCGTGTCGCTTTGGATCACGCTGTAGGGCGGCGTCGCAACGCTTGTCGGTTGCCCCTGCTTGCCGGATGAGTCGCACGTCAGACCCTTTTGTGCATACCACGCCACCCAATACGGCCGCGTGCAGTTCGCCGCCTGCGCCGTCCTGGGGGTCTGCCCCGCAACCCGCACCTGCGACGTTGGCGGATCCACGTCCAGCGGCCGCACAATCTTCACCGTGTGCGACCCGACATAATCCGCGCTCAGAACCCAACCCGACGCGAGCTGTTGCTCCACGCCCAGCGTCCACTGCTCGTTGTACGGATTCAGCAGCGCATCGGGATAATGCAGCAGCGTGCTGGTCGGGAAGAACTGGTTGTAGTAGCTCGCCCGCCCCGGCCGCAGATATAAGCTACGGATCGGCACGGGCGCTCCTGGCGCCAGGGCTGGCAGCGGCACACTGCTCACACTGGTCGGAAATCCCGGCTGACCCGGCGCCGCCGTGTAGTTGAACACCCCGGTCGGCCCGGTCAGGGCGTAGCTCGCCTCTTCGTTGTCCACCACCTGCGAGTAGTAGATCCCGAAGCCGCCGCGGATCGTCGTGGTTCCGCGCCCCAACAGGTTGTAGGCGAATCCCACGCGCGGCGCGAAATCCTCGCGGGCGTCCGTGAAGGTCTGCAGTTCGTACCGCAGTCCCAGGTTCACCGTCAGATCGGTTCGGGGATGCCAGTCCCACTGCCCGAAGACTCCCGCCAGCGTATCGCCCACCACATAGTTGGCGTTGCCATAGCTCTGCGTGTAGCTCTTGACGTTGGCGATATTTCCCAGGTATGCCTGGCTTTCGCAGAACGAGACCGTGCCGGTGCAGGTGTTATAGACCAGCTGTCCCAGATAGATCGGGCCGCCAAATTCCTTGCTGTTGCCGCCGGTGTGCGCGTGGATCACATCGAACCCCATCCGCAACTCGCTCTTTCCCATCGTCCTGGTCAGGTTGTCCACCGCCTCGTACTGCCGGTTCATCAGCAGCGCCGACTGCGACGTCCCCGAGGTGAATGTTCCGCCCGCTGCAATGGGTACCTGATACTGCGTCCCGTAGACCACTGGCGAAAACTGGGTGATCGGTGACGCCAGCTGAAATTCGACGCGTGCCTCGTTCACCATCGTCGGACTCAGAACCGCCGTATCGCCCAACTCGGCCGTATACGTTTTCCGGTGAAACACGCGCGCGACGCTCGGCAACGAGTTCCCGCCCACAATCCCGTTTGGGTTCGTATCGAAAAATCCGTCCGCCCCCAGATGCACGAATAACCGCTGTCCCGGGCTGATTGTGTGATCCAGGCGCAGCAGGCCCATCCAGTCGCGATAGTGGCCAATGTAGTTTCCTGGCGCCAGAGGCGAAATCACCGGAGAAGCCCGATCCTGATAGCTGTATTCTCCTGACGCCAGATAGTACGTTGGCCCGAATTTTGTAACCGGGCCGGATACAGTTGCTGCTCCCTGGTCGAGGGTGTCGTTCGCGATGTCGTTCCCGCTGGTGGCGTTCGAAGTGGTGAATCCCGACAACTTCGCTTCCGGATCCGATGGCCGCCACGCCCCCAGCACATCGCCGTGCATTCGGCTGCCGCCGCTGCGCGTCACGATGTTCACCACCGCGCCCTCGCCGAATCCATAGTCCGCGGCGAAGGCGTTCTCCAGCACTGTCATCTCGCCAATCGCGCTCAGCGGCACGTTGGTGAAAATCGTTTGCCGTCCCCACATATCCACGGCGTTCGCTCCGTCCACTTCGAACCACGTCTGTCGCCGGCCGGTGCCGTTCGCCGTGAACAGGTCCTGATTCATGAACACATCGCCCTGGTTGATTGCCGGATGGTTCGCTGCATTCAGCAGAGGCAAAAACGTGATCCGCCGGTTCAGCAGCGGCATAGCCTGCGCCTGTTCGGCCATCAGGCGATCCCCCAGCTGCGGCTCGTCGGCACGTACCTCGCCCGCCGCTCCCGTGACCTCCACCTCCACATGAACCGCTGGCACATGCAGTTGCAGATCGACGATGGCCATGGCACCCGCGGCCAGGGTCAGGCTTCCGGAGTTGGCTTCCAGACCGTCTCCCTGCGCCCGCACCGTTACTGCTTCGGGCGCGAGGCCTTCGGCCACAAAGTTTCCGCCCGGTCCTGCCACCACGTCCCGCAGCACTCGGTGCTGCGAATCTTTGATCACGACATGAACTCCGGTGACAACCTGATCGTTGGGTCCAGTCACGCGCCCGCGCAGCGCGGCACTGTCGGGACTCTGGGCAAAAACGCAGACTGGGGAAAAAGCCAGCAGGAAGACTCCAGGAACCTTACGCATAACTCTCCGGGAACGTTGATGGGGAACAGAAAAAATCGCCAGCTTCTCAGGAGTACGGGATTCCTTTGCCTACTACCAGAGGTAGTAGATCGGCTCCTCCCCGCACGCTTCGCATTCAGGGGCTATCATCGGAGTTACTCCGAAACGTCACGCATGACTGTCCCCGAAAATCCGGCTGGCCCTGACACCGAAACCGCCGCGCCCGTCGGCCTGCTCGGCCGTCGCGAGCGCCAGGTACTCTCCGTCCTCCGCCAACTCGGCAGCGCCACCGTGCAACAGGTCTCCACACATCTCGACACCGACCTGGCTTACACCACGGTGATGACCACGCTCGATCGTCTTTATCGCAAACGACTCCTCGCGCGTCGCAAACAGAACCGTGCGTATCTTTATTCCCTCGCGCTCTCTACTCGCGACCTCGAAGGTCATCGGGCTGCGCATTTCATCCGTCGCTTCTTCTCCGAATCGGACGCGCGCCCCGACCTTCTCGTCTCCTGTCTGGTCGACGCTGTCCATCATTACGACACCGAACTGCTGGATCAGCTGGAATCCAGCATCCGAACCGCGCGCGCACAGTTGACTCCAGCCTCGTCCAAACCATCGACCGCGTCCCCCCTGGCTGCGGAAAAGGGGAATCGTCGATGACCCTTTCGTGGACGCTCCGCCTGCTCTGTGTCCTCACCGTTGTCACCGGCATGGTTCTCGCGGGTTCGGAACTCCTGCTCGCCCTCGCGGCTCGCTCGATTCGCCGCCATCTCGAAGATGTTTCCGCACGCTGGCGCGAACGATTCTTCTACGGCATCCAGATCGGCCCCGCCCTCTTCGCCGCCTTCGTTGCTGGAGTTGTTTGTCTCCCCGCGTACCTGCGCGGCGAAACCAACCTCGCATCTGAGAGCGTGAGCCGCCTCTGCCTGATCGCCGCCGCGATCATTGCGCTCTGGTTCGCTTTCACCCTGCTGCGCGGCCTTCGCCTTCTCATCCGAACCGTGCGTTTCACCCAAACCTGCCGGCGCTGCGGCCAGTTCCTCGCTCAGTCCGGTGACATCCCGATCCTGGAGGTTGCCGATGCCGGGCCGCCCGTTCGCCTCATCGGCTTCTTCCGCCCGCTGATCCTTGTTTCCTCCGCCCTCACTGGTGAAGAGCACACCATCGGCCCGGACGCATTCGAGCTCGCTCTCGCCCACGAGCGCTCCCACGCGCGACACCACGACAACTGGAAGCTCCTCATGCTGCGTCTTCTTCCCCGCATCCATCGCTTGCTGCCGGGCGGCGATCCGTGGGGCCAGCCCTGGCAACAAGCCGCCGACTGCGCGGCCGATGACGATGCCGTCGCGGGTGATCCCGCCCGTTCTGTCCTGCTCGCCGAGGCTCTCGTGACCGCCGCTCGTACCGCCAAAGAAGCCGGCCATTCGTGCGCACCCTGCATCTGCACCGCGCTGACCGCCGACGATACCGCCCTTGCGATCCGCATCCACCGCCTCCTGCATCCGCAGCCCATCGCAAATTCCTTCGGACCTCCCCTGCTTTTCACCCTCGCCGCGCTCGCCCTTCTTTCTGCAGTTGCCGCCTTCACCCTCTCTCCATGGATTTATGCGCTCTCCGAGCGCCTTCTCCACGTCGGCCCCGCCTGATCGCTTCGTCACTACCGCCTCCTGCTCCTCGTCGTCTCCTTCCAGCTACAATCGACTACCGATGAAAATCCTCAGCTCGCGCACCCTGCGCCTGGTTCTGCTGTCCGCGATCGTCCTGCCTCTCGCCGCTCAGACCGTCTCCTCGCAATATTTCAGTGGCCTCCACTGGCGTCTCGTCGGACCCTTCCGCGCTGGCCGCGTCGTCGCCGTCAGCGGCGTCCCGGGCAGTGCAACCACCTACTACTTCGGGGGCGTCGATGGCGGCGTCTGGAAGACCACTGACGCCGGTACTGTCTGGCAGCCCGTCTTTGACCAGGAGCCGGTCGCCTCCATCGGCTCGATCGCCGTCGCGGCCTCCGATCCCAACATCATTTACGCCGGCACCGGCGAGTCCGACATCCGCTCCGATCTCGCCTCTGGTAACGGCGTCTACCGCAGCGACGACGCCGGCAAAACCTGGACGCACATCGGCCTCGACGACACGCGCCAGATCTCCCGCATCCTCGTCTCACCCACCGATCCTCGAACCGTTTACGTCGCCGCACTCGGCCACGCCTACGGACCCAACAAGGACCGCGGCATCTACAAATCCACCGACGCCGGCGAGCACTGGACCCGCGTCCTCGACAAAGGTCCGGACATCGGCATCGCCGACATGGCGATCGCCATCAACGCCCCCAACATCCTGTTCGCGACCACCTGGAATGCGCACCGTCCACCGTGGTCCACGTATGCTCCGCTCGAAGGTGCCGGCAATGCGCTCTATCGCTCTACGGATGGGGGTTCGACCTGGACTGCAATCTCCGGCCATGGCCTGCCTTCCGAAACCTGGGGCCGCACCGGCATCGCCGTCTCCGCCGACGGCCGCCGCGTTTACGCCACGATCGACTGCAAAGGCCACGCCGGGCTTTACCGTTCCGACGACAGCGGTGACTCGTGGGCTCTCGCATCCTCCGATTCGCGCCTGACCTCGCGGGCCTGGTACTTCAACTCCATCACCATCGATCCTCAGAACCCCGACACGCTGTACATGCCCAACGTCGCCCTGTACCGCACGGACGACGGGGGCAAGACCATCCACATCGTTCGCGGCGCGCCCGGCGGCGACGACTACCACCAGGTCTGGGTTGATCCTAAAGATTCCAGCCACCTTGTCCTCGGCGTCGATCAGGGCGCCAGTGTCTCGCTCGACCGCGGCCGCACCTGGACCACCTGGTACAACCAGCCCACCGCGCAGATCTACCACGTCACCACCGACCATAAATTTCCCTACACCCTCTACGGCGCGCAGCAGGACTCCGGCGCCATCGCAGTCCACTCCCGCTCCGACCACGGACACGTCGACACACGCGACTGGTTCCTGCCCGGCGGCAGCGAGAGCGGTTACATCGCGATCGATCCCAAAGACGAAAACATCGTCTATCTCTCCGGAACCTACGGCGGCGTTTCACGCGAGGATTTGCGCACCTCGTTCAGCCAGAACGTCACACCCTGGCCACTCGGCGGTTTCGATACCGAGATCAACCAGCGGCGCTATCGCGATCCCTGGACGCCCGTCCTCGTCTTCTCCCCCGCCGACAAAACCTCGCTCTACCTCGGCACCCAGTACGTCATGAAGACCACCGATGGCGGCCTTCACTGGTCCGAGATTTCGCCCGACCTCACCGGGACCGTGAAAGACGCCTCCACTAACGGTCCAACCGCCCCCGACAACGCCATGCAGCGCGGCTATGGCGTCGTCTATACGATCGCGCCCTCACCCCTCCGCGCCGACCTGATCTGGGCCGGCAGTGACACCGGACGCATTCACGTGACGACTGACGGCGGCAAGACCTGGGACGACGTCACCCCGCCTAACCTCTCGCCCTGGTCAAAGATTGCGCTTATCGAAGCCTCGCACTTCGATCCCGCCACTGCCTACGCCGCCGTCGATCGTCACCGCCTCGACGACCAGGCCCCGTACCTCTACATCACCCACGACTACGGCAAAACGTGGAAGCTCTCTGTCGACGGCATCGCGCCGCATCACTTCCTCCGCGCCGTTCGCGAAGACCCCGAACAGCGCAACCTGCTCTACGCAGGAACCGAATTCGGGATCTACATCTCGTTCGACGCCGGCGGGCACTGGCAACCTCTCCAGCTGAACCTTCCCGTCACCTCCATCCGCGATATTTGTGTCCATGAAAGTGACTTGATCGTCGCGACGCATGGGCGCTCCTTCTGGATCCTCGACGACATCGCTCCGCTCCGGCAGATCGCTGCCGCTCCCGAGGCAACAGCCGGTGGGCGTTCCTTCCTCTACGCTCCGCCCACCACCGTCCGCGTCGATAATGACGGCTTCCTCGGCTCGCCCATGCCGCCCGAAGAGCCTCAGGCCGACAATCCGCCCACCGGCGCCATCATTGACTATTACCTCGGCGAGGCCACGGTGAAAGTCACCCTTCAGATCCTCGACGCCCAGGGCCACGTGCTGCGCCACTTCTCCAGCGCCGACAAGGAGCCCCACCGTCCGCCCATGCCGATCGCCGACCGCTGGTTCCCAAAACCGCAGGAGCTTGGCACTGCGGCCGGCGAGCATCGCTTCGTCTGGGATCTCGCCGCCGGCTCCGCCAGCTCTGCTCCCGACGATGACGATGCGCCCACCGGCGGCGGCCCGAAAGTTCCACCCGGGACCTATACCGTCCGGCTAAACGTCGCCACCGGACTCCCGGAAAACTCCTTCCAGATGGACAAGACCCTTCGCGTCGTCATGGATCCCCGTTCCTCCGCGACGCCCGCGGTCCTCTCCGCACAGTTCACCCTCGCCGAGTCCATCTACGGTCAGCTGCTTGCGAGCCGCAAAGCCATGGCTGAACTCGACAGCGTCTCGAGCCAGT
>Ga0335072_10002279_pt1 | contig 29948 bp, 29 predicted proteins | sample Lox_Sample_21_FD_206725 | JGI IMG/M metagenome (GOLD analysis project Ga0335072, IMG submission 206725) | Soil microbial communities from Loxahatchee National Wildlife Refuge, Florida, United States - Lox_Sample_2.1 | ecosystem: Environmental > Terrestrial > Soil > Wetlands | place: USA... | reverse complement strand
CTTCTTTTCAAACCTCTAGCTTTGATACATTACCTTCTAGATTATCATCTTTTCAAAGCTTCATACTTCAAAGCCCATTCAACATGTCATCTCCAGCTAAAGGCCAGGGCAGCGGTGAAAGTTATTCGTGGCGCGTTACGAAAGAGAAGAATCTCCTCAACGTAGCCCAAATCGAGCGCCTCGCCGGACTTGCGCTCCTATGCCTTAATACCATGAACGTGAGTGTCTCGTAGGCCGAATGACTGACAAATACCACACCAACTACCACAACTTTCGACAGCTCACATAGATTAATCCACATCTCCTTCCCACGCAATATGAAACGGAGACTGACCGAACTACATAGATCGACTACAAAGCTGCGGCCCACGAGCTCGGCCAAGCCAGTCCCAACGCCGTACGAACCGCTCTGTTTGAAATAAAAAAGAAACTGCGAGACGGTGGGGCAGTTATAGGTTCAGCGGAGCCAGATTCTCCAACAGCACCAAAGAGTACTGGTGGGCGGAAGCGGAAGTCGCCGGACCAAGAGCCTGCAAAGGAGAAGGCGAAGAAAGTTAAGACTTCAGAAGCCAAAGTGGCCGACAGTGATCAAGATGATACGGTTTAGCGAAGCTCTGTGATTGTTTCATGATTATGGAGCCCATTGCACTCCCGAGCGCGGGCTTTCTGCAGAAAATGTGGTCGAAGGTCAGGCGAATCTCTAATGGAAAGATTGGGCATTAAAATAGAAGCAGAGTCAGAAATTTCATGCAACATGGACACCCACTGAAGGAGAGAGATAGCAAGAGATTGAAGATTTCGACCCTTCGTCAGAGCCTTAAGGATTTCGGAATAGAGTGCGAGAAAATCTGAAAATTATGAGATTACTTGAACCGTTGTAGTCCTTAACAACTGGCTGGGGACAGCAAAGAATATTCGGGGAAAAGAAAACGAGATTTGCGCGTGAAGTCGTGAGACATCTTCCCAAAATGCCCTCACATGGCCATCATGTGTCATCATACGCCTAAAATCCAAATCGCGTCCCCAAAAGATCTTAGGTAGTCGTTACCGATGTTCTTCCCGGGTTCCGCTTCATACGCGGTAGAGTATCAAAAATTGCAAAATCCTAAACCTCTGAACCAACAATACTGAAACAATATTGATCTTTTCCTCGTAGATGCTAATCGTTCGCGAACCATCCAATCAATTAGTATTCTGGTCTCCATTGATCGTGTCTTGATACCAAGCTAGTCACTGGGCCAACCGTACTTGTCTCTTGCGCACTCTTTGCTGTATCAATTCGACTGATGATATCACCTTCTGGTATCGTTTGGGGCTGATCTTCCTTCTTCAGAGAGCTATACGGAATCACAGATATACTCTTGCTTCTCGTTGGCTGTAGTGGAGCGATACCATCATCGTTTGAAGCATCGGAGACAGAATGTGATCTGACGGCCGTATCATCAGTACTCTTCGCCCTGGGAACTGTCTCATCTGACTTTCGGCCCCAACTCTTCGACCTGAACAAGTCAAACAAGCCGTGTCGCTTCTCTTTATCAGGTGAATGCGGTTTGTTCCCTCCAGCTATTACGAGATCTCGCATGTACGCTGCTTGCATTGCGTATCTCGCCGCCGCACCGGGAACCTCCGTGCCCAGCGTTGCTGCCCGACCTTTCTCGCGAATCTCGTCGTAGTTGTCCTTCCATTCGCGTTCGATGTATGCTAGTGCCTTCTCAGTTGTGTGCGAGTAATCTGGATATTGCTCTTTGCACGCATCTCGAATCATCCGAAGCTTGGACGTGTCTGTAGCTGCGCGGACGCGGTCGAAGACTGGATGCCATCCAAGTGCGCGGATATCGCTCTTCACTGATCTGTCCACCGCGGCTTCGTTGTCAAAAAGCTTGATGATCTCGTCGACGTTGTCTTTGACAAGTGCAACGAACGTTTTGAACTTCTCTGGATCAGTGATGGACCAATGGTTCGCCATCACTGACATTCCTCGTCGGAGCTCCCATTTTTCTCTATTCAGGGCTTCGAATTTCGTTCGGAAGACTTCCAACCGCGTGGTGTCCAATGCTGGCTGATACAGAATAGTAAGCCTCTTCGGCGGCTTCAATCCGTATTTCTCCATCATAGTTGTCCGATGGATATGGGAAGGCCTATCAATGATGCTTTGGAGACAACTCTCTATCTTTAGCCTTATCTCCGGCACATCTAGTCTTGAGTCACGGGTGTTATTTGTGGACGTGATATTGACACTGTCACCCCACGCAAGTAACCTCGCTTGTTGAATGCCCAATTGAGCTAAGAGAAGGAGCTGAGATCGTTCATAGTCCTTTGAGGGATGAATGAGCCCAAAGCATTCGACACAGGTGCTGAATAGCTGGGCTAGCTGAAGGACGATAGCATGATGGACTTCTTTATCTTCTTTAGTGGACATGGTAAATAAGAGATTGAAAGTTTATAAGAGATAGAGATTCCAGCAACGGTTGTCAAATCAATAGGCAACTTAAACAGGACGGAATATACAGATATGTGGGAGCGGTCAACCTTCAATTGGCGGCCAAAATAGGAGTCGAGATGGCTCCCAACAAAGTGAGCAGGTATGATGACAAGCCTGAAAATTTTTTCTTTTTGATGGCGGAAGTTATTACCGTGCTCCGTTATTGGAAAGAGTTTGCATCTCAAGCCAGAACTCGAAGATAATCAATGACCTGGCCATCCTTCCATCAATTCCGAGCGATTTTTTGACTTCCCACGATGCGGGGTCCATGTTGGGTACGTACCTATGGAATGTCACTCACGCCCGACGTATGCATGACCTGCGACTACTATGAGAAAGAGCTTCACCGATAGCCGTCTCACCAGACCACCACAAGAGTTGTTTGAAACAAAAGGTGGTCGTGGTCGGTCGGTGGTAGCAGGTCTGTTACGCGAGCGGTGAGTTTCTCAAAGGCAAGTTGAAGCCGTGCCCTACGATACACTCGTCTCGGAAGTCCACAGCAATCAAACTCTCTTCAGCTGCTCTCCATCACCAATGGCTCTAAACCCGATTGTTTTCATTTCAGCGCCAAGCGCGGTTTCTGCCCTATGTGTTCGTGGCCCATGACTGCTCTCAACCAGCCCTGTGTACAGTACAGGTCGCCAGACGCCGATCTTGCTGCACGCGTGATGATGGCGTTATGTCTGTATGCGTCTCTGCATCATTTCGTTGGCTCATTCCAGGTTGCACGGGACGGATCTCGGGACGGCTGTGGGCGCATAGTGCATCATTAGATGAGCTTGCTTCACCTACACGATGAAGTGGCAATGAAAGAGCTTAGTCTGGACTTTTCTTTAGGGGCTGAACGATACTTTCCGGCTTCCAACGCTCTCGATTCCGACGGAAAGGCGGTCAACTCGACAGCCTCATAATCTAGCCCGTCTGTGGCGAAAAGATTCGCTCGAGGAGGCGTAATACTATCGCAATCTACTGCCACCATGAGAAATGCCATCGGGTTTCTGCAGTCATCACTGCAGCTGCGCGCCCTATGCAACTGTGTCATACTTCCGTACATATAAAGTAAAAATGTGACTGCTCACATTCAGAACGTTCGACTCGGGATGATTTATATTCCCGCGGCTCTTATCGTGTGTCTGAAGTTTTGTTGCATTACTTTCGGTCATTTCTTTTCCTGAATTCTTCTGACCTTGTAGATGTTTCTCCATGGATGGGTTCTGGCGTTTCAAGGACTATAATCCTACTCATCATCTAGGCAATGACATCAAAAGTCACTGGACGGAATATGTACGCAATGTTGTAGTAATGACCATTCGTAGGGCTGACCAAACACAGGAAGTCCAGAACATGTTCTGTCGTTGTCAGAAGTCAACATTGCAGTTGAAGGATCGACCTTATGACCCGTATCTGTGGCTCCTCAGAGGGAACATCTTGCACCAGCTAGGATATCCGGAACTTGCCTTGGGTGACCTCTGGAAGGCACTGATACTATGCAACGTGGCTCACACATCCTGTATTGCACGGCTCGGGGCTCAGCACTTGCACGTTCCACGCTTTTGCGATTGTATCTCCTATTCGACAGCACTGACACCTCATCTCAAGTATGGCGATCTTGCTCTCGCTCAGTTTAGAGAGAGCTTTTCAAAAAGAAAAGGTAAGTGATGGAGTGAGGCTTTGATCCACGCTTTTGGAGGAGTGGTGTTGATGGATATAGGGAAAACGGAGTCGTATTCGCTTTCGGCATCCGCAGAAGTTCTCTCGGAAGTTCAAGATGCGATTGCAAAGCTCCACATCTATGTTTATCAATCCCTGATCGATGTTCTCTGCCATAGCAATTGTTACGGTGACGCCGTAGCACTGTTGACTACTGCTTGCCAACAATTCCAGGATCATTCTGCCGTTGATAGCCTCAGAGATGCACTGATGAAATGCGAGCGACTACTGCAAGAATGGGAATCCGCTAATGGGGCATCTAGTGCCAGCGCAAAATGTTGTGGTCGTTATGTTCGCTGGCCATATCCTTGGATAGATGAAAGACACCTTCTGTAAGGCGACCGAGGACTGCCGAAGGTCAGCTCTGTTTGATGGAATATTTGGTACTGACGAGAATGTACAGAAGAAAAGAAGAAGTCATTGCTGAAGTTCAGCTCGATTTCGGAGGAGTTCCGCCAATCCTACCACGAAGGTGCCTATTCTCGCCCAGTCAAATGAATGCGGACAATTTGGTACCGTCGAATCTGATCTATGGAGTTACTGCAACCACAAGTATCGCGAGGGGTGAGCTCGTGATCTCCGACCATTTTGTATTTGCCGGAAGAGACGTGCAAGACTTCCGACCAAAGAACAAAATATGCAATCATTGCCTTGGAGATATCAAGACATGGACCGCACGTTGTTGTCCGGACTGTATGACAATGCACTGCAGCAAGATCTGTGCGAAGTGGGCTTCAACATACCATTCTGCCCTATGTCGCGTCGATTTCAGCTGGCTCGACGATTGGGCGAGAAACAAGACTTCACACGATCCATATACCAACCAGGTCGTACTGCTTGTACGCCTCCTCGCATACGCAGTGGATAATATTGGCACTGCACCTCTGGACAACCTGTATCTCTCCCGTTTTACGGCTGGTTATCGTGCGAACCCGACAACATTCCCTTTGTCCTTCATTGCTATGATTGTGCAACCAACTCGGATCTTAGACAGCCTCGGCATCGACATCTTCAAAGACCACCGATACGATACATGGGTGATTCAAGTGCTGCTGGATCGCATTATCATGAACTATGGGTGCCATGCGAGGGTTGGCGAAGGGTCACCATTTTTCTTAGGTGGTATCTACAGCATGTTTAATCATAGCTGTGAACCGAATCTTTTTAATGATCCGGAACATGCCACCCGTCAAGCAATGCCCAAATTATTCGCCAGAAGAGACATTCAAGCCGGTGAGGAGCTGACGGTGAGCTACATTGCGCTAGGACTGCCATATGAACAGCGAAGTCAGTCTCTGATCACTTGGTTCGATCCTTGCCTTTGCACCTTATGTAAGGAGGACAGACGATTCATTGACGCAAAGGCTGGGCGGAAGGTTATGCCCGCCGCTCTTCCTGATTCCTTGAAGGTTTAGAATGGATTTTGTACACAGCGGTCTTGACGAGAGACGGATCGCAGACGGCCTCTGTAACGGCCTTTAGTGATCACTAACGGCGACAACTTATAACATTACTAGTTCTATATTTTGCTCTCTCTAGCTTTAGCCCTCCACCCGCTCCTCGTTGCTCCTCCGTCCAATTCAATGACATTTCCCGTCAGATGTGCACCAGCCACCGAACTCAAAAACAGAATTGTACCCGCAAAGTCGCTTGGTTTGCCAACTCTGCCAGTTGGCTGCCCACTCACTAGAACATCCATGTATTTGCTCATGCCAAACCCGGTCATCCGACTGGGGAACACACCAGGGCAGATGCAATTGACCATGATGTTCTTCGGCGCCAGCTTACTCGATTGAATCCGGGAGAGATGAATGCACGCCGCTTTGCTGGGCCCGTAGCTGAAAGTGCCGTGGCCCGGTTCGGCAAGGCCGCCACCCTCGCCAGTGGTGACGTCGAGGGTGGTGATACCGGCCATGCTTGAAATGTTGATGACGCGAGATGGCATATCAGCACTGGTGCCGTTGAGAAGTAGCGGCTCAAGGCCCACCGTCATGTAGAAAATCGACTTCACGTTCAAAGCCATGAGCTTGTCCCAGCCGCTCTCCGGGAAGTTGTCGTAGGGCGCGCCCCACGTTGCTCCGGTGTTGTTGACGAGCACGGTTAGCCGGTTGGTGCGTTTCTTGATCTCCGCCACCAGATGGTCGCAGCCGGCCTTGTCTTTGAGGTCGGCGACGACGTACTCGCAAGTGCCCGGGCCGAGCTTCGACAGCCGTGACGACGTCGACTTAAGCTCGGATTCCTTGCGTGAGGCGATGAAGACGCGAGCACCATTTTGCACGAAACCCTGAGCAGCCATTTCGCCGAGGCCTGTGGCACCTCCGGTTACCAGAACGACATGGTTGGTGAAGTCGAAGAGCTTCGGCAGACGCAGGTCGGCCTCGGCAGAGGCGTGTGTCATATTGAGCGATTGAGAAAAGAGAACAAGACGTGAATTGGAAGTATGTTAATAACGGAAAAATTGTCACGCTGAGAGTTCCTTAACACAGAAAAGAAATGGATAAGATATGATAGGTATTTAAAGCTTCGTCGATTATTCTACTGGAGTGGAGGTGATCGCTAAACCTCGGCATAACGGCGCCAGTTTAGCTGCGATTGCGGCTATATGCGAAGCCATCTAGAGGCTTACGCCGAATTTTAGGAGGGTTTAAAGGCTGCCGAAGCGTTTAAACTTGGGGTCCTGCTTCACACGTGACTACGGGAGATCGCGATTCGCGCCTCGATTTATAGGGCCATACTCTGACGCAATTGATCGAATTCAACGTCAAACCTTTCATGCTATGCTCGGCTTGTTGCTAGTATCCACGATGAAGAAGCTGAAGATTCTAGATCAGCAAATATGTCTTCATCTCAGCCCTTCCTCTCGTCTCCGCTGTCAGCGGGAGGTAGTAGGCCTAAGTCTAGGTTTACCTACAAACACCTCCATCAGCTCAGCCAATATTCGACAGCCTGTCCGTTGAGATGCATCGCACATTTAGACCTCAACTGCTATTATGCTCAGGTACTTGGAACCGCTGTTCTTGAACCTTCAAACTTCTGGCCTGACGAGTGAATGCAGGTTGAAGCCGTGCGACTTGGTGTCCCCGAAGACAAACCTCTTGCTGTTCAGCAATGGCAAGCCTTGATCGCGGTCAATTATCCTGCTCGTGCTTTTGGGATTGGTAGACATATTACAGCCACCGAAGCGAAGAAGCTGTGTCCTGAGATAGTACTTCAACATGTGGCGACATGGAAACATGGAGACGTGAAATGGGCGTACCATGACAATCCAGATTTGGCTTCACATAAAGTCTCTTTAGATCCATATAGGATGGAGAGCAAAAAGATATTTACTCTAATCAAGGAGATTCTTCCAGCACCACCGCTGCAGCGCGTAGAGAAGGCGAGCGTCGATGAAGTGTTCATGGACCTTTCCGCTCAGATTCACTCCATTCTCCTCGAACGATATCCGGAGTTGAACGGACCGGCTCCATACGATGATCCCGCGGAGAACCTACCTCGGCCGCTTACAACAGCCCTGGAATGGCAAACAGATCACCTAGTTGACCTAGATGACAATGAGACAGAGGATGAAGATCCTGATTGGGATGATGTTGTCATGATGATTGGATCGGAGATAGTACGCAAGGTTCGCGCTACACTGTACGAGAAGTTGAAATACACGACGTCGGGGGGAGTAGCTCGAAACAAGATGTTAGCGAAGCTTGGTTCAGACTACAAGAAGCCAAACGCTCAAACCATTGTCCGCAATCGAGCTGTTCAACGATTCTTGCAAAGTTTCAAGTTTACGAAAATAAGAAATCTAGGTGGGAAACTTGGTGACGAGGCAGTTGCAATGTTCAACACGGATCTGGTGAAAGACCTGTTGGACGTTCCCATGGATCAATTGAAGCGCCTTGGTGAGGACACTGGCTCATGGCTGTATCATACAATTCGTGGTGAAGATAACAGTGAAGTCAATTCGCGAACACAGATTAAGAGTATGCTATCGGCGAAGTCTTTCAAACCGCTGGTCAATAACTTCGAGCAAGCAACGAAGTGGCTTAGGATCTTTGTCGCAGACATATTCAGTCGCTGTGTTGAGGAAGGTGTTCTTGAGAACAAACGAAGACCGAAGACCATCACTCTGCATCATCGACATGGAGGGCAAACTCGATCAAAGCAGAGTCCAATCCCACAAAGAAAAGTTCTCAGCGAGGATATCCTATTCGGCCTTGCAAAGGAGTTGCTGGCACACGTAATAGCAGACAGTCGAGCGTGGCCATGCTCGAACCTGAGCTTGAGTGTTGGCGGTTTTGAAGATGGCGTATCGAACAACAGAGGAATTGGTAATTTCTTGCTTCGGGGAGATGAGGCAAGAGCAACAACGGACAGAGCACACAGCGAATCACTTCTTGGAGACGATCAGCAAAAACAACCTCCCGAAAAGCGTCGGAAGATTGAAGATAATGGAATATCGAGATTCCTGACACTGCGTCAGAGTCGCAACGAAACTTCAGATTCGGAAATGCCAGAGGATAAGCTTCATGATGACGGAAATGAACTACACATGGAAAACAAAGCGGAATTCGAGGACAGGGATGCTATTCATCATAATCTTTCATCAGAAAGTCCTCCGCAATCTGGCCAAACCGCGAGTCTTCACAAGCCGCGCCAACAGACTCTCGATACCTACTTTTGTGTGCGGTGCAAGAAGCACCTGTCACTTGAAGATCAGCCTGAACATGAGGATTGGCACTTTGCAAAAGATCTCTCCACAGAGCTTGATGAAGAGGAACGCAACGTCAATAAGAAGCAGTCAGGAAACACAGCCGTAGCAAGCGGCGCAGTGAAAGCAAATAGGAGGCTCCCTGCAGAAGTTGGGAATGCGAAGAAAGTTGAGAAGGGACAGAGAACTTTGACATTTGGAAAGGGTTGAATTGAAATCGTTTAGAGCATTAGACGTCTGAAATAGACACAAGCAGAGCAAAAGCAAAGAATTGTTCGATGCGATATCGTATCGTATAAATGTTGATGCCCTAATTGATGCCTTGAGCGCACTCTGGAGTAATTGACGACAAACGCGGTCGCGTCACGCCCATCACTAAGGATCCCTTTGACTTCCTCCTTAACGATCAGTTCCCAGCGGAAGATGTGTTAGAATGCCAAAATGTATATCAAGCAACTGACTATTCAAGGCTTCAAGAGCTACAAGGACCAAACCGTCGTCGAGCCATTTTCCCCCAAAACCAATGTCATCGTCGGTCGCAATGGATCCGGCAAGAGTAACTTCTTCGCCGCGATTCGCTTCGTCCTGGGCGACGCGTACAAGCAGCCCATGTCAAAAGAAGAGCGTGGCGCTCTGCTTCATGAAGGATCTGGTTCCGCCGTCATGACCGCCTACGTGGAGGTTCTCTTCGACAACAGCGACGATCGATTTCCGACCGGTACACCAGAAGTCGTCCTCCGGAGAACGATCGGCGTCAAGAAGGACGAGTACACACTCAATCGCAAAAGTGCAAATACAAAAGAAGTGGTCAATTTACTCGAATCAGCGGGATTCTCCCGTGCGAACCCCTACTACATTGTCCCACAAGGTCGTGTCACGGCTCTCACAAACATGAAGGATGCAGAGCGTTTGGCATTGCTCAAAGAAGTGGCCGGCACGCAAGTATATGAAGCGCGGCGGGCGGAGTCACTCAAGATTATGCAGGAAACGGACAATAAACGGCAAAAGATTGACGACTTGCTTGATTACATTAAAGAGCGGCTGGAGCAGCTTGAGGAGGAGAAAGAAGAGTTGCGAAAGTATCAAGAGAAAGATCGAGAGCAGCGAAGCCTACAATATACAATACTCGTTCGCGCCCAGCAGGACTACCAGCGTCAACTGGAGAAGATCGACGAGCAGCGCACGGCAGGTGTCGATGAAACGGATGAGAATCGTGATCTCTTCGTTCAGCGCGAAGCCGAACTCGATGAGCTGAACACCCAAATCAACGATCTACAACAACAGGTTGAATTTCGACGCGTAGATAGACGGCAACTTGACGATGAGCGTAAAGAGCAAGTTCGTGAAAAGGCAAAGATGGAGCTGGAGATCAACGGTCTTACTCAGGGTCAAGCTGCTGCTCAACAGGCGCGCCAACAACATGATGCCGAACTTGCAAATATCCAGCGTCTGATTCAAGAGCGTGAGAAAGAGCTAAGCAGGATCACGCCGCAATATGACATAAGCAGAAACCAAGAAGCCAATATTACATCGCAGCTGGAGGATGCTCGAGAGACCATCAAACGACTTCGCGCCAAGCAAGGTCGATTGACACAATTCAAGAACAAACGCGACCGAGACCAAGCTCTACAACGACAGATTGATGATATCGGCGAGAAACTTGCCGTCCGCAAGGCCAATTCGGTGCAGAGAACCGATGAGATATCGAATCTTAAAGCGGAGATCAATCGCTTGGAGACTGAAATCTCAGAAGTCCGATCACGAATTGACAATCGAGGCGACGACATGCAGTCAATGGCATCTGAGGTTGAAAAGGTTAAGGATGTTCGCGATCGACTCATGGATCAGAGAAGAGAGCTTTGGAGAGAACAGTCAAAGCTTGACCCTGTCATTGCTCACGCCGAAAGTGAACTGCGAAGCGCCGAAGACAATCTTCAGCGGATGACTGACAGGAATACTTGGCAAGGCATCAAAGCTGTAAAGCGCATTAAACAGCAATACAAACTCGATGGTGTCTATGGTACTCTTGGCGAGCTTTTCCAAGTCCATGAGCGCTATCAGACAGCTGTCGAAGTTACCGCCGGCCAAAGTCTATTCCACTACGTTGTAGATACCGACGAAACCGCAACTCGCGTCATGGAAATCCTTCAAAAAGAAAAGTCTGGGCGAGTCACATTTATGCCATTGAACCGGCTGCGATCGAAGCCAGTCAGCATTCCGAAAGCCAGTGACGCTGTCCACATGGTCTCAAAGATTCAATTCGATCCCAAATTCGAGTCAGCTTTCCAGCATGTCTTCGGAAAAACAATCATCTGTCCGAACCTCCAGGTCGCCGCTCAGTATGCTCGGAGTCACGCCGTAAGCGCCATCACACCGGAAGGTGATCGCGCCGATAAGAAGGGATCCCTGACCGGAGGATTTCATGATCCGCGACAGTCACGTATTGAGGCGGCTCGTAAGGAAGCGAAGTGGCGGACAGAGTTTGAATCTCAGTTGGCTAGACGCTCTGAGATCCGGACAGAACTTGAGCGCCTTGATCAAGAGATCACACGTGCTGTAGGCGACGTCCAAAAAGTGGAGCAGAGGGGTTTGCAACAGGATACCAGCTACGGAAGGCTGCGAGAAGACCTTCGAAGCAGAGCCCAAGAGTTGCAAAATAAGCGCTCATCTCTGGACACCTTGCAACAAGCTAAAGAAAATATTGAAGCAGACGAGCGTCGATTGGGAGAGGAGCGGCAAGCTTACGAGACAGAAATGGCCTCAGCATTCAACAAAGCTTTGACGAATGAAGAGGAGCAGCAGCTGGAGACTTTGAGCGCTCAGATTCAGTCTCTGAGGCCACAACTTGATGAACTCAGTCGCAGACGATCAGATCTCGAAGCTCGCAAGCTCACACTTGAGGTCGAGCTTAACGAGAACCTGCGACCAACCATAGAGCGATTACAGGCTCAGGATATGGAGACCGGACCAGACGCTTCAAATGCCAGCAGACAACTACCAGCTAAGCAACGAGAACTTAAGCGCGTGGAGAAGGCACTCAACGATCTCATTTCTAAAGTTTCCGAAGCAGACTCGGTGATTGAACAAGCATCTACTCGACTGCAGCAACTTCAAGCCAATAAAGCCGAACTGCAGAAGAAGCAAGAAGAACTCGCCCGCCGGATTGAGCATCATGCTCGCAGTGTGGAAAAGAATATGCAGAAGAGATCTCAATACGCGTCTCGTCTCGCCGACACCAACAAGGAGATCCGTGACCTGGGTGTTTTGCCTGAGGAAGCTTTCGATAAGTACCGCAAATGGGATCTCGATCGCATTTTGAAGCGTCATCACGAAGTTAAAGAGGCATTGAAAGGATTCCATGGCGTCAATAAGAAGGCGTTCGAACAGTACAACAACTTCACAAGGCAGAAAGAGACGCTTATCACTCGACGAGAGGAACTCGGTAAGAGCCGAAAGTCGATTGAAGAGCTCATTGATCACCTTGACATGCGCAAGGATGAAGCCATTGAGCGGACGTTCAAACAAGTGTCCAGAGAATTCGCCAATGTGTTCGAGCGGCTTGTTCCCGCTGGGAAAGGTCGTTTGGTCATCCAACGAAAGAGCGACGTTCAGGTTCAAGGTGCAGATGAAGAGAGTGAAGATGAGGAGCGCAGACAGACTTCCTCGGTCGAGAACTACACAGGTGTCGGCATTAGTGTCTCGTTCAATTCCAAGCACGACGAGCAACAGCGTATCCAGCAGCTCTCAGGTGGCCAAAAGAGTAAGCATCTCATCTCTCTTATATTTCATTTTTGCTAACAACGTCTTGTAGGTTTGTGCGCCCTTGCGCTTGTTTTTGCGATTCAACAATGTGATCCAGCACCTTTCTACCTCTTTGACGAGATCGATGCCAACCTGGACGCCCAATATCGTACAGCAGTCGCACAGATGCTGCAAACGCTTTCCGAGTCAGCAGATGCGGAGAACGGTGGCGGTCAGTTTATCTGCACGACTTTTAGGCCCGAGATGGTACTGGTGGCGGAGAAATGCTACGGAGTTACTTATACAAACAAAACCAGCAGCATTGATGTTGTCGAGCGGGAGACGGCGTTGGAGTTTGTAGAGGGCAATATCGCTGGCCGGTAGAGGGTTATGATGGGTACATGGCTCGAGATTTGGCTAATAGCAGAGGAGTCAAAGGCGGAGTGTATTGCCGTTGATCATCGGTATGCTTTACTTTCAATCCAACGGAGCATGGCTTAATGAGTTAAATGTACTGTAGCTGAATAGATACCATTCCTGTCGCCTCAAAACCTTCCCGTTCTCGGACTGAAGTATCCATTCTGAGCCATGTCGACTGCAACCCGAGTACTTGAGTCCAGATCCTCCTTCTGAAGTCCCAACGTCTCATTAGCAATGCTATTCTCATCCGCAAAGGTCTTTGTGCCGGGAAAGAAGAGCCTGCTGTAGATCACTTTCACTCCAGCAGTCCAGTCACCTTTCTTAAGAGCCTCATTCGACTCTTTAAAGATCTGTTCTGGATCCACATGCGTGATCTTCCAGTCCTCATCCGTCGTCCCCAAGACCCTATGCAAGCTGTCGAGCATATCTCGCTGACTGAGTGTAAATGACCTTACGCACACAAATCTATTCTTCCAATCCGCAATCACCGGCCCCTCATAACCCTCCTCCCTCTCAACCGGCAGGGCCAAGACGCGCGCCGTCGCCCTGCCCACAAGATCCCACGTCGACGTCTCGAGCACATGGCGCCCATCACCGTAGAGCGCAACCTCCCTCGCGGGAATATCAAAGCCGTAGCGGGCCGGCCCGCCCGCCAGCGAAAACTCGTACCAAAACCCGCACGCGACGCCCAGCCAGTTCAACCCGCGCTCCTGCAGCAGCGCGCGCTCCGCCCGGCGCATCAAGCCGACGGGCATGTCGGCCACGCGATCGTCGTCGCCGTCGTCGCCGCCCCACTCGTTCGGCAGCACCCAGGGGACGCCCGCTGCCGCCGCGGCTTCGATCAGCGCGCGCTGCGTGTCGCGCGGCGCGGTGACGGCGAGCGTGATGATCAGCGCGTCGTGGCCGGCGAGCGCGGCGGCGAGGGATGACGGGGAGGTGTAGTCGACTGTTTGGATTGCTACGCCCGCGGGCATGGCGTTGGGGCTGCCGGCGCGCGTGAGCGCCGTGAGGTGGTGCTGGCCGGTTTGGAGGAGGTGCTGCACGATGTGTTTGCCTTGTTGGCCGCCGGCCTGGGGGCGGCGAGGTTAGTTGTGGTGTGGAGAGAGGGTGACGGGTGCGCTTACACCGACGATGGCGACTTTTGTGATGCGGTTCTTCTCCATGGTGGATGGAGTTATTGGGTGCTTGCGATATATGTTATGGAGAACTGCTCAAGGATTTCTTGGCAAGGCTGAGATTGTGGTTGATCCGACTTTGAGTCGGAATGAGAGATTCGGTTGTCATCCTGAGTTGTTCAATTGAAGATACTCCTTCCTAGAAGTAACAATCTGGTCAACATACTAAGTTCGGCCTCGTATTCTACACGAGGCGTTTGATAGGTTCACGACCACCGTTGATGGAGATTAGCGGAGTTTAGATTCATGATCCAAAGTCCGCGTCTTACGCCGAATGTACGCATGCAAAACTCAGATTGCTGGTTTAAGATGGTCCATGTGTATTGCTTAAAAGGGTAGTCGACCGGATTTCTATTCTCCCGGCGGTCCATGGTGGGCGTTCTTCTAAAGCCAATGGTGTTGATCGATGTATGCGCCAAGGGTGAAACTTGGAATCTGAGAACTAATTGATCGCTAATGTCAAATGGTAAATACAGATGGCCTGTTGCTTGGCATGTATAACGGACAAATTTACTGTTACATGATCATATGTGGCCGTTCACGAAGATGTTACATGGCAAAAGCAGGGAGAGACGAGAAAATCGACCCGCGATGCTTCTCAGCTTGGGATGCAGCCTCCTACTGGATAATCATTTCCCTTCCATCCATGTCCATGACTTTGTGCTTTTACTTTACTTCTCGTATTTGTTCCACGAAATTGGAACAACTCATCTCTTACTAACAGGCATCAGATCCCTGAAGCCGTTCCATATCCACATCAACGTGTCACCAAGGGTGGCTCGATCGTTGAGGTCTCTCTCAGCCCTGGATCTGTGCCGCTCATATTCGCTCCTTGTGCTTCCCCTTCTTTCACCATTCTTACTACTATGCTTGGAAGAATGCGAATGATGCGAGTGATGCGAGGCATGCGAACGTGTTGATGCTGTACTTTCTCTGCGGTCGCGGCTTAAATGTGGCCTGTACCCCTCTGATGGATTGTAAGGTGCAAGGCGCTGCTCTGGAGGAATATAATGCTGTTGTGGTGGGCCTTCGTAGGAGGTTACGGAGGTGAGAGGTCGAGGTGGAGTCGTGCCGTAAGCTGCTGGATTCGGCTGATAGGTTGACGGAGATGACCCATATCGTCCAGGCGAAGTACCATAAGGACCCGGTACTCCATATTGGCTCGGAGATGTGCCGTAGGGTTTGACAGCTGCTTGTTGGCCCGGAGACGCACCATATGAACTTGCCTGAGGTGGGTACGTTGGTCGAGGGATTTGTTGTGGCTGCGAAGCGGCCGGAGGATATTCAGGATTGTAAGACATTTTGGCAACGACGAGATATAATCAGAGGTTATGATCTGTCAGGACTAGCTCGGCGTTTTGCTTTTATGTCTCCCAGCGGCGGTGCATTCCGGAAATGCCCAACTGCGGTCGCTGAGAATGTTGTGATTCCTAGGCGTGCACGAGATTGATCGAGCCAATGAATGACTCATGGAAATGCCAGTAGGAAGGTAAAAGGATGACTGATGGGAGTCTTGTGGAATGCTATCTTCTTGGCGTGTATACCGTTGACTCAGAAGTAGAAGGATCACGGAGGACCAGGGAGAGGTGAAAGAAATAATCCAGCCTTACGCCATTAATGTCATACACGACAGAGATAATGAGAGCAGTTCCTTAGGACATGTGCGTTGTTTATGGCAGCGGAAGAAAGCGATGGATGGTCAGAGTATCGAGGCTGAAAACAGGACGGGCGTGGCATGTGGAAGCTAGTTCGTAACTGCCAATTGCAAAGGACGCCTTTTCGGCCCATCACTGTCGAAACAAGTGCGATGGACCAAGAACCCTTGCCCAGCTAGATGCATGCCGAAGGTGCAGGCTGGCGAAGGATGACATGAGTGCAAATCAGTTGCTGTGGGAGGAGTGAAGGAGGGCGAGTGAAAGCGACGTCATGCAGGGCACGAGGGCACACCATCGGCCTTCAAAGCGCGAGTAAAACATCAGAACACCAGTCTATCTCCAAGAACGCCATGCAGTCCTTGGCATACCACTTCCTATCTCATTTGTCGCCACGGAAAGTGTGCTGGCATCCTTTGTCTTCCCGTGCGGGGCCGGGCGTCTGGTTCTGCAGCTCTACCCAGTCTTCGGTGATCGTGCACGACGACGAAAGGGACGTAAACCACGTGGATTATATCGTACTCTACGACAGATTGGCGTTGTTCGGTACTCTGGGAACGGGCCTTCGAGGCTCAACTTTACGCGAAACAGGTGGAAAGGCTCGCTGTTAACTCTTCTACTACATCCAATATCCTCAACATCTAGACCGGACATGATCTTGATAACTTTTTACGGCGATCAAATAAATTCACTCGGAAAGAAAATAACCCTGCTTGTCACTTAACTAACCTTAAACAATTCTATAAGGTATCCAAAGCTCAAAAGACCAACGATGAGCACCACAGAAAGTTGAACAGATGCCCACATTACGTTGCCGAACCCAATTCTACGCCACTTGACGGTGTAATTAATAATATGTTCAAACGAAAATACTATGTTCAAAGGATCATCTAGGACGAACAGCATCATGTTCGCATGCTTCCGTCCACATTGCTCGACTATTTCACTGTCAGTTACAAATCGCAGGATTGACTTGATGAGTTTTCAAATCTATGTGCAGCACTTACCAATTGACACAGCGAAGCACACCAGCGGAAGTTTCGCGCCAAGTTTCGAAGCAAAACTTGTGAAAAGACTTGCCACACTGGCCTTTGCACCACACCAAGTCGCTAAGTCGACGTCGAGGCATGGCTTCGAGGCATATGGGGCAGTTATGATCGATCGGACGACGAGTTACGTGTCGAACTGTACAATGCTCCAAGCGGTCTCGGTTGGAAGGAGGGGCGTTGGTCGAATCCTCGACTGAATTTGTGGATGATTCAGAGCTCAATTCATCGTTACTAGAATCAACGCTAGTCACCGATGAAGAGTCGCTGTTGTGATCTGAATCACTTTCGGGTTGGGATTCAGTTGAGTTATCCGATGACGAAGCGTCGCTCTCTTGTTCCAATTGAGAGTTGATTATATCTCCTAGGCGAGCAAGTATTCTCTGCGCCCGCCTGACTGTGAGACTACCTGCTTGCGAAGAGGTAAGTTCAGTTATCAGGTGCGTTCTGATAAGTTGTGCAATATCGTTGGCCAAATCATTCGGGTCAATAGAGTTGTTAGATCTGCTGGTCGAACTGCTAGTTTCATCAGCGCGTGGACGACTTTGACGCTGTCGCGACGTAGTGCGTTCGACACGTGTAGATGTTGCCGACGTAGTTGAAGGTGCTGGAGCTTGAGCTGAAGGAAGAAGATAGTTAGTATCCAAATTTAGCTTCTTCGTCGGGATTGAGAGACTTACGAGCAGTCCTGGTACCACGTCGTGGTCCATCCGCCGACTGGCGGTGCTGAGTACGAGAGGCATCTAGCGTTCTTTGTTCCTGACGTATAGTTCTCTTCCACTTCTCAACCATATCTGCATTTTGATCTTGATGATATCTCCGACACAGATAGTACCCTGCGATCATCTCCAGAGTATCGTCTGTAACTGTATCGGGGTCTCGATATGACATTTCCTTTAGTAAATATTCCGCAGCGCTTCTGTTGTGCTCGGCTATTGGATTTTGGCATCGTCTTCTCTTGGATGGAGCCCAGCCGACGCATGACACTGCTCCTCCCTTCTCGAGGTTGTGGATGCTAAAGGCTTTGATGGGATCCCATCGTGCCCTCGGGGAAGATGAGCTGGACGCCATTCAAAAAGATATAAATATCAAACGTCGGAAGTATTTGATGAGTTGTGAAGGTTGAACCGCTGGTTTGCAGCTTCTTTTATACCATACTCTCGCGAATCCAAGTCCTCTTGCACTGTAGCGGAGTATGTGGAGGCATTAAGCCCCCTCGTATTGAGCCTTCTGCTGGTGCATGGGGTCACATCCTAACTAACCATTAGATCCAATGAACTTTCGCATGCGAACCGTTATTCTCCTAGGTTCTGGCGCATTCAGCAAACACTGCGGCACAGGCTTTGCAACCATACCAAACTCGACCATCCCGCCGAACAAAGTGGCGATGCCCCTCGTTGGACAACGGCATCAGCAGAATATATTTAGAATAAAGAGATACCCTACGCTTGCAACAGTCGGAAACATTGTATCTATCAGACTCCTTATCCAGAGAGCAAAGAAACAAAAGAAGTGGGAATGGATCGCAGAGATAAGAATGCCGTAACCTGGAGCCATCTATTGGTGTACCTAGGTTCGAGAATCTCGGGCTGTGCAGCAGCTTGTGACTTTCTACGTTAGACTATCGTGGCTGAACGGATTGCGTTGTCGAAGTGGCTGTAGTCTTGAAACGCTTGAAGGTTCACATCTCGACAGGGCCATCAGTTAGCGCTTAATACCCATTTCCATACCCAGAAATCCTTTGAAGGTGGCAACTGTGACTTCGATCTTTATTTATTCTCAAGAAACGTAGTTGCGTAGAGTACGTGAAATCTGGATTTGGAAAGTGTATGAAACGACTTCAATTGAGCTGCGTCCTTCGACGCGTTATGAGGGGAATGTATCTTTGAAGAATGCAGCGTTTTCTAAGAGATGTGCAACGAAACATGAGAGTAATTGAACCTGTAGAATGCCATCGAATGAAAGAGCATCGAGAGGAAGCCACAAGAGGAAGTCAGATGAATAGTAGCTTCTGCGGTGTGATGCCCACTCACTTTCGTGCTCCTGGAGGAGACAATTTGTGCGATGTGTTGCTATTCCTGGCAAGTCAGCTGGCATTGACATAGAATCTAAAACGTCTCTCTTCGGTCACGAAAGGATCAATCGTTCAAGGGCCTGCCAGACCCTTGTGATTGCCCACTGTTGATGAGAGATGGCGTGGAGTCGCGCGTTCGTTCCCACCTCTACGATACGATAGCCAGTTCGAACATGCACTGCCCAGTCGGAAAACTCCAGCTATGTCCCGATCAGAAACGACATGCATTTCACCTGCATACCAGTACAAGGTAGGTACTAAGCTGCGGAACGGAAGTCCCCGTGCCGCGCGGCAAGCGATGTTTTATTATTCCTGTCTTTAAAGCCAAAGCGGTGGCCATGCTATCATTTCTGCAGACCCTCGGCTGTACCTGTATCGTACTTGAAACCAGCCGCTATTGTGGACTTTTGTTCGTTATCTTTAGCCATTCGTTTTCTCCCTTGGTATTAAATGGCTGAGAACGCGGCTCCCCCAGGGCAAGATGTAACCCAAGCCGTAGCAGCTGAGCAAAGTGCCGCAGCAGCTTCAGCCGAAACGAAGCAAAAGACCGGAATGTTTTCCGACTTGACAGTCGATGTCCGTTGCTTTGACAATCAGTTGAAGGCAATTCAGGTTAGAATTGACTTCATTTCAGGAATATGACGATGATGATGCCTCAACAATAGAGAGTGATACTGCATCGTAAGTCTCTTAAAGCCGTATTTCGAAAAGATTGGGGATGCTAATGGTCGGTAGCACTTCAACCTCAGCCAGCGTAGCAAAAGAGTATCGGTACGAGCATGGAAGGAGATATCATGCTTTCACAGACGGGAGTATGACAAGTCACAATATATAGCGAATACTTGAACTCGATCTGATTTTCTTTAGAATATCATTTGCCAAATGACCAGGTTTGTTTGCCGTAGTGATGCGCCCATGCGAATTCGATGATGCTCACAGTTGAATGAAGCGTGAAATGGACCGATTAGGTAACTCCGCGTATCAAGCGAACATTTTTCCTTGGAAATACATTCTCGCTAATAACTCGTAGAACTGCAACATCTGATTTGGTCTGCCGCGTTTAATGGAGTTCTCAATTTGTGTTCTCTCCCAGCCAATATGACAGATGCCCTTGATATCGGCTGTGGAACTGGCGGTATGGACCATTTCTAATTGCGATCAACCACAACTTTTTGATTCTACATTGCCGCTCCAATGACATGGAATTAGTCTAACATTATTGCAATCAGCATGGGCAATTGAATTCGCGCATGCGCACCCGAAAACCAACGTCCTCGGCACCGACTTATCACCCATTCAACCGAGCAGAGTACCTATTAACTGCACCTTCATCGTCGACGACGCGACCAAAGAGTGGAACTTCCACCAGCGCTTCGACTTCATCCACACACGCGCCATCAGCATGGGAATCGCCGACTGGCCCAAATTCATTGGACAAGCATGGACTAACCTCAAGCCCGGTGGCTGGCTTGAGTTGCAGGAATTCCACCTAAGCATCGGGTGCGACGACGGCACCATCAAGGAGGGTAGTGCGCTGTGGCAATGGAGAAGAGATATGCTTGCCGCGATGAAGAATATCGGTGTCGATAGTCTCAAGGTATTGGAGCATCCGAAGATGATGACGGAGCGAGGATTCCAGAACGTTGGCGAGCGGCCGCTGAAAATTCCCCTTGGCCCTTGGGCTAAGGGCAAGAAAGAGAAGCAGATCGGTATCATGGCGCAGAAAGACATGGTTGATGGTTTGGATGGCGTCAGCACCAAGCTATTGCTTATGATGGGCTATGAGCCGGAGGCATTGAAAGAGTCCCTTGAAAACGTGAGAAAAGACTTTATGGATCCTTCTGTAAGTTCTATATGTTACTTTGTAATTGAAATGACTGGCTAACGTTCTGGGCAGGTGCATGCGTACATGTGCATGTAAGTGTTTCCTCAAGGTTGTTCCCCATCAGTTGAGATTACATGCTGACGTCTCAAGTATGAATTCGTGGGGACAGAAGCCGCTATAGCTTTAACAACTGTCTCAATTTTGACTCCGACTTTTCAAGCAACTAGAGAATCCATTAGCTCTCATTTCATGCATGATTAACGGTCGCTTTCCTCAGAACTGAGACGAGGGTTCAAGTCGCAACGAAGCCCGTATCATTCAGATACAATGCTCGATATAGTCAAGACATTGTCACCTAGCGAAGTAGCGAATCGGACCAGTAACTATTAATGTCAAGAAATACCGATTTGAAGAAAGCGAAAGAGGTGGTGATGGACCGCCCATAACCATATCGAGACTTCTCAAAGAGGCGAACACCACAACTACAACATAACTAATTGATAGGACACAATGCTACAAGCAAGTCTCGGAAGTGTCCATGCGTTTCACCATGAATCCTATCCTTCAAATGCCGGCCATGGAATTTGTGATATGCGATTCCAACCTGCCTCATATGGTCCTTGCCCATTGTGTGCGCCTTCACCATACGCTCAGCCAGCAACGAGTCGTGGGTTCCAATGCCTTTCATGGCCTCTTCAATCTGATCCGCATCGCTCTTGATTCGGTCGACAGCGCGTGCCAGCATCAGCCTGAGCGCCCACTCCATGTGGCCGGTAAAGTAGTGCTTGACGACGTGATCGAGCTCCTTGTAATACTTTTGCGTGTAGCGCTGGTTGATAGCGCGCAGCTGACCGTCGCTGGAAAACGCGAAGATCTGGCACACCGGATCTGCCTTGTGTCCGATGGTCTGGCCCTCAGTCGCGTTGTACAGACGATCGACCTTGTCTTCAATCTCGGCGTAGTTGATTGCAAGGTTTTCTTCGGGTCGCTGCGCAGAAATCACATACTCGAAAAGCTTTTCCGTCTTCATTGAGAGGTCGGAGTCAATAGCTTGCTTGAGATCCCGCATGTGCTGCTTGTGAAAGGCAGTTTTGATTGCGTTCATATCAGCGTTAGACCGACCGAGAAGCACATCATTAAGCATATGCTCCTTCGTTCCAATACCGTCCAGAGCCTTGTGCAGCAAGTGAACGTCTTGATCGAGCGGGCCTCTAGCTAGGCCTAGGAGACCTTCCTCGAAATGACCAGATGTCTCCGACTTAAGGTCCTTCAGCAGATCGCGTTGAAATTGCGAGTGATAGGTCTGGCGTAGCTTAGCCATATGCGGTACGTCCTGGACGCCAACGAGAACTTCAATGAGAGGCTTCTCATGCGTGCCGAAGCCTTTCATGGCATTGCGCAACTTAGTTGCTTCTGCGGTCATGTCCGTTTGTGGAAGGTTCACAGTTCCATAACCCATTGACGGAGGCTGAGGAGCTCCAGTTCCATAAGGTGGTGCGCCATACCCTCCTGGAGCACCTTGCGGAGCCCCTGCCTGAGGATAGCCACCTGGAGGTGCGCCGTACGGTTGCTGAGGAGGATAGCCTTGTGGAGGGTATGACTGCTGACCGTATGGTTGAGGATATGGCTGCTGCTGAGGCGGATACTGGCCTTGAGGTGGATACTGCGTAGGTTGACCATACGGCGGTTGCCCTGGAGGTTGACCGTACGGCTGCTGCTGTGGAGGTTGGCCGTATGGCGTTTGCTGTTGTTGTGGTTGGCCGTAGGGTGTTTGCTGCTGCGGTTGGCCGTACGGTGGCTGTCCTGCGGGTTGACCATACGGCTGCTGCTGCGGAGGATACTGAGGATATTGCTGAGGCGGATACTGCTGGCCGTATGGAGGCTGCTGGGGATCTGGCAAGAGTCAATTGATTTTGGACCTAGCTGCTGACACGCGCATTCTTCGGCAACAAGTCACTTACTGCCCTGGTAAGGTGGGTAAGACATGGCGCAAGAAGATAGTTCGTGAATGCGTCCTCTTCCTCGGACTGCCAACTCTAGATCTTATCGAAGGCAGGCGCAAGACAAGAATTGCGCAGGAGCAGTGGGAGAGGGCAACTGGAAGAAGTCCTCCCCGCTCCCGCTACCTTAATAAGTACCTTATTGATGTTAGCAGCTGAAGATTCCCCTCGTACTCACTGCGCCACTGGTTTTAGATACACCAACGGGGGCGCAGCAACCCTCAAACCACTGGCCATAGCGGTGGTGTGATGCTTCTTAGCGCACGCTGTTTCCACAACGGTCTTGCTAATTATTAGCTACTTGGATCGTCCCCCTCCACTATCGATGCGCGGCTGTAGATGTGGCTAATGCTTTGGCAGACATGGCTTGAAAGAGTAGATATGCTGCATGCATGACGGAATGTGAAGCTGAAACTCGCACAGTATATCGAACATTGCTTTTCACAGCAGACATTTCGAATGCTTACTTATATTCCAAGCTGTTCCGCGGCATTTCGTAATATACTGCTTGAGAGTAAGGAATCTATCTTGTCTTCAGGGTGTCAAGATTGCGTTATGCTGTGCTTCCGATCTCTTCGCCCAAAGTCCATCCAACCTGTCTTCTCTGATAGCAGTTCTTCTTCAGATGCTTAGCGATAGCAGAGTTCCCTTAGTGCGTGATAGTCAAGAATCGTGTATGTCATTGCCCGCTTGGAGAGATTCCCAGCACGTTGCACTGACCAGTTGTGCATCTTCATTGCCATGCTTAGAGAGTTCCGGCAACAACTGCTAATCGAGACTTGTGTATGCCCTTTGCCATCCTTGGAGAATACCAGATCCCGCGGAAACCTACTGGTTTCAACAAAACCGCAGTTGCGACCGGATAGTCAACTCCATGTCGCACTCCTTAACCAATAAAAAATGGCGTTCGTCCACGATCAACACCTTACATTCACTCGCCAGTGGCAGTATCTCTAGAAACAGGTATGACGAATAAAGAATAACTCATCTGCCAGTTTCTTAATACTTGGCTCTTCCACTGCCTTGAGAGCGTTCTCAATCTTGGCCATTCCTTCTTTGCCCAATCCATTTGGATCACGACAATATACGTCAATACCAGCAGGCGTGAAGATAGTCTTGCTGAAGTACGTGACCACCCAACCAACACCAAGGTCCTCACCCCATCCTAGAATCTCCCACTTGCTGCTAGCGATGACGAGCCAGCCCTTTCCACGCCAACTGAATGCATTACCGTGCTGTAGTCCTTCTACCTGCGTTACGCGCGAGATACCATGGACGCTGCTCTTCTTTGCTCCTGGTTTTGCTTGATACTCGACCAGATCGTCAATGTCGGGCATACGACCGTCGTCGACGTTGGATAGCGGCTTATACGTGATTTGTACGTTGCACTTATTCTTCCACATAGGCAAGGTTGAATGCGTGACATGCCAAGTACCTGTGAGCCATTCTGCGGCTGGTGGTTTGCGGTCGGTAGCTGATGCTGATTTTACAGTGGCGAGCGTATGTGAAGAGGGCTGCCGAATAAAAATACCATTCGGTTGTGATGATGTGGCCGTATCAACGTCGGGAGTCGGAGCCGAAACTGCGGTCTTACTGGCGCTGGTATTGGCCTCGGACATCGTGGGTCAGAATTATCAACCACTATGCCAAATGACGTTCTTTGAGTGGAGAAATATATCGACTGAGGCCAGACGAAGCTAAAGTCCAACAAGACGATTGATCTGGTCTGTCATTAGAGATTCCATATCATTGTGAAAGGGGTCGAAACGAGTTGTGGCTCAGATCCCAAACAGCCGCCGTACCTTATTTTTGGCCATGGCTGCGTATAGTTTCCCGTTGTGGGACGCTGAACGCGCGGCTGAAAATATTAGCAAAGAGGAGAATAATGCATTGCATCTCTTCCTAACAGCGAGCGCTCTGTCAAAACCCTTCATCTCTTCTCACGGCTACCAAGTGCTGTTCAGGCGAAGCTCGAGGTCCACTTTCGCTCAACGTCGCGCAATCGGAGCCGCCGTCGAGATCTTGCTAAGGGCCGACTGTGTTTCAGTATTTCGACAAGCCGATACATCCAGCTGCTGATGACGCTCGAAATCTACAGCACTGGGTCACCTTAGAGTGGCTGAGTACGCCCTCTCCGCGGCGAATACGTATGACAAAGACTCGTATACTTCTTGCAGGATGCGTCCCTATACACCGTTATTAGATCACAGCAATACGATCCAAATACACTGCCTGCCCTTCATCTCAAATTTAAACGACTGTCTTTTCTTCGCATCTCCTCAGCATCGTTTAAACCGTTCATTTATTATACACCTGCTTCTTTCGTAAGGGTAACACTTCTCAATCATTAATCTCCACACACTCTTCGTTTCACCTAACATTTCGGGGGGAATCCCAGAGCCGTCACATTCGCTGAGAGCTACCGATACTGAGAATTTCAGTTAAGCAATAACTGTATATATCTTTTCCTCTCGCATAACATCTTCTGTGGCGGACATTGTTAAAATGCTCTCAAATATCCGCTGGGGAAGCTGCCTCTTCCTCCCACTGCTATGGAACTTCACATCGGCATTGCCGCAATCGGCAACGTCGTCTGCGTCTAGTTCGTCAAGCACCGCGGTGGCATGCAACAACTCACCTTCTCTATGCAATCGTGCCTACAGCAACATCACTCACCTCGGAGCTCACGACTCACCATTCGTTTCAAATTCCAGCAACGGTTACACGTTGTCTGGCAACCAATTCTACGGTAGTACGGAGCAGCTGTCAGCTGGAGTGCGGTTATTAACGGCACAGTTGCATAACGCAAATTCCTCTACCGGTCAGACGGAGATTCATCTCTGCCACACAGACTGCGAGCTATACGATGCTGGAACCCTGGAAGACTGGCTCTCTGATATCAAGAACTGGATGGATGATAACCCAAACGACGTGGTGACAATCTTACTCGTCAACTCTGACGACAATGACGCCTCAGATATCGGTTCGGTCTTCGAATCCAGCGGCATCACCAAATACGCATATACCCAAACGAGCTCTTCAGCACCCACATCTTGGCCTACACTTCAAACACTCATCTCCGCCGATACCCGGCTAATCACCTTCATCGCCTCTCTAACATCGTCGGGCAACTCAGCAGCACCTTATCTTTCCGATGAGTTCACGTACGTGTTCGAAAACCCATACACAGTAACATCGCCCTCGAACTTCTCGTGCACGCCAGACCGACCCTCGACGCTGGGCGGCAGCGTCAGCGAAGCGGCCAGCTCCAACATGCTGTTCCTGATGAACCACTTTCTGGACACGAGCGTGATCTCGGACATCGACGTGCCGGACGTCAACGCCGCGAACGCCACCAACTCGCCCGACGAGTCGGTCACGGGGAGCTTGGGCGCCAGTGCCGCGCAGTGTGCCGCGACGTATGGGAAGGCGCCCAACTTTCTGCTCGTCGATTGGTTCAATGTTGGCCCCGCCATCGATACGGTGGATAATCTGAATGGCGTGACGGATGGCCAGGGCCGGACGAATGTCAGTGATAGGATTCTCAGTCAGAATGCTAAAGGCGGTGCGGTTGCGCTGGAGAGTGGCGTGTCGAATAGTATCATTGCGTTGGTTATTGGGCTTGTGGTAGTCATCAGTGGATTGTTGTGAAACATATAATTGAGACCGGCTGATGATCTAAAACGACTTGCATTCTAGAATTTTGGTTTTGGATATTTTGGAGTATGGGTAGCGGCATGGCTGCCCTGATTGCACATACCTTTCATCGCTGCAGGGTTGAATTCTGAGGATGCATCGGTCAAACATCCAAGCATCAATGAAGACGGTAGCAATATCAGGTTATTAGCTTGTACTTTCGAACTGTCTGATCTTCGATACTATCACTCTGGCTCTCATTGAAGAAGCCATGGATCTTGAAATATCCCGACCTGGCCAGTTGCTCCAGCTTGAGCTTCATATCCGGAGTCGGCCGGTGATACCCGTTCCCACCACGCCTTCTCACCCACTTTATGCCTAGTCGGCTCTCTATTTCCTCCAAGTCATCTTTATACTTTCTCAGCAATTCTTTTTTCATGTTCTGATTCCACACCGTGGCAAATTCCAAGTTCTCCAAGAGCACGCTTCTGATCTGCTTCGACAACTTAAAGAAACCCAGCCCACTCTCTTCAAAACATTTCCAGGCCATTTCTTGATTCCCAGCGATTAGGAGATGACGTACAAACCAAGTATCTCCCATTACACGAAATGAAAGCGCATTGCCGCCCGCGGGCTTGGCTCTTGTGAGCCAGTGACCTTCTCTCCTCTGTGAGGAATCTCGCCAAAGCTCCCATTCGTGCCATATCGCATCTGCAGCTCTGCATCGCGCGAGTATGAAAACCCAACCATATAGATAGCGCCAATCGTTCCGGTTTATGAAGGTACCCAAGTGGCAGGGAACTTCACCTTTACTCTCGTCATGGAGCGGGCCCAACAATACGGTGAGGAGGTCGGATCGTTTCCAGCGGCCGTTTCTAATTTCCCCGAAGCCTTGGGTTCCGACGCTGAACTTCGCAATGGTGGATCTGAAAACCCTCAATGTCATAGGTATGTTGGACTTCTTCAGCTCGGCCAGGAAGCGTTTCATGAGCTGCAGGCTTCGAGAGCGAGCGCCGAACCTAACTCCAGACGACAGCAGGGCCGGAAGAATCGGAAGGCCCTTGATGCGCAGATATGAAATGAGCCCGATCATGGCGGATGCGATGCGCTTGTCTGAAGTCGTGCCTCGGGCCTGGTGGAACACACAGCTCAGAGGGACATCACATTGCACGAGTGCCAGCGCCGACCTCCGCCTCTGTACTGCCACCGCAACTACGCGATATATGTCTTTCACCGTACTGCAAGCTTTGAGGTGTTGTAGAATCAGCCTGCGGAGCGCCCATGGCTGAGTCAATTCGCGGAACAGGTGTCTCGATATTGTGATCGTCAGCTCCTCTTCAATATCGCGTAGTTTGCTTTGAATCTCATGCCGCAGCTCTTCTAGACGGGACTCTGGTTCCATCTCAAGATCGCCATTAGGTCGGTCGATATCTTTGGGAGGAATTGCAAATTTGCTATTTGTTTGTAGCGTGTTTTTGTCTAAAGCTTTGAGGTCAGTACTACCGCGGAGGGTGGAAGCGATGACTGCTGAGGATCGATAGCGGAGCCATTGGTGTGAATTTTGGTATTTTATGGATTGAATAAGATATTTACAAGTGTTTGATGGTAGTAGAAGCGGCGTGCGCAACAATGACATCCGGCTGCATGCTGTTGAGCAATCTCGATTCTCGAAAGACTGAACGAAGTCGAGAATACGGAGTAACGCTACGCGTATTATTAGTCATGATCGTGAGGAGCCGAGCCTTCAGCCTTGGATGACTAAGAAGTTCGCAGGAGGCTCACCTTTCAACTACTCGTAACTAATACATGCTCAAAACAACGTTTTATCACCTTACTTATGCGAAGAAATTTAATCAAAGTGGCAAAGAAACTGATCTACCTCTCCACGTCCCGCTAACTTCAATAAGCCCTCCCAAGCAACCCTCTATCATTCAAACTCCCTTTCGGCACGCTCACAACAGCTCCAATCATCCTCGCACCCCCACGACGGCGTCCTGGAAGCATTCCCGCCACCGCCTTAGCAGGGTGATCCCTCAGCCTTTGATTGTCTCCTGGTTCCACCTCAGGCCAATCTCCGCCAATCACCAACCCGCCCAGCGGTCCCAACGGATGCTCATCTCCACCCGCAAACAGCGGCTGACGCAGCGCCGGCATCTCGAGCTCTGGCAGCACGCGCGGCCGCGCCGACGCCGCCGGGTTCGGGCCCGAGCCGGCGGCGCGCGGCTCGTCGGCGACGGCGCGGCCCTGCGGCAGCCGCCCCGGGTACCAGCACGTGGCGGCGGCGAGCTCGGACTCGAGGTCGGAGAGCGAGGTTGCGGAGCGGACGGAGCGGGACGCGGGCGCGGGCGGGCCGGCACCGGGGTCGTGCAGCGGTGGGAGCGAGGTTTGCGACGCGGGGTTGGAGGGCCACGGCGTGGAGAGGAAGACGGGGTCGGAGATGAGCACTGGGTCGGAGATGCGCAGCTCTTTATTGAGTGGTGCTGACGGTGGCCATTTCGGTCCTGTGCCGTGGAAGAGGTCGAGGCTGAACCAGATGACTAGAGTTATGTGGAGGAAGCTGTATCTTGTGAGCCAGGTCTACAGCATTGGCTTTGGAACGCTTACAAGGATAGGTCTACCAGGCCACAGCCGACTAGAGCGAGAATGTAGCGTATCCGTGCTTTCTGAATCCAAAGGCGCTGGGATTCGCAGCTTGGAAATGCTGGGCACGAAGCAATGTTTTCTGGAGTGACCAACACATAATGGCCATTCGTTGATAAGACCCAGTGATTATCTTGGCTAGAATCGCCGTAGATGTTTCGGCTCAACTCTGAGATGGAGGTGGACACTACAGCTGTTGCTATGCTGCCGAGTATGAATGCTGCAGCTGCTAGAATGAAGTGAACGATGATATTGATTAAAGGCGAGACATGTTTCTTCTCTTGGAAAGGTAGATTATGTTGATGATATTCCATACGATAGTGACGGCCGCCTATGAATACATTAGGAAACATTACAACGTCACAGAGCTCCGCCAGCTGACATATGGCAAGTAGATTACAACTTCATCATCTTCTTTCCAGTCTTCTGATTGGAAGGATGACTTTTGTGGGAGCGTGTAGACGCATGCGGCGATCGAGAGCCAACAGAAGACGTCCAGCACAACCCGAAGAAGGAACTTGTAGACCCATTTACCATCCAGTTCATCAAGTGCCAGATGACAAGACTTTGTGAATACCATATGGACGAACAAACAAATAACATGAAGGGAATTGAGCAGTCCTCCTAGGAGAGAGGAGAGGCGAAGGGCATAAAGTTTGAGACAGTTCCAATGGCAGCAGAAGTCGAACTTGCGACGTATACAATACTTTACCTAACAACCATCACTCTCACGGCAACAAGTGCAAATTCTGAGCGTCCGCTTTTCGCATCATGTTACACACGGAGGACTGCAGGTCAACTTCAACGGTGTGGATGTGTACGACGAAGCGCGGAATAGGAGA